>Ga0156176_1183_pt1 | contig 30565 bp, 28 predicted proteins | sample RifCSPlowO2_12_FD_107829 | JGI IMG/M metagenome (GOLD analysis project Ga0156176, IMG submission 107829) | Betaproteobacteria bacterium RIFCSPLOWO2_12_FULL_62_58
CATGGTTTCCGTGCGCATCCTCCACCGCACCACGATACGTCCTCATACCTTTCGCAGTCGCGCCGGCGAAGTGCAGCTCACCCGAAATCAGGAGCTTAACTGGTCGGCAATCGTTCAGTTTCGTCTGAATGAGGGCAAGATCGTCGAGGAATGGGTGATGCGCGACGAACTCGGCATGCTTGTCCAGATGGGGACGGTAGTCGTCGGCAAGTGATGTTTCGCCGGTGAACGGAGAGCGGTGAGCGGGATTGAGAGACGTAGGTCAGGTTGCCGCGTCGACGGCTACCTGACCTGCCTGCGCCGCGGGCGCGGCAGGCAGGCGCCTGTCTGCGTGCGGTCACGCACAGGCAGGCCAAGTGGACGTCGGGGAACGCTGCGCGTACCCCGACCCACGTCTGGCTCATCGCTCATCGTTCCGCATCCATCATTCCGCTTTGAGTCCGGCGGCATTTATCGCCAATGACGGCGAAGCAAAACTGCCGGATGCGCTTCATGGTTCTACTCCGCAGGCTGACGGTGGCCTAGGTCGGCGTCGATTGCAGCTGCCGCAACATCCAGGGCATGACCACGCGTTCGAAGATCGTCTGGCTTGGCCATTGCGGCGAGCGGCCCATGTGGCCGCCGACCGGGTTGACCCATGCTTCCTTGGCGTCGCCATGCTGCAGCAGTACGAAGATGTCCGCAGCCGGAATCTGGGAATCGCGCGCACCGTTGACGACCAGCATCGGCGCCGACGGCCGATCGAGCAACCCGGCGTCGAGCAGCGAGAAACGCCGATTGCGGTCGAGCAGGTCCTCCACGGTCGTGACGCCGACCAACTGCGCCTTGGCCTGGAAGTAATCGTAAAGATATTCGCCGGTTTCAAGCGACAATTGCAGCCACTGCGGCTGGAAGTAGCCGTGGATCGGCCCGCCATGCACGACCGCCCCGCGCAGGCGCGCTCGCTCGGTGATTGCGAGCTTGGCCGCCCAGTAACCGCTCCAACTGCGGCCCTGCACCACGATGCGGCCGGCATCGACTTCGCGACGTGTCGCGAGATAGTCGAGCGCGGCGGAAAACATGCGGTCGCTGTCGAACGCGGCGGACTCCATCGGCGTTTCGCCGGTGCCCGGCAGATCGACGGCGAACAGCCCGACGCCACGCCGCAGGTAGCCGTCGCTGTGAGCCAGGAAATCCTCCTTGCGTGAATCGAGGCCGGCAATGGCGAAGACGATCGGGGCAGGGCGCACGTTCGCAGGCAGCCGCAGGTAAGCGACGATTTCCTTGCCTTCGAACGGGATGCGCACCACCTCGATCGGAGGTTCGAGCAGCCCGGCGTAATGACGGAACGCCTCGAGCGCGCGCTGCTTGGCGTGTCGCCTGGCCGGCGTGTTCTCAACCGGCCAGCGCGCGAAGTGGTGCAGGCGCCACGCGTGCCAGTAGTGCTCGGCCGCGGCACTAGTATCGTTTGCTTCAAGCGACTGCGCCTGTGTGAAATAACGCTCCGCCGCGCTGCTCCATGCGGTTGCCCATTCATCGCGGCTCAGACTGCCGATCTGCGCCAGCACGGCGCGCGCGTCTTCGGACCGGATGCCGCCGAGCGGCGGCCGTTGGTTGTCAACGCGCGCTTGCACCTCCGCCTTCAGTTGATCGAGATCGCGGCCGCCGCCGGGCACGAGCGTGTTCCCGGTTCCGGCCTGGTCATGCTTCTCCATCATGGTTTCCCTGGCGGTGCCGCCACCTATGAAAACGGGGCGGGAAAACCCGCCCCGCGCCGCGACCATGCTGCCGCTCAGTTGGCCGTTAAGCCGAGCGACTTGACCAGCTTGGCGTTCGTGACCATCGAGTCCCGCACCACCTTGCGGAATTCTTCCGGCCCTCGGATGACGATCTCCGTCGCCTGCACGGCAAACGCCTTCTTCACCTCGGGCGTATCCATGGCTTTTACCACCGCCGCGCGCAGCTTGTCGGTGATCGCTTTCGGCGTGCCCTTCGACACGAAGAAGCCCATCCATCCGCTGTAATCGAAGCCCGGTATGGTGTCGGCGATCGGCGGAATGTTGGGGAGCAGGGGCGTGGCCTTGGGCAGGGTGTGGGCGATCGCGCGCATGCGTCCGGCGTTGACGTGCGACATCGCCGCCGGCGAGGGTATGAGCGTCCACTGAGACTCACCGGCCACGACCGAAGCACTGGACGGGCCGCCGCCCTTGTACGGCACGTGCAGCGACTCGATCTTGGCGGCTTGCTGGAAGAACGCCCCGGATAGATGGCTTTGCGAGCCGGCGCCGGCGGAGGCCATGTTGAACGTTTTCTTGCTCTTGGCGTAAGCGATAAGATCCTTCACCGACTTGATCGGCAGCGCGGGGTTCACCACCAGCACGTTGAGCGTCTCGGCGAACTGCACGACGTAGTCATAGTCCGTCGACGGGTCGAACGTGGGCTTCTTCTGGAGCAGTCTGGCGATGGTCGACGCCGCCGTGGTGGCGGTGATCAGCGTATAGCCGTCCGGGTTCGCGTCCTTGGCGATCTCCATACCGATGATGCCGGCGGCGCCGGCGCGGTTGTCCATCACGACCTGTTGCCCGATGACGTTGGTAAGGCTGGTGCCGACGATGCGGCTCAGGGTGTCCACCGCGCTGCCCGGCGCGTTCGGTACGATCAACCGGATCGGCCGGGAGGGATAGTCCTTCGCCGCGTCTGCGGCATGCGCCAGCGGCCAAACGGAAGCGGTCGCCAGGACGCACAACAACGGTACCAGTGTTTTGACTTTCATGGGACTCCTCGACGGTTTGTTCGTATGTAGTCTGTATAATGGCGCGCGCTGGAAACGCGTTCTGCCACGGACAATTCTGGCTGGTTTGGCGCGGGAATGCAACTTGCGGGCGTTGAACCAATTTGGTCTTCGCCGCGCATGCATTCACGATGGAACCTATCGCATGGGGTGGTGTCGTTGTTCAAGGTTCAAAGTTTAGCGTTCAATGTTCAATTCTGATAGAGCTATCGGTCGCGCGCTGATCGCCGTGCTGCTGTTCGGAGTGCTTGCGTCGTGCGCCTCGACGCCGGTCAACCATCAAGGCGCGCGTGCGCCGCGGGCCGCGCAGATCGTGTCCCTCAAGTCAGAGCGCCCGCTGCTCGCGCTGGCGCTCGGCAGTGGCGGTGCGCGCGGCTTCGCGCACGTGGGCGTGATCAAGGCGCTCGAAGCCGCCGGCATCGTGCCCGACATCATCGCCGGCGCGAGTTCCGGTGCGGTTGTCGCTGCGCTCTACGCGAGCGGTTACCGCGCGAGCGCGCTCGAGGACATTGCGTTGGGCATCGAGCAGGACACCCTGGTCGATTTCACGCTGTTCGGGCGCGGCTGGGTGCTCGGTGAAGCGCTGCAGGACTTCGTGAATCGCACGGTGGGCAACCGTCCGATCGAGAATCTCGCCAGGCCTTTCGCGGTGATCGCGACACGGGCGCGTGACGGCACGATGACGGTGTTCAATCGCGGGGACACCGGTCTTGCGGTACGCGCTTCAGCCAGTGTGCCCAACCTGTTCATCCCGCCGGTGATCAACGGCGAAGAATACATCGACGGCGGGCTCACGAGCCCGGTGCCGGTCGCCGTCACGCGCGCAATGGGCGCCGACATCGTGATCGCGGTCGACGTGTCGTGGTTTGCGCAGGCGCGCAACAGCGATACCGAGATCCCGCCTTCGCGTTCGGCGCGCCGCCTGCTGCTGGAACGCGAGCTCGACGCCGCCGACATCGTGATCACGCCGCGCACCGTGCGTGCGCGCATGCTCGATTTCGACCATAAACTCGCGAACATTGCAGCCGGCGAGGAGGCGGCACGGGAAGTCGTGCCGCAGCTGCGGGAACTCATCGCCAGGATCGCGGCGCAGAAGCGGCCGTCCGCGCTTTCAAGCACACCGGCGGCTGCCGTGAACGCCGAATGACGAATCCGGAATGATGAACGATGAATGATGAACGATGAACGATGAACGATGAATGATGAACGATGAACGGTTAGCTTCTCCCGTTCGTCCCGAGCGTAGCGCCGACAGGCCCGAAGTCGAGGGATGAACACGGAACTTTGAACCTTGAACTTTGAACCTTGAACTTTGAACTTTGAACCTTGAACCTTGAACCCTGAAAGCCACGAACCACGAATCACCAATCACGAGTTGCCGGTGCAGGGAGGGTCCGCGCGCGCGGCACGCGCGCGACGTCCCAGTTTTCATGCGCCCACTGCCAGAACGAACTTACGTCGTGATCGCCAAGATCATGCGGCGGCTCATGGCCGAGGAAACGCAGCGTGGCGGCAAGCTGCGGCACCGGGCGCCGCGGGTCGATCGCGGGCGCCAGCGTCTGTTTCGAGAGTTTTTCACCCTGTGCGTTGACCGCAAGCGGTAGGTGGGCGTAGCGCGGCGTCACCCGGCCCAGGAGCCGCTGCAGGTAGATCTGGCGCGGCGTCGAGTCGAGCAGATCCGCGCCGCGCACCACGTCGGTGATGCCCTGTTCGGCGTCGTCGATGACGACCGCAAGCTGGTAGGCGAACACGCGGTCGGCGCGATAGACGATGAAGTCGCCGGTCTCGGTCTCGATGTTCTGCCGGATGCGGCCCTGCAACGCGTCGTCGAACTCGATCCTGGCGCCGCGCGTGTCGAGGCGCAGCGCGCGCGCCGTTTTGCCGGAGGGAAGCCCGGCCCGGCAGGTGCCCGGATAGACATGACCTTCGATGCCGCTCACCGCGGAGTCGGTGATCTCACGCCGGCTGCACGCGCACGGATAGACGAGACCGCGCTGCTTCAGTTCGTGCAAAGCGGCGTGATAGGCATCGTCGCGCGAACTTTGACGGACGAGGTCACCGTCCCAGTGCATGCCGCACGCTTCGAGCGTGCGCAAAATTTCGTCGATCGCCCCTGGAACCACGCGCGGTGGGTCGAGGTCCTCGATGCGCACCAGCCATTCGCCGCCGTGTGTTTTTGCTTCGAGATAGCTGCCCACTGCCGCAACCAGCGAGCCGAAGTGCAGCGGACCGGTCGGCGAGGGGGCGAAGCGGCCGCGGTAACGTTCCATCCGCCATAGTCTAATGCGAAAGAACATTTGCCACAGAGACCACAGAGAGCACAGAGAAAGGCAGGGATCAGGATTTGGGATTCAGAAGAAAGCGGTAGGGCGGATTAGCCGCCGGGCGGGACTTCAGGCAAAATTGCGTTTCATCCGTTGTTTGTCCGGTCCATGACCGCTCCGCTCCTCGCCGAACTGCCCTACCGCCACGACAGCAGCGCGCTGTTTGAGGCGATTGCGGATTTGCCGTGGGCGATGTTCCTCGACGGTGGCCTGCACCATCCCGCTCAGTCACGCTACGACATCCTCGCCGCGCAGCCTTTCGTGCGGCTCATCACGCGCGGCAATCTCACCGAAATCCACGCCGACGGAATCGAGTTGTCGCGCGAAGACCCGTTCGCGCTGGTACGGCGCTATCTCGAGATCGATCCCGCAAGCGGCAACGGGCTGCCGTTCTGCGGCGGCGCGATCGGCTATTTCGGCTACGATCTCGCGCGGCGCCTGGAAAATTTGCCGGCGCTTGCCGAAGACGCCGAGAAAATCCCGGATTTGGCAATCGGCATCTACGACTGGGCGGTGGTGATCGATCACGTTGAGCGCAAGAGCTGGCTGGTGGGGCAGGGGCGCGATCCGGACACCGACATCAAGTGGGACGGTCTCGTCAGCCGCTTCGGCGCGCCACCGCCGGAAAAGTCCCGCGCGCCGTTTCGCATCACTTCGCCGGTCGTCTCCAACCTGACGCGCGAGGCTTACGGCCGGGCGTTCCGGCGCATCCACGATTACATCAGAAACGGCGACTGTTATCAGGTCAATCTCGCGCAGCGCTTTGCCGCAGCGGCCTCCGGCGATCCATGGCTCGCCTACCAGGCGTTGCGGGTGATCAATCCGGCGCCGTTTTCCGCCTACTTGAGCACGCCCTACGCGCAGATTCTGTCCGCCTCACCCGAGCGCTTCCTGAAAGTGCAAAACGGCCGCGTCGAAACGAGACCGATCAAGGGCACGCGGCCGCGCGCCGGCCATCCGCGTCTCGATGCCGAACTCGTGGAAGCCTTGCGTCAAAGCGAGAAGGACCGCGCGGAGAACGTGATGATCGTCGACCTGTTGCGCAACGATTTATCCAAGAACTGTGCGCTCGGCTCGGTGAAAGTGCCGCGGCTGTTCGATGTCGAGAGTTTCGCAACCGTACATCATCTGGTGAGCACCGTGACGGGCGAGCTCGAACCCGGACGCGACGCGTTGGATCTCCTGCGCGGCTGCTTCCCCGGCGGCTCGATCACCGGCGCGCCCAAGTTGCGTGCGATGCAGATCATCGAGGAACTCGAGCCGCACCGCCGCGGCGTCTACTGCGGGGCGATCGGCTACATCGGCTTCGACGGCAACATGGACCTGAACATCGCGATTCGCACGCTGGTCTATTCAGGGGGTGTCATCCGCTGCTCGGCGGGAGGCGGCATCGTCGCCGATTCCAGGCTGGAAGACGAATACCAGGAAACCTTCGACAAGGCGGCGGCGATGCTGAAGCTCTTGCAGCAAAGCGCCGCGAGCCAGGCCGGAGCCTGACTGGAACGATGAATGATGAACGATGAACGATGAACGAAATACAAAAGACAGACCGCCCGCGCAGGACCTAGTCGAACGCACGAAAAACTTTGCTCTGAGCGTTATTGGCCTGTACTCAGGCCTTCCGGGGACCACCTTGGCCCAGGTCATGGGTAGGCAGATCCTGAGGGCAGGGACCTCGGTCGGTGCGCAATATCGTGAAGCCAGGCGCGCGAAGTCCGACGCTGATTTCATCAGCGAGATCGAAGGAGCACTGCAAGAACTCGAAGAAACCGCTTATTGGCTGGAATTGTTAGAGGACTCGCGCATCGTCGCTGCGAGCGACGCGACGACGTTACGCACAGAGGCAAACGAGTTGACGTCAATCCTTGTTGCGAGTGTGAGAACGGTCAAGAGACGAAGATGAGAAATCCGTTCGGTGTGTTGTTTTCCGTTCATCGTTCATCGTTCCGCGTTCATAGTTTATTGTTCCGCGTTCATAGTTCGAGTTTGATTCCCGCCTGCTTTTGCGCGCCCTGGACCTGCGCGGCGGCGGCGCGGGCGGACTGCCGAAAATGATGAATGCGGAACGATGAACGCGGAATGAGAAAACACGCAGCAACGAAAGCGGGGACATGCACGAGACCGTAATTGTCGGGGGTGGAGCCGGAGGCTTGGAGCTTGCCACGCGGCTTGGCGACACGCTCGGCAAACGCGGCCGCGCGCGCGTGACGCTGATCGACCGCTCACGCACCCATCTGTGGAAGCCGCTGCTGCACGAGGTCGCTGCCGGCAGCATGGACCTCGATCACCACGCGCTCGATTACCTGGCGCAGGCGCGCTGGCATCACTTCCGTTTCCAGTTGGGCAGCATGGACGGGCTCGACCGCGCGCGGCGCGTGGTGTCGGTCGCGCCGACGTTCGACGAGGACGGCCGCGAGCTGATCCCGCGCCGCGAGATCCGCTACGATACGTTGGTGATCGCGGTGGGCAGCAATACCAACGATTTCGGCACGCCCGGCGCGCGCGAGCACGCGCTGAGCCTCGACATGCCGGAGCAGGCGGAACTCTTTCACCGGCGCCTGATCGACGCGTGCATTCGCGCCAACGCGCAACACGAGCCGCTGCGGCCGGAACAACTTAAGGTCGCGATTATCGGCGCCGGCGCGACGGGCGTCGAACTCTCCGCTGAGCTGCACAAAACCACACGCGAGCTGGTTGCCTACGGGTTGGACAAGATCGACCCGGAGCGTGATGTGCGGTTTACGATCATCGAAGCCGCGCCGCGCATATTGCCGGCGCTGCCCGAGCGCCTGTCGAAGGCGACCGGGGAATTGCTCGCTGGGCTCAAGGTGCAGGTGCTGACCGGCGAGCGCGTGACCGAAGTTGTGGCCGACGGTGTCATGACCGCTAGTGGAAAGAAGATTCCAGCCGAGCTGACGGTGTGGGCGGCGGGCATCAAGGCGCCGGATTTCTTGAAGGACATCGGCGGGTTGGAAACCAATCGCTTGAATCAGTTGGTCGTGAAACAGACGCTTGAGACGACGCGCGATCCCGATATCTTCGCCCTCGGCGACTGCGCGTGCTGTCCGTGGCCCGGGCACGACCACTGTGTACCGCCGCGCGCCCAGGCCGCGCACCAGCAGGCTACGCACCTCACCAGGATGCTGGCGCGGCGCCTCGACGGCAAGCCGCTCAGGCCCTATGTGTATCGCGACTTCGGCTCGCTGGTTTCGCTCGGCGAATACTCGACGGTCGGCAACCTGATGGGCGCGCTCCTGGGCGGCAGCATTTTCATCGAGGGCCTGTTCGCGCGCTTCATGTATGTGTCGCTCTACCGGATGCATCTCTATGCGCTGCACGGCTTCGCCGCGATGTTGTTCAATACACTGGTGCGCATGATCACGCGCCGCACCGAGCCGCGGGTCAAGCTGCATTGACGTGAGGCCTGAGGGGTGAGCGGTGAGCGGTGAGCGGTGAGCGGTGAGCGGTGAGCGGTGAGGAGCGAAAGACATGATGCTATGATGCGTCATTCCAAATGTGGGAGCAGACTGTGGCCACCGTTGAACTGACGAAAGGCAACTTTGAGGAGGTTGTTGCCAAGAACGACATCGTGATTGTGGACTTCTGGGCGCCGTGGTGCAGGCACGCGTCGCGACTCGTTAGCCGCCGGCCCGCTTGCGGGAGCGACGCAGTTGGGTCCGCAAGAAACTCTGCCCGGAGATCCTGAGATGGCAACGGTAGACCTGTCCAAGGACAATTTTGAAGACGTTGTCACCAGGAACGAGATTGTAATTGTCGATTTCTGGGCGCCGTGGTGCGGACCGTGCAAGGGGTTTGCGCCGATTTTCGAGGCGGCTTCCGAAAAGTACGACGACGTGGTGTTCGGCAAGGTCAACACCGACGACGAGCAGGAACTCGCCGGTTCCTTCGGCATCCGCTCGATTCCGACGCTGATGGTGTTCCGCGAGAAGGTGATCCTGTTCTCGCAGGCGGGTGCGCTACCGGCGGCGGGGCTGGAGAGCGTGATCATCCAGCTAAAGGCGCTCGACATGGCGAAAGTCCATCAGGAACTCGCGGCGCAGCGGGCGCAGCAACAACAATGATGAACGATGAGCGATGAACGATGAACGAAATCTATCGAACCTTGAACCTTGAACCTTGGACCTTGAACCTTGAACTCCGAGCGACGAGAGGAGAGAGTCATGGCTGATGCGACGATCGAATTCAGCGCGAACGGCCCCTTGATGGTGAAGATACAATCCACGTTTTTGCCGCTGGCGGCCGTGTTCCGGACTTCATGAAAAAGTTCTTGCTGTTTCTCCTCGCCGCCGGCGTGCTGGGCGGGGCCGGTTATTACTGGAAGCATTCGACGTCTTCGTCCGCTGCGCCGAAGACGCCGGCGCCAGCGGCTGCCGGCGCGCCGCCGCGCGGTTTGCCGGTCAAGGCCGGCATCGTCAAGGCGGGCGCGATCAGCGAGGAGGTGAGCGCCGTCGGGACGCTGCTCGCCAACGAGTCGGTGATGATCCGCCCTGAACTCGATGGGCGCATCGCCGCCATTCACTTCTCCGAAGGGCAGCTCGTGCGCCAGGGTGAGAAGCTGGTCTCGCTCGATTCGTCGGAGATCGAAGCGCAGCTCGCGGGCGTGAACGCCGCGCTCAGCCTCAATCGCAGCCGGATGAAGCGAGCCGAGGAATTGCACGGCAAGAACTTCATCAGCGCCCAGGCGCTCGACGAGGCGCGGGAGAACCTCAACCAGTCGCTCGCGCGTCAAGCCGAGATCCAGGCCAGGCTCGACAAGATGACCATCAAGGCGCCGTTCGAGGGCGTCGCGGGACTGCGCCAGGTGAGCCCCGGCGCCTACGTCAAGGCCGGCCAGGATATCGCGCGGCTCGAAGGCATCGGCACATTGAAGCTCGATTTCCGCGCGCCGGAACTGTTCATGCGCAAGATCCGCGTGAACCAGGAAGTGCAGGTGGGTGTGGATGCGTTCCCCGGCGAGTCATTCCACGGCGCCATCTACGCCATCGAGCCGGCGGTGGACGAACAGACGCGCACCGTGCTGCTGCGGGCCCGGGTCCCGAATCCCGCCGTGCGGCTGAAACCCGGCATGTTCGCGCGCGTGAACCTGGTGCTCGAAACGCGCGAGCAGGCGCTGCTTGTCCCCGAGCAGGCGCTGGTGCCGCGCGGCAAGGAGCGCTTCGTGTTCCGCGTCGCTGACGGCAAGGCCGTGCTCACCAAGATCGAGATCGGGTTGCGCCGCCCCGGCGAGGTGGAAGTCGTGCAGGGACTCGCGGCGGGAGAGACCATCGTCTTTGACGGGCAGTTGAAGCTCCAGGACGGAGCGGCGGTCACGATTTTGCCGGAAAAAGCACCGGCAAAACCACAATGATGAATGCGGAACGATGAACGATGAACGGAAAGCGAGGAGCGGTCCACCGGCGCAAGACTTAGTCAAGCGCACGAAACGGTTTGCTCTCAGTATCATCGAGCTGTACTCCCGCCTTCCCACGACGACCGTAGCCCAGGTGCTGGGCAGGCAGCTCTTGAGGTCAGGGACTTCAGTTGGTGCCCAGTACCGCGAAGCAAGACGCGCCAAGTCCGATGCCGATTTCATCAGCAAGATCGAAGGGGCTTTGCAGGAACTCGAAGAGACCGCTTATTGGCTGGACCTTCTAGAAGACTCGCGGGTCATCGCAGCAGACGGAGCCGAGACGTTACGTGCCGAGGTACATGAGTTGACATCCATACTTGTGGCGAGCGTTAGGACCGTCAAGAGGCGGAAATGAGAGTCTGGGCAGGCCTGCCGTTCATCGTTCCGCGTTCATCGTTCATCGTTCAGCATGTTCCTGCCTGAGCTTTCCATCCGCCGCCCCGTCCTCGCCACGGTGATGAGCCTGCTCATCGTGCTGGTGGGCGTCATCTCGTTCCTGCGGCTGACGGTGCGCGAGTATCCGAAGATCGACTCGCCGGTGGTGTCGGTGCGCACCGTCTACAAGGGCGCGAGCCCGCAGGTGATTGAAAGCCAGGTCACCCAGCCGCTGGAAGACAGCATTTCCGGCATCGAGGGCGTCAAGACGCTCAAATCGGTGAGCCGCGAGGAAGTGAGCCAGATCACCGTCGAGTTCGTCTCCGATCGCAATCCCGACGCGGCGGCGAACGACGTGCGCGACCGCGTCTCGCGTGTGCGCGGCCAGTTGCCGGATGAAGTCGACGAGCCGATCATCGCCAAGGTCGAAGCCGACGCCCAGGCCATCCTGTGGCTGCGCCTGTTCAGCAACCGTCACAGCGCGCTCGAGATCTCCGACTACGCCGACCGCTACGTCGCCGACCGGCTGAAAACGCTGGCCGGTGTCGCGAGCGTCATCATCGGCGGCGAGCGCCGTTACGCGATGCGCATCTGGCTTGACCGCGAGCGGCTTGCCGCGTACCGCCTGACGCCCCAGGACGTGGAGGACGCCCTGCGCCGGCAGAACGTGGAAGTCCCGGCCGGGCGCATCGAAAGCAGCAACCGCGAATTCACCGTGCTCTCGGAAACCGACCTGCGCACGCCGGAGCAGTTCAACCAGCTCATCGTGCGCGAGGTGAACGGCTATCCGGTGCGGTTAAAGGATGTCGGGCGCGCCGAGCTCGGACCCCAGGACGAGCGCAACATCGTGCGCGTGAACGGAAACCCCGCAGTGGGCCTGGGCATCGTCAAGCAGTCGACGGCCAACACCTTGGGCGTAGCGCGGGCGGTCAAGAACGAACTGCCCAGGATTCGCGATGCGCTGCCGTCCGGCATGGACGTGGGAATTGCCTTCGACACCTCGGTGTTCATCGAAGAGTCGATCAAGTCGGTGTACGAGGTGATGGTCGCGGCGCTGGCGCTGGTGGTGCTGGTGATCTTTTTCTTCCTGCGTTCCACGCGGGCGACGCTGATCCCGTTCGTGACCATCCCGGTGTCGTTGATCGGCGCATTCTTCCTGGTATGGCTGATGGGCTTCACCATCAATGTGCTGACCCTGCTCGGCATCGTGCTGGCGATCGGGCTGGTGGTCGACGATGCGATCGTGGTGCTGGAAAACATCCATCGGCACATCGAGGAAGGAATGGAACCGCTGCAGGCCGCGTTCCGCGGTTCGCGGGAAATCGCCTTCGCTGTGGTGGCGATGACGATGACGCTGGCCGCCGTGTTTGCGCCGCTCGCGTTTTCCACCGGCAATACCGGGCGGTTGTTCATGGAATTCGCGCTCACGGTCGCCTCGGCGGTGGTGGTGTCGGGATTCCTTGCGCTCACGCTCACGCCCATGCTGTGCTCGAAGCTCCTGCGCCGCCGGGCGAGCCATGGCCGCGTGTATAACGCGCTCGAGCGCTTCTTCCACGGTGTCTCGTCGGGCTACCGCCGCACGCTCACCTGGAGCCTCGGGCATCGCGTGCTGGTGGTCGGCGCCTTCGCGGCGGTGGCGATGAGCGGCGGGGTGTTATTCAAAACGCTCAAGTCGGAGCTGTCGCCGCTGGAAGACCGCGGCTATTTCATCGGCGTCATGATCGCCCCCGAGGGGGCGACCATGGACTATACCGACCAGTACGCGAAGATCTGGGAGCAGATCTACAGTGACGTGCCGGAGATTGTCAACTATTTCGTGGTGGTCGCGCCGGGACTCGATCGGCCCAATCCGGTCAACTTTGCGCTGTCTTTCGTCCGGCTCCGGGATTGGAGCGAGCGCGATCGCAAGACTCAGCAGATCACGGCTTCGCTTGCGCCGACGATGTTTGCGACCATGCCCGGCGTGCTCGCCTTCCCCATCAATCCACCTTCGCTCGGGCAGAGCTTCCGCAACCCGCCGTTGCAGTTCGTAGTGCAGGGCAATTCGTACGACGAGCTCGACCGCATGGCCAACGCGCTGATGGCCAAGGCACGCGGCTTCCCGGGCCTTGCCAACATCGATTCCGACCTCAAGCTCAATAAGCCCCAACTCGCTGTCGACATCAACCGGGACAAGGCCTCCGCGGTAGGCGTGCAGGTCGAAGCCATCGGCCGCACGCTGGAGACGCTTCTGGGCGGCCGCCAGGTCACGCGTTTCAAGCGCGAGGGCAAGCAGTATGACGTGATCGTCAAGCTCGAAGACAAGGATCGCCGCCAGCCTGCCGATCTCACCTCGATCTACGTGCGGAGCGTCGACGGCCGTCTCAACCAGCTTGCCAACCTGGTAACGGTGACGGAGACGGTGGCGCCCAAGGAACTCAACCACTTCAATCGCCTGCGCGCCGCCATCATCCAGGCCAGCATCACGCCCGGGTACACGCTCTCCGAAGCGCTCGCTTTCATGGACAAAGCGGCGGCCGAGGTGCTTACCGCCGAGTATCAGACGACGCTCGACGGCCAGTCTCGCGAGTTCCGCGAGTCGGGGCAGGAATTGTGGGTGGTGTTCGCGCTGGCGCTCGCATTCATTTATCTCGTACTCTCGGCGCAGTTCGAAAGCTTCCGCGGGCCGCTCGTCATCATGCTCACCGTGCCGCTCGCCATGACCGGGGCGCTTGCCGCGATGACGCTCGCCGGCGTCACGCTCAACGTCTACAGCCAGATCGGACTGGTGATGCTGATCGGGCTCATCACCAAGAACGGCATCCTGATCGTGGAGTTCACCAACCAGCTGCGAGACCGCGGCATGGAAAAAATCGAGGCGCTGATCGAAGCATCCGCGCTGCGGCTGCGCCCGATCTTGATGACGAGCGCGGCGACTATCCTTGGCACCGTGCCGCTCGCGGTGGCGGCCGGCGCCGGCGCCGAATCGCGCTCGGCGATCGGCTGGGTGGTCGTGGGCGGCATGACGCTGGGCACCCTGTTTACGCTCTATGTTATTCCCACCGCTTACACTTTCATCGTGGGCGAGCGCGCGCTGATCGCCGAGGAAGATGCACGCGGCGCTGGAGCGGCGGGCGGCGCCGCGGCCCCGCCCACTCGCGCTCCCGCGAGCAAGGTTTAGGGGGTTGATTTCCGCACGACGGGCCCCCATCTTGTCCGTCTCGAGGTTCAACGAGGCCGTCATGCTGAAGTTACGCAGCAGCCAGGATCGCGGGCATGCCAACCACGGCTGGCTCGACACCTGGCACACGTTTTCGTTTGCCGATTACCACGATCCGGACGAGATGGGTTTCGGCGCCTTGCGCGTGATCAACGACGATCGCGTGCAGCCGGGCCGGGGTTTCGGCATGCATGGCCACCGCGACATGGAGATCATCACCTATATCCTCGACGGCGCGCTCGAGCACAAGGACAGCATGGGCAACGGTTCGGTGATCCGCCGCGGCGACGTGCAACGCATGAGCGCCGGCAAAGGCGTCCTGCACAGCGAGTTCAATCCCTCGCCCACCGACCCCGTGCACCTGTTGCAGATCTGGATCGAGCCCAACGTTACCGGCATTCGACCGAGCTACGAGGAGAAGCGTTTTGCGGCGGAACAAAGGCAGGAGCGGCTGCGGCTCGTCGCTTCGCCCGACGGGCGCGACAGCTCGGTGATGATCCATCAGGACACGTGCGTCTATGCGACGCTGCTTGACGCGGGCGATGCGGTGACGCATCAGCTTGCACCCGGCCGCAAAGCCTACGTGCACGTCGCGCGCGGCGCGGTCGAGGTCAACGGTGAACGGCTCACCGGCGGCGACGGCGCGAAGATCGGCGCCGAAAGCAAAATCACGTTCGCCAAGGCCGAGGGCGCCGAAATACTCCTGTTCGATTTGGCGTAGGCGATGACATGACCGAACTTACGACTCTACTGGCGCAACACGGCCTGCTGGTGCTGTTTGGCAACGTTCTACTGACCCAGGCCGGCGTGCCGGTGCCGGCGATCCCGCTGCTGGTGGTCGCCGGCGCGCTGGTACACGAGGGACAGTTATCCCTCGCGGCGGTTATGGCGGTCGCGGTGATCGCGGCGCTGCTCGGCGATCTGCCCTGGTATGCCGCGGGCCGCATGGCGGGACACCGGGTGCTGAGACTGCTGTGCCGCGTCGCGATCGAGCCCGATTCGTGCGTCATGCAGACCGAGAACACCTTTGAGCGCTGGGGCGCGCCGTCGCTCGTGGTGGCGAAGTTCGTGCCGGGATTCGCCACCGTGGCGCCGCCGATTGCCGGCGCGATGCGTCTCAAGCTTGCGCCGTTCGTGTTTTACAGCTCGCTCGGCGCGGCGCTATGGGCCGGCGCGGCCGTCGCTGTGGGCATGTTGTTTCACGCCGAGGTCGACTGGGTGCTTGGCCGGCTCACCGACATGGGCTTCGGCGCAGCGCTGGTGATTGGACTCATCGTTGGTTTTTACATTGCATTCAAGTGGCTCGATCGCTATCTGTTCATCCGCCTGATGCGCATGGTGCGGATCACGGCGGATGAGCTGCACGATATGATGCATCAGGGAATGAGTCCGGTGATCCTCGACGTGCGCTCGCACGCTGCGCGCAAGCTCGATCCGCGCCGCGTTCCCGGCGCGATCGCGGTGGACATCGCAGCGCCGCAGGCGAGTCTGCCGGCAGTGGCGCCGGACCGGGACATCGTGGTGTACTGTACCTGACCGAATGAAGCGAGCGCGGCGCGTGTCGCCCGGCTGTTGATGGAGAGAGGGTTCAGGCGCGTGCGGCCGCTGGAGGGCGGGCTCGACGCGTGGCTTGCCGCGGGCAAGCAGTACGATCAGTTTGAAGAGGTTGACGATCAGACGAGAGGAGAACGGCATGGAAAAAGCCTGTGAATTCGTCAAACAGTACGGCCCGCTCGCCGGGCGCATCCTGATGGCGCTGATCTTCCTGATATCGGGATATGGCAAGCTCACCGCCTTCACCGGAACGGCCGGCTATATGGCGGGCAAGGGCATGCCGATGGCGGAGTTTCTGCTCGTCGGTGCAATCATTTTTGAGCTGAGCGGCGCTATCATGCTGGTCATCGGATGGAAGGTGCGCTGGGGCGCCTTGCTGCTCATCCTGTTTACAGTTCCCGCTACCCTTATGTTCCATAATTTATGGGCGGCGGACGCGGCGCAGTACCAGAACCAGCTCAACCATTTCATGAAAAACGTCGCCATGATCGGAGGCTTGCTCTACATGATGGCGTTCGGCGCCGGACCGCTGAGTCTCGACAAGGGGAAGGGGGAAAGATGAAGGCGGAAGGCGGAAGGATGAAGGCGGAAGGATGAAGGCGGAAGGCGGAAGGCGGAAGGCGGAAGGCGGAAGGGGGAAGGGGGAAGGCGGAAGGGGGAAGGATGGAATGATGAGTGCAGAGTGATGGAACTTTTTTGGTAGCCGACAACGAACCACCAATCACCAATCACATTCACGAGCTACCAATTACCAGTATAGTTCGGCTTTACCACGCAACTTAAGGGAGTGTTTCATGCAAGAAAGAAAAGCAATCACCAGTGTCCCGATTCACGATCTGCTGGCGCGGCGCTGGAGTCCGCGCGCCTACGACGTGAGCCGGCCTGTGCCACGCGAACAGCTCACCGTGTTGCTGGAAGCGGCGCGCTGGGCGCCATCGTGCAACGGCGATGAACCCACGCGTCACCTGATCTGGGACAGAACGCGCGACCCGGAGGGCTGGCAGAAAGCGTTCGACTGTCTTTCCGACAACAACAGGAAATGGGTGAAGAACGTACCGTTGCTGATGCTGTCGTGCGCGGGCAGCATCTTCGGCCACACCGGCAAGCCCAACCGCTGGAGCCAGCACGATACCGGAGCGTCGAGCTTGTCGCTGGCGCTGCAGGCTGTCGCGTTGGGATTGATCGTGCACCAGATGGGCGGTTTCGATGTGGAGAAGGCACGCGCCGCTTTCAGCATCCCGGCGGAATACACGCCGATGGCGATGATCGCGGTCGGCTATCAGGCCCAGCCCGACATTCTCGACGAAGAGACAAAAGCGAAGGAGCTCAAGCCGCGTGCGCGCAAGCCAATCGCGGAGCGCTTTTTCGAAGGTGGCTGGGGAAATCCCGTCAAGACCTGAGCGACAGAGAATTCTTTTCGCAGCCGGGTAATTCGATTTTCGCTGTTGCTGGCGGGACAGGCCCTGTCGAGGGTGTTCCTGCTATACCACCAGGTTGGTCTCCGCGGTGGTGCCGGATGCGACGGCGTCCGGTACATCCTCGTTCAGGAAATTGAATTCCAGCTTGGTGCCGACCGGGTCGTGGAGGAAAACCTGGTAACCCGCGTTAGGGATGTTCTGTTCCTGGAACGCGACGCCCAGCCCCTTCAGGCGCTTGCGGAACTCCGCGGCGCCTGAGGCCTTGAAGGCGATATGGTCCACGCTGCCGCTGTGCTTGTCGCTTTTCGCGACGTAGCCCTGCGGAAAGCGTGCCGACACATGGACGATGGGATCCTCGCCGTCGTAGAGCCATATGCCGCCGAACTTGAAATCGGGCCGATAGCCCTTCTTCAACCCGAGCACGTCGCCATAGAACCTCTCGATCGCGGGCAGATCGCTCTCCGAGCAGCGGATGTTGAGATGCAGGAAACCTCCGAATTTCATGATTCTCTCCTTCAAGGTCCGGGTGGCGGCGGCGCTGGCCGCCGCCAGCGTATTGACCGCGGGATTCTGCGCTTGTATCTCAACGGGGGCAAGACCCGTCGGCGCGTCCAAGGTGCGCCGGCTGCGGCGGTCAGTTGTGCGTGGACCGCACCCCGCGGCCGCCGCGCTGCGTAGCATATTGTAGCGTTCACGCGCATCGGCTATGCTTGGAATCGTTCGCGCTGACAAAGCAGGAGGCATCGATGAGCCGTTTTGCCGGAATCGCAGTGTTGATCCTGTGCGCGCTTGCAATCTCCCCGCGATGGGCGTTCGGCGCCTCGACTCGCCCGGCTCAAGGCGCGGCGCAGGAGGTGGCGGCCTATCCGAGCCGGCCGATACGCTTCATCATTCCCGCTCCCCCGGGCGGCACGACAGGTATACTCGGGCGCCTCGTCGGCCAGCGCCTCACCGATGTTCTTAATCAGCCGGTCGTCGTGGATCATCGGGGCGGCGCCGGTGGTGTCGTTGCCGCGGAGATCACCGCCAAAGCGGCGCCGGATGGGTACACGCTGCTCGTCGCGTATCACTCGCACACGACCAATGCGACCCTCAATCCCAAAGTCCCGTACCGGCCCGTCGACGACTATCGGCCGATCACCCAGGCTACGCGGGCGGGATTGGTGCTGGTGGTCAATCTTCAAATGCCGGTCAAAACGGTGCAGGAGCTGATCGCGTACGGCAAGGCGAATCCGGGCAAGCTCAATTTCAGTTCCGCCGGAAACGGCAGCGGCGGACACATGGCTGGGGAATTGTTAAAGCAGATGACCGGGATCCAGGCGCAGCACGTGCCCTACAAGGGTACCGGGCCGTCGCTTATCGATGTCGCCGGCGGCCAGATCGAGATGAGCTTCGCCGGAATGGTTCCGGTTCAACCGCTGATCAGGAGCGGCCGCGTGCGCGCGCTCGCGGTCACCACTACCGAGCGCATACCCTCGATTCCCGATCTTCCTACGGTCGCTGAATCCGGAGTACCCGGTTTCGAAGTGGTCGGGTGGTACGGCTTTCTTGCGCCCGCCGGCGTGCCGCAGCCGATCGTCGCCAAACTCCACGCCGAAATCGTCAAGATTCTGCGCGACCCTGAGCTTACGAAGCGCCTGACCAACGACGGCGCGGAAGTGGTGGCGAGCACGCCCGATGAGTTCGAGAAGTTTCTTCGTGCCGACGTCGTGAAGTGGGCGAAGGTCGTGAAAGCGTCGGGGGCGCGGCTCGATTAGCGCGCGAAGCTCGCTTCCTCGCAGCCCTGCGGTTCGCGTCGCCGAGTACGAGGTGATTTCTCGCGTTCTTGATGTGATCGATGATCAGATGGTCGTATAACTTCGGCTTGGTCATGACCCGGAGCCTCTGGCACAACTCATTGATGCGGCGTAGAAATGCGCCTCGCCGGACCTCGGACGCCATGCCTGCCCATGCGCTGCGGCGATCTCACGCCATCCTTGCACGAAAAAATGATACGTCCGGGACTTAGGTATCGATACCAAAAGGCCTACCATCTTATCCCCGCGTGGGCCATAATTCATCGTGATTGAAGCATCCAGCTGAATAAGCGGGAGATGCATTCGTACTACCGGGATCGAGGAAAGGGAGGGCATGCCATGAGGAATTTCGTGCGTCGGTACTCCAAGCTTCTGTTCGTTTCCCTTGTGTTCGGGGGGCTCCTCGCGCTTCCCTGGGTGGCTGAGGAAGTGCTGGGGCCGGGTACAGCACAAGCGAAGATCACTGAAGGTGACGCGCTTCCACAAGGGGCCTATGTACCGCTGGATCCCGCCCACCCGCAGGTTCGGGCAGCGATGGCGGTGCAAGACCAATACACGCCCTCGCTCATGGCTGCGCCCGACGTGGTTGGCACGGCGACCGGTCTGACTGCCGAAGGGCAGCCGGCGATCCTGGTGTTCGCTCGCCGCCAGGTGATTCCCGGGTCCCTTCCGGCAGCATTGGATGGCGTGCCCGTTGTTGTCCAGGTGACGGGCGAATTCGTGTCCATGAAACCCCCCGCCGGCGGCACCACCACCGTCAACCCCAAGAGCCGCTTTGCCCGCCCCGTGCCGATCGGCGTCTCCACGGGGAACATTGGCGAGTGTTCCGCCGGCACGATCGGCGCGCGGGTCAAGGACGGCGGGAACGTGTACGCGCTCAGCAATAACCACGTGTATGCGCTTGAAAACCTCGCACCGCCTGGAAGCCTGGTGCTCCAGCCGGGACGCTATGACACCGGCTGCGCCGCGGACACCAACGATGAGATCGGGACGCTGGCGAGCTTTGTGTCGATCGTATTTTCGACCTCGGCAAGCAATATCGTCGATGCGGCGATCGCTCTCTCCTCGACGGGCCAGTTGGGTAACGCCACGCCCACAGGAGGCTATGGGACGCCCAACTCAACCACGACCCCCGCAGCGCTGAACGCAGCCGTTCAGAAGTATGGCCGGACGACCAAACTCACCAAGGGAACGATCACCGGCATCCACGCCACGGTGAACGTCGGCTATGGCTCCTCCGGCACCGCCAGGTTTGTGGAGCAGATCATCGTCAGCGCCGGGAAACCTTTCATAAAGGCCGGGGACTCGGGGTCGCTGCTTGTGACCGACCCGGGGCTTAATCCCGTCGGACTCCTCTTTGCCGGTACCTCTAGCGGCACTGCAATCGCTAATCCTATTGCCGCGGTGCTCAGCAGCTTTAGTGTCACGATCGACGGACAACCGTAAAGGCGCGCAAGTTTCCGATGCGGATGGCCGGACACCCGTAACCTCGCCGATCGCGCGAGATGCTGGAATGGCTCGATCGAGCCGTGTGACCATAGCAGGGGCCAGCATAATGGTTGCCGTCGCCGGCATCATTGCCGGACCGGGGGAAGTCGGAGCTCAGTCCATGGGAATCGCGAGCGCGGGACGTTCGGTCGAAGAAGTGCTGAAGGCGCACACGGTGGGACTGATGAGTCTTCCGGGTGTGGTTGGCACCGCCCAGAGCTTGTGTGACGGGAAGTCCTGCATAAAGGTGTACGTGATCCGCAAGACGCCGGAGCTGGACCGCAAGATTCCCGCCAGCCTGGAAGGCTACCCGGTTGTGATCGAGGAAACAGGCGAGATCAAGGCGCTCTCGAAAGAGCGGCGCTGAGGGAGCGGTTTGCTCGCTTGATCCGCTGCCTCCAATCAACTTTTCCACCCGAAATCTCGCGGGCTCTGTTGAATTTCAAGTAGGTTGAGCGTCGACTCAGCTCACGGCGTTCAAGACCGCCATCGTTCCCCGAGCGATCCTTGCTGCTGGATTCACAGCCTGCAGCACAAAGTTATCGGCATCACATCAGCCGCACCAGCAAAAATCGCACGCTGGACCGGTAACAGACTATGCGAGCTTAATGGTCCATCTTTACGAGAAAGGAAAACTCCTGGTCTTGTACGTGGGCGACAATGAAAAAGTGCTGAGAGCACTGGAGGTTGTGCTCGGCCGGCAGTTCGCAGGCAGATAGGATTACGCAAGAACGAACCCGCATCATGCCAGCCATGGCTCCGCCCGCTCCGGATCGATGCCGAGCGTCTTGATAGCGCCGCTGACGGTGGAGGCCGGGAAGGTTTCCTGGTCCACGAGCGCCTTCAGCGCCGCCAGCGTGATGTGAGCGCGGTCGACCTCGAAGAACGCGCGCAGCGCGCGGCGCGTGTCGCTGCGGCCGAAGCCGTCGGTGCCGAGCACAACGTAGGGACGCTTCACCAGGCCGCGGATTTGCTCGGCGCAGGCGCGCACGTAATCGGTGGCGGCAATGGCCGGCCCCTGGTGGTTCTTGAGGCAGGTTTCGACCCACGTTTCGCGCGGCGTGGATTCGGGGTGCAGGCGGTTCCAGCGCTCGATGCGCATCCCATCGCGCGCCAATTCGGTGAAGCTCGTCACGCTCCACACATCCGCTGCAACGCCGAATTCCTTTTCAAGCATCTCCGCGGCAGCAAGCGCTTCGCGCAGAATGGCGCCGCTGCCCATGAGTTGCGCGCACCTCCCACCCCCTCTCCGGCTCTCCCCCTCGGGCAGGGGGAGAGAGGAACGACGGAGGAGATACATGCCGCGCAAGATGCCTTGTTCGGCGCCTGCCGGCATCGCCGGTTGCGGGTAATTTTCGTTGGCGACGGTGATGTAATAAAAAACATCTTCGTGCTGTTCCAGCATGCGGTGCAGGCCTTCCTGCACGATCACTGCCAGCTCGTAGCCGAAAGCCGGATCGTAGGCGACGCAGTTCGGAATGAGGCTTGCCATGACATGGCTCGATCCGTCCTGGTGCTGGAGCCCTTCGCCGGAAAGCGTGGTGCGGCCGGAGGTCGCGCCGATCAGGAAACCGCGCGAACGGTTGTCGGCCGCGCCCCACAGGAGGTCTCCGATGCGTTGGAAGCCGAACATCGAGTAGAAGATGTAGAACGGCAGCATGGTCGTGCCGTGATTGCTGTAGGCGGTCGCCGCCGCGATCCACGACGAGATCGCGCCGGCTTCGGTGATGCCTTCTTCTAGAATCTGGCCGTCCTTCGCTTCCTTGTAATAGAGCAGCTCGTCGCGGTCCTCGGGTTCATAGAGCTGGCCGACGGCAGAGTAGATCGCGACCTGGCGAAACAGCGACTGCATCCCGAACGTGCGCGCCTCGTCCGCGACGATCGGCACGATGCGCTTGCCGATGTTCGGATCCTTGAGGAGCTGCGACAGCAGGCGCACGAACGCCATGGTGGTCGATTCCTCGCGTCCGTTGGAGCCTTCGAGCATGCGCGCGAAGCTCGCGCGCTCCGGAGGAGGGAGCGCCGGCGCCACCCGCGGGCGCGCGGGAAGATAGCCCCCGAGCTTCTCGCGCCGCGCATGCAGGTAGCGCATCTCGGGGCTGTCCGCCGCGGGTTTGTAGAAGCGCAGGTGGTGAACATCCTCGTCGGAAAGCGGCAGCGCGAAGCGGTCACGAAACGCAAGCAGCGCGTCGTCCTCCAGCTTTTTCGCCTGGTGCGCGCCCATCCTGCCCTGGCCCCAATGGCCCATGCCATAGCCTTTCTTGGTTTGCGCCAGGATCACCGTCGGCCGGCCCTTGTGGTTCACGGCGGCCAGGTAGGCGGCGTAGATCTTGACTGGATCATGACCCCCGCGGCGCAGCCGGTCGATGTCGTCGTCCGACAGGTGCGCGACGATGGCCTGAAGCTCGGGGTACTTGTTGAAGAAATTCTCGCGGTTGAATCGCCCGTCGGTCGCCGCGTATTTCTGGAACTCGCCGTCCACCGTTTCGTGCAGGCGTTTCAGGATCACGTTCTCCTGGTCGCGCGCGAACAGCGCGTCCCAGTCCGATCCCCACAGCACCTTGATCACGTTCCAGCCGGCCCCGGCGAAGAGGCCTTCCAGCTCCTGAATGACCGAACCGTTGCCGCGCACCGGGCCGTCGAGCCGCTGCAGGTTGCAGTTCACGACAAAGATCAGGTTGTCGAGTCCCTCGCGCGCGGCGAGCGATAGTCCCGCGAGCGACTCCGGCTCGTCCATCTCGCCGTCGCCGACGAACGCCCATACCTTGCGGCCGGCGGTTTCGAGGATGCCGCGGTTTTCGAGATAACGCATGAAGCGCGCCTGATAGATCGCGGTGATCGGGCCGACGCCCATCGACGCGTTGGGAAACTGCCAGAAGTCGGGCATGAGGTACGGATGGCAGTAGGAGGACAGACCCTCGCCAGCGGTTTCGCGCCGGTAGTTGGCAAGGTGCGTTTCGGTGAGCCGTCCCTCGAGAAAGGCGCGTGCATAGACGCCGGGCGCGGCGTGGGGCTGAAAGTAGATGAGGTCCCCGCCGCGCTCGCCCGCGTTGTTCGCCCGGAAGAAGTGGTTGAAGCCGACTTCGAACAGATCGGCGATCGAAGCGTAAGTCGCGATATGCCCGCCCAACTCGGGGTGCTCGCGGTTTGCCCGCACCACCATGGCGAGCGCGTTCCAGCGCACGATGGCGATGATGCGGTTCTCGATATCGAGATTGCCGGGATACTGCGGCTGGTCGGCGAGCGGGATGGTGTTGCAGTAGGCGGTGTTCAGCACCGGCGGCAGCGGCACGCGCCGGGCCCGGGCATGGTCCAGGAGCTTGCGCAGGATGAAGGTCGCGCGCTCGCGGCTTTCAGCCTCGACCACGGCGTCGAAGGCGTCGAGCCACTCGCGCGTTTCGGTGGGATCGCCGTCCTGCGGCAACACGCGCCAGAAACCGGGAAGGGAAAAATCGGACAAGTCGGTCATGATGGTTCCTAAATGCGTGACTGGTACCCCTCAAGGGGGTATTGAAAAGAATGACTGGTGACTGGTGACTGGTGACTCGTGACTGGTGATTCGTGAACAGGGGTAGGGTGGGCATTGCCCACCATCACCCGTGTCGTTTCAGGCGTCCATCGTAGCCCAGCTCGCGCGGCAGGTGATTCCAAAATGCGTTGACATTCGTGGCCTTTCCGGCATTAAATACCGTATAGATTTTCTTCGGAGGCATAAAATGCCGGACCAGACACTCGATGTGACAGATTGGAAAATACTGGGCCGGTTGCAGGACCATGCGCGCATCTCCAACGTCGAGCTGGCGCGCGCGGTCAACCTGTCGCCATCGCCATGCCTCAACCGCGTGCGCACGCTGGAAACGAGCGGCATCGTCAGCCGCTACGTGACGCTGCTCGATCCGCTCAAGCTCGGGCTGACGGTAAGCGTGTTCATCCAGGTGAGCCTGGAAAAGCAGATGCGCGACGCGCTCGACACCTTCGAGAATTCGGTACTGGCGCGGGAAGAAGTGATGGAGTGTTACCTGATGACCGGAGATGCGGACTACCTGCTGCGGGTGGTGGTGCCCGACGTGCAGTCGCTCGAGCGCTTCATCGTCGACTACCTCGCGAAAATTCCCGGGGTCGCCAGCATCAAGTCGAGCTTTGCGCTGAAGCAGGTGAAGTACAAAACCGCGCTGCCGCTGCCACAAACCGCCAGCGGGAAAAACCGGCGTCGCTAAGAGCGCTGCCGCGAGCTGGCGACCTGCGATCGCAAGTGTCCGCCTCGTGAAGGACGAACTCGCGAAGCTGCTTACAGGAGCAACAATAAGCGGAATTCAGACAGCAGGGATAGGTCAGGTTGCCGCGTCGGCGGCTACCTGACGCCAGGTGGATGTCGGGGAACGCTGCGCGCACCCCGACCTACGTCGCTCGCAATGACAGAAATGAGCGTTGCGAGTCATATTGCGAGGCGCCCTTATTTCTTCAGGGCCCATAATCGGCTCCCGCTGCTGACACGCGCGGCGGAAAGGGGTTTCAGCCCCGCGGCTTGTGGCAGCGACATGAGGGTCTGATATGATTTGTCGCACCAACGCTTTTGCGGGTAGTCGCCGCCCCGCTCGTGTCCGGAGCTAGAGCGGGAGCATCCGAAGCAAACGCACATCACCAAAGGAGGATCTGCCATGAACAACAGGATTCTTGTTATCGCGCTGGTCGCGTTTGGACTGGCGAGCGGCGCTCATGCCCAGCAGGTGCGGCTTTCGATTTCCACGGGCGGCACCGGAGGCGTTTGGTATCCGATGGGCGGGGCGATGGCCAACGTGTTGTCTAGGCATTTGCCGAATGCAGCAGTCACCGCCGAGGTGACCGGCGGCAGCGTCGATAACGTGAAGCTCCTCGCGACTCGAAAGACCGAACTTGCTTTCTCCATGGTGGACACGGCCTGGGAAGGCATGAACGGAACCGGAAAGTTCAAGGAAAAGGTGCCGATGCGCACGCTCGCGGTCGTCCATCCGCTGGTGATGCACGTGGTCACGATTGAGGGGAGGGGCATAGAAAAGATCAGCGACTTCAAGGGCAAGCGCGTGTCTACGGGCTCGCCCGGCAGCGGGACCGAGGCCATGGCGTTTCGCATTCTCGAGGCCCACGGCGTGAATCCGGACAAGGACATCATTCGCGAGCGGCTCAGCGTCGCCGAGGCGGCCAACGCGATCAAGGATCGCAAGATCGATGCGTTCATGCACGCCGCGGGAGTCCCGCTTCCGTCAGTGACCGATGTCGCCGCCGCGCCCGGCATCAAGATCAAGCTCATCGATCATACCGGCGGGCTGGAAGCGATGCGCACGAAGTACGGTCCGATCTACGCTGCGGGGAAAATCCCGGCGCGCTCCTACCCTGGTCAGGACCGGGACAATCTGACGGTCAATGTGTGGGGCGTCCTGCTGGTGCACGAGACCATGAACGAGAAGCTCGTTTACGACATTTTGAAGACCTTGTTCGAACGGCACCAGGATATCGTGAATACGCACCGCGAGGCGGCGAACATGACGCTGGAGAACCAGGCGATCGGCGCAACCGCGGTGCCGTGGCATTCCGGCGCGGTGAAGTACTTCGCCGACCGCGGCGTGACGGTGAAGTAGCTGGATTCAACATCAAAGCCGAGAAGCAATAGACAGGATTAACGGGATTTACAAGATCATTCTTAACGCGTTTGATCGATCTTGTTAGTCATGTAAATCCCGTCCATTTATTTTCGAACGTGGATCGGCGTAGCTAAATGGCGCAAGCCCCGATAGGCGCACAGCTCGCCGCGCGCATGCGCGACGTCGCACCAGAAGATTTCCCTCCCCATTTCCAAGGGGGAGGGTTAGAGCTTGCCCCGGACTTGATCCGGGGGTGGGGGTAGACCTATCGTGCAAGCTGCAATAGGCGCACGCCTCGCTGCGCGCATGCGCGACATCGCGCCCTTCCGCGTGATGGAGATCCTCGCCCGCGCCCGCGAGCTGGAGGCCCAGGGCCGCTCGATCGTGCACATGGAAATCGGCGAGCCCGATTTTCCGACGCCGAAGCCGATCTGCGAAGCCGGAATCGAGGCGCTCAAGAAAGGCGAGCTGTTCTATACCCCGGCGCTCGGCCTGCCCGCGCTGCGCGAGGCGATTTCCGGCTACTACCGCACGCGCTACGGCATCGACGTTCCTGCGACGCGCATCATCGTCACAACCGGATCGTCTGGCGCGTTGCTGCTGGCGACCGGGACGTTGGTTAATCCCGGCGACCAGGTGCTGGTTGCCGATCCGGGCTACCCGTGCAACCGCCATTTCGTGCGCCTGATCGAAGGCGAGCCTGTCGGGGTGGCCGTGGGCGCCGACAGCAATTACCAGCTCACGCCCGAGCTGATCGAGCAGCATTGGGGAAGCCGCACTGTCGCCGCGATCGCCGCTTCACCTTCGAATCCTACCGGCACCCTGATTCCCGCCGTCCACCTCAAGACGATGGCGGATTTTGCGCGGGAGCGCGGCGGCACGCTGATCGTGGACGAGATCTACCACGGCCTCGTCTACGAGGGCGATGTTACGACCGCACTCGCGCTCGCCGACGACGTGTTCGTCATCAACAGCTTTTCCAAGTACTTCAACATGACCGGCTGGCGGCTGGGCTGGATGGTCGCGCCGGCTCGCTACGTGCCCGAGATCGACAAGCTCGCGCAGAACGTCTTTCTCGCTGCCCCGACGCCGGCGCAGTATGCGGCGCTCGCGGCGTTCGAACCGGAAACGCTGACGATACTCAATGCGCGCCGCGAAGAGTTCAGGTCGCGGCGCGATTATCTGGTGCCCGCGCTGCGCGGACTGGGCTTCGACGTTCCGTGTCTGCCGCAGGGGGCGTTCTATGTGTATGCCGGCTGCGGCTCATTGACGCGGGATAGTTACGCGTTTGCGCGCGATCTGCTCGAACAGGCGGGCGTGGCGATTACCCCGGGCATCGATTTCGGCGCGCACACGCCGGAGCGCCACGTGCGCTTTGCCTACACCAATTCCATCGAACATCTGCAGGAAGGCGTGCGCCGCATCGGCGAGTTTCTCCGCCGCCAGTAGAACCCTTATAGAGAGATATGCGAGCGAGTGTGCGGGTATTTATGTCTACAGACTTCGGTGGTTTTCGAAGTCTTCCTATTCCGTCTCTGCTTCAGGTCAGTTACTTGCCGGCGGGTACGAGTGCCTCGGCAGATGCTTTGTTCGCGTCCGCTTTTTTCTTCGCCGCATCACGCTTGGCCATAAAGTCCGCCAGTTCCCCGTGCTGAGTGTGCAGCGTGAGCAGCCAGCGCTGTCCACCTGACATGAAACCGATGTAGTGGCCAAGCTCCACCAGCTCCGGTTCAGTGAACTCCTTGTGCAATTCCGCCCACATTGCATCGTCGGCGTCGGTGGGGTTGCGCATGATCGCATCACAATAACGCAGGGCGATCTTCTCGCGGTGAGTAAATTCATCCGAATTGAGATAGGACTGCTTCTCGTCCAGCAGAGACATCCGATGTCCTTTTACCTGCACCAACGGTGCGGTATGCATGCCACTTCAGTAATGGCAGTCTGTATTGAACATCGGGCCCCAGGAGGTCGCAATCCTGGCGCGCATCAGCTCGCGGAGCTCATTTTCGAGCACCCCTTGCTCCTTCATCGTTCGGATCAACATGGTGAAGGACCGCATCGCAACCTTGTTGTGGGCCCGGATCGCCTGATTTTCAGGCCCCGGTGATCCTTTGACGATCGCATCCATGAGCCAGGAATGCATTTCGGGGTCTTTGACATCGTCCGGGTGAACGTAACTAATACGCGCCATGCGTTTCTCCTCTGTGATGAAATACGGTGTCGACGTCTTTGTTGTGAAAAGTCTCACCAGTTGTTCGTCCTGTCCAACTGCGTGGTCGGTCCGGATAGTTGTCGCTTTCTTTCATATCGCCGATGGCTTGTTGGCAATTCCGGCAGCATACCGGATATTGCCTCTTTCACCGATGGAAAGACTAGTTCTAAATATGGCGCGCAACTTTGATCTAGGTCAATTTCGTGCACTGGTAGACCACCCCGGCATCGAAAACACCCCTGTGTTCGCACGCCCAATTAGCGGTCACCCCCCTTATTCAGGCTCGATCGCGGCTCATCGGCCAGCGTCGCGGAAACACTGAGACACCGATTCCACCGAGTTACTCCAGGAAGGCACTTGCCGCATCGGCGAGTTCCGGCTTCAAGAGCCATGCTTATCGTTTTGCACCGCGCCGCCTTGTTGAATCGCTTCCACTCAGGTAGTGTTTTCTGGAGCTCATCAGGCGGAGGAGCAGATCGATGCAGGCAGGCGACAGCAACGCAGTCGATGCAGGCGAGGACATCGTTGTCTTCTCCATTCTCAAACCGTCCGTCTGTGCGGAATGCGGTGTGGAGCTGTCGAAAGGAGCCCTGTTGAGGATGGAGCAGGAGAAACCGCTCTGTCTTGAATGTGCCGACCTGGACCATTTGGTCTTTCTCCCGCGCGGCGACACTGCATTGACCCGCCGCAGCAGAAAGTACTCCGCACTGTCGGCAGTCGTCGTGCAATTCAGCCGCGCCCGTCGCAGGTACGAGCGGCAGGGGCTGCTGGTGGAAGCGCCCGCGCTGGAACGTGCGGAAAAGGAATGCCTGGGCGATGAGGCGCAGCGGCGCATCGCGCGGGAGCGGGCATCGCTCGTGCGCGAGCGTGCCGACATGCGATATGTCGCGCAGTTTGCCGAGCAGATCCGATCCAGGTATCCGGGTTGTCCACCCGGCGAGGCTGAAGCCATCGCGCAGCACGCATGCAAGAAGTACAGCGGGCGTGTCGGACGGTCGTCCGGCGCAAGGGCGTTCGATGCGCAAGCGATCGAATTGGCAGTGAAGGCACGCGTGCGTCACGAACACACCGAATACGATCGCTTTTTGGCGCGAGGGCGGGACCGCACCGAAGCACGATCCGCAGTGGCGCGGAAAGTGGCGGACGTCCTGGAGCGGTGGAGCAAAGCGTGATTCGAAGATGCCTTCGACTTGTCGGGGCTACCCGGTGATGCGAGAATTCTATTCGATCACCCGGCCGCGCAGGCTTACTTCGGGGCCAGCGTGTTCTGGCTCCGGCGGTTGTCCGCCTTTCCGAATGAGGAAGACCTGATCGCCAACTGGCCGATCAGGCGAGATGGCCAACTCAGAGGCATTGTCGAGATCATTGGAGGATTGCCATGATCGCAAACGATCAGGAACTGAAGGTAACGCTTGCCCTCGCAGATAACGTCGCAATCGTCACTGGAAAGAGAAGAGTACTCCCGCGCGGATTGCCACTTCTCTTGCCAAGGCGCTTTCAGCATGAGAGCCACGGGCGGGGCTAGAGCCTGTTATGGACTTGTACTTTGAGTAGCGATATGGCACATAGTGGGGATGAAAAAGCCCACGCGCATTCCCAAACCCTATCCGAGTGATGTAAGTGACGAAGAATGGTCATTTGTTGTCCCGTATCTAACGCTGATTCGGCTGGACAGCGAACAGCGGGAACACGACTTGCGTGCTGTGTTCAACGCGCTTCGCTGGCTGGTGCGCAGCGGCGCACACTGGCGTATGATGCCGCACGATTTTCCGCCGTGGGCGGCGGTGTATCAGCAGATGCAACGGTGGCTGCGAGCAGGCTGCTTCGAGGCCATGGTGCACGATCTGCGGGTGCTGTTGCGCGAGTATGCGGGACGCGAGGGGCAGCCCAGCGCCATGATCCTGGACAGCCGCACAATGCAGTCCACGCCGGAATCGGGTGCCCGCGCGGGATACGACGGCGCCAAGCGCCGCAAAGGGGCCAAGGTGCATGCGGCGGTCGATACCTTGGGACATCTGTTGGCCTTGCACGTCACCCCGGCCGATGAGCAAGACCGGGCGCAGGTGGAACAACTGGCGCAGGCGGTACAGGACCTTACCGATCAGAGCGTGACATTGGCGTATGTGGACCAAGGCTACACGGGAGAGAATGCAAAACAGGCCGCTCGGGCGCAGGGTATCGCGCTGGAAGTGGTCAAGCACACCGAGGCCAAGCGCGGATTCATACTGCTGCCGCGCCGCTGGGTGGTTGAACGAAGCTTTGCATGGGCAGCGCGATTCCGTCGCCTGGCGCGTGACTACGAGCGCCTGACTCAAACGCTTGCCGGCTTCCATTACCTCGCCTTTGCTTGCCTCATGCTCCATCGAATCATTCCGCTCATCTCAAGTTCATAACAGGCTCT
>Ga0156176_1069_pt1 | contig 30298 bp, 22 predicted proteins | sample RifCSPlowO2_12_FD_107829 | JGI IMG/M metagenome (GOLD analysis project Ga0156176, IMG submission 107829) | Betaproteobacteria bacterium RIFCSPLOWO2_12_FULL_62_58
GAAGCCGACGAATACGACACTGCGTTCTTCGACAAGCGCTCTAAGTTCGTGCACTACCAGCCGCGTATCGCGGTGCTCAACAACCTCGAGTTCGATCATGCCGACATCTTTCCCGACCTCGCCGCGATCGAAATCCAGTTCCATCACTTCATTCGGAGCATTCCCGCGCGCGCGCTGATCGTGACCAACGGCGCGGACGCCAATCTCGAACGCGTGCTCGCGCGCGGCTGCTGGACGCCCATCGAGCGCTTCGCGGTAGCCGACGGCTGGCACGCCGGTCCTCAAGGGGCTCAAGGCGCATTCGATGTGCTGTGGCAAGGCACGCCGCAAGGCCGTCTCGAATGGCCGCTGCTCGGCGTGCATAACCAGTTGAACGCCTTGGCGGCGATCGCAGCCGCGCGTCATTGCGGCGTGCCACCCGCCGTCGCGATCGAGGCCCTCGGCACCTTCGAAAACGTCAAGCGCCGCATGGAGGTGAAAGGCGTGGTGAACGGCGTCACGGTCTACGACGACTTCGCCCACCACCCGACGGCGATCGCGACCACGCTTGCCGGACTGCGCGCAAAAGTGAACGGTGCGCGAATAATTGCTGTACTGGAGCCGCGTTCCAACACCATGAAGCTCGGTGTGATGAAAGATGAACTCGCGGCGAGTCTCGCCGCCGCCGACGAGGTGTACTGCTACAGTGCGGGCCTTGCCTGGAACGCGGCCGCGGTGTTCGCCCCCCTCGGCGCGAAAGCGGTGGCGTGCGACGATTTCGAGCGGCTGTTGGCGCAGCTTGCCGCCACGGTGCGTCGTGGCGACCATGTGCTCATCATGAGTAACGGCGGGTTTGGCGGCATCCACGAAAAACTCTTGGCCCGGTTGGCCAAGAGTTTTTAACAAGGGGAATTCGATGATTTTCGGTGTCGATCGGCGTACCCCTCAAGTACCCGTCAAGCGTACCCCTCAAGGGGGTATGGAAAAGAAGGTATTGAGAAGAAGGGGTATTGAGAAAAATTCATCGGCGGCTGATCTGCCCGTGTTTCTTGGTAAGCGTTCAAAGAACCTCTAAACGATGAACGAAGTTGTTGCCAACGACAAGCTGGGCGCGTTTTGCCGACACACGCACGCTGCGCTGAAAGGCGCCGGCGCGGGCCCGCTCGCGGGGCTCACTTTCGGCCTCAAGGATATCTACGACATCGCCGGCCACAGGACCGGCTTCGGCAGCCCGGAATGGCTCGCCACGCACGACGCGGCTGTGAGAACCGCGCCGACGGCGCAGTGTCTGCTCGACGCCGGCGCCGACCTGGTGGGCAAGACCCAGACCGACGAACTCGCGTTCAGCCTCAACGGCGAGAATCCGCATTACGGGACGCCGGTCAACATCAACGCGCCTGGCCGCATTCCCGGCGGCTCCTCCAGCGGCTCGGCGGCTGCTGTTGCCGGCGGGCTGGTCGACTTTGCGCTCGGCAGCGATACCGGCGGCTCGGTGCGCGCGCCGGCGAGCTTCTGCGGGATCTACGGCATCCGCCCCACGCACGGGCGCGTCTCGCTCGAGGGCGCTTGTCCGCTCGCGCCGAGCTTCGACACCGCCGGCTGGTTTGCGCGCGACGCGGGCACGCTGGAGCGGGTGGGCAGCGTGCTGTTGGGTGAAGAACGGGCCGGCACGCCGCGCCGGCTGCTGCTGGCGCAGGATGCTTTCGCGCTGGCGGGCGATGCCGCGCGGGCGTTGCAGCCGGCGCTGAAACGGTTGAGCGCGTTGCTGGCCCAACCGGAGCCGGTGACGGTGGCGACCGAAGGGCTGTCACAGTGGTTCCGGGTGTTCCGGCTGCTGCAGGGCGCGGAGGTCTGGGCGCAGCATGGCGCGTGGGTGAGTCGCGTGAAACCCAACCTGGGCCCGGGGGTGAAAGAACGCATGCAATGGGTGTCCACCATCGATGCGCGCGAGGTCGGCCCGGCCAAAATCAGGCGCGAGAATATCGCCCGCGACATGAATGCGCTGCTCGCCGACGGCGCGGTGCTGGTGCTGCCCACCGTTCCCGGCATCGCGCCGTTCACGAATACGCCGGCGGCGGAGACCGACGACTTCCGCGGCCGCGCCCTGAGCCTGCTGAGCATCGCCGGGCTTGCGCGCCTGCCGCAGGTGAGCCTGCCGGTAGCGCGGGTCGAGGGCTGCCCGTTGGGTCTCTCACTCGTCGCGGCACGCGGCGGCGACATGATGCTGCTTGCGTTGGCGCGGCGCCTCGAAATTGGAAAATAGAAAAGCTTTGCCATAGAGAACTCAGAGGCCAATGGCACTACCTTAAGGCAAATTATTGACCGGGATGATGACACAACACGCGCTGTCATTCCCGAGAAGCTTGTCCTCGAATGCTTTAATCGGGGATCGGGAATCCATAGGATGGTTCAGGCAAGATGATGCTCCGTATGGGTTCCCGTTTTCACGGGAACGACATCTTTTGTGCGACCGCGATCGTTCGCGCATTTTCGCTTAAGGTAGTGCCATTGAACACAGATGCTTATTTATATCCACGGTTTCAACAGCTCGCCGGCGTCGTCCAAGGCCGGTCTGATCCAGCGCGAGCTCGAGCGCCGCGGGCGTGGTGGGGAATTTCTCGCCCCGGCGCTGCCGCATTCGCCCGCCGCTGCTGCGGCGCTGTTGGCGCAAATGGTGCGCGCGCACCCCGATGCATGCCTGATCGGCAGCTCGCTCGGCGGTTTTTATGCCACCTGGCTTGCCGAAACGCACGGCGTGCGCGCAGTGCTGCTCAATCCCGCAGTGCGGCCCCATGAGCTGCTCGCCGGCGCTGTCGGGCGCCAGAAGAATTTCCACACCGGCGAGGAATACGATTTCACCCTGCAGCACATCGCCGAGTTGCGCGCGCTTGAGGTCGCTGCGATCACCCCCGAGCGTTACTTGCTGCTGGTCGAGACTGGCGACGAGGTTCTCGATTACCGCCACGCGGTCGAAAAATATCGCGGTGCGCGGCAGGTCGTGATCAAGGGCGGCGACCACGGCTTCAGCGATTTCGCCGACCACCTCGACGTCGTTCTTGAATTCTGCGGTGTGACGCGTTAGCCAAACGCCCATAAGGTCCGTCATTCCGGACAGCGAGCCAAACGGCAAGCATGATCCGGAATCCCGATTTCTTGAAACATCGGAACGGCATCCCTTTGCAGATGTACGGGGAAAGCGTAGGATTGTTCAACTATCGAACCAGGGTGGTTCGACGGTAGTCCAATACAACAAGGGGGAGTATCCATGTTCGTACTACATCATGCGTTACGCACAATCATCGCAGCGTTGTGCTTTGGTCTGATCTTGATTTCCAGCGCTCACGCGCAAAAATGGGCGAGACTCGCGCCGTTTCCTGAGCCGGCCGAGGAGCTCTACGGCATCACCTCGGGCGGCAAGCTCTACGTGTTTGGCGGGCTCGCGCCCGGGTGGACACCAAAGGGCCTGGCATACGAGTACGATCCGGACGCTGATACGTGGACCAAGAAGAAGAACATGTCGCTCGCTTCCCATCATGTCGCGTTCGCGGAACTGAACGGCAAGATTTACGTCATGGGCGGCTTCGTCAAGCCCGCGAAAGGACCGACCGCGTGGGAACCGATCAACAACGCGTGGGAGTATGATCCCGCGAAGGATAGTTGGAAGGCGCTCGCTCCGCTGCCCACTAAACGCGGCTCGCCGAACGCTGCGGTAGTTGGCGGCAAGATTTATGTGATCGGCGGCGCCGGCATCCATCCTGGGTCGAAGGAGACCTCGCTGCATCCGGCGCGTCCGCATCGGGCATTGGATACCAACGAGGTGTACGACCCGGCGACCAACACTTGGGAGGCACGCAGCCCGTTGCCCACCGCGCGCAATCACGCGGCCGTCGGCGTGGTGAACAACAAGATCTACATCATTGGCGGGCGCATCGGCGCTGCCTTTAGTACGCGAGCGAGCAATACCGACATCGTGGAAGAGTACGATCCGGCGACCGACCAGTGGGGCGCGCTGAAGGCGCCGATGCCCACGCCGCGCAGCGCTGTCGCATGGGGCACCTTCAAGGGCAAGATCTACGTGGCCGGCGGAGAGGAACGCATCAAGCCATGGCAGAGAACGTTCCGCGCGGTGGAGGCCTACGACCCGCGCACAAACACGTGGTCGATCCTGCCGCCAATGACGTTCCCGCGCCACGGACTGGCGGGCGATATCGTGAACGGCAAGCTCCATCTGGTAAGCGGCGACGCGGCTTCCGGCGGCGCGCCAGGCACGGAACTGCATACCGACGTCCACGAGGTGCTCGACATCGAGGCGAAGTAACGCTGTTCCGACGGCGCGGTTCGGCCGCGCCATCGCTTATAATTGTTCCCGCGTTCGACGCGGACGGGCTCGTGGCCCGCCGGTCAACGCGGTTTTTTCTTTCCATCGATTGTCTTCCAACGAAAATCACCAGCTGGTCGTGAGCAAGAATATTTTTTACGAAGAAGAGGGCGCCTTCAAGGTTGGCATGGTGCTCGCCGACAACATTACCTCAATGCAGGTCGAGGCGCCGCACGGCAAGCGTTCGAAAGTGAAGGCGGCCGCGGTACTGTTCAGCTTCAATAACCCGCCGATCACCGGCTTTTTGACCGAAGCGCAGAAGCTTGCCGAAGAGATCGACATCGACTTCCTGTGGCAGTGCTGCGGCGGGGAAGAGTTTTCCTACGATGCACTCGCCCGCGAGTATTTCGGACGCGCGCCGGGACCGGTCGAGTCGGCGGGCGTGTTGCTGCGGCTGCACGGCGCGCCGATGTATTTCTACAAGAAAGGCCGCGGCCGCTACAAGGCGGCGCCGGCGGAGGCGCTGAGAGCGGCGCTCGCCGGAATTGAAAGAAAGAAACAGCAGGCGCTCAGGAAGGCGGCGTACGTCGAGCAACTCACCACATCAAAGCTGCCGCCGGAGTTTACGCCGGCGCTGGCGAGCCTGCTCTACAAGCCGGACAAGGCGAGCATCGAGTGGAAGGCGCTGGAGGAGACGAGCGCGGCGCTGAAAATCACCCCGGCGCGGCTCATCGAACGCTGCGGAGGGCTGCCGTCGTCGCATGATTATCACTTGAACCGTTTCCTGTTCGAGCATTTTCCGCGCGGCGCCGGCTTCGGGGCCGTGCCGCCGGTGGCGGCGCCCGACGATTTGCCGCTCGCGGAAACCGCCGCGTTCAGCATCGACGATGCGAGCACCACCGAGATCGACGACGCGTTTTCGGTGAAGCAGCTTGCGGGCGGCAACTGGCGGATCGGTATCCACATCGCAGCACCTGTCCTCGGCATCCTGCCCGGCTCGGATATCGACACGATCGCGCGCGAGCGGCTGTCCTCGATCTATTACCCCGGCGGCAAGATTACCATGCTGCCCGATGCGGCGATCAATTGCTTCTCGCTCGCCGAAAACCGTGCGTGTCCGGCGCTCTCGCTCTACGTCGAGGCCACGCCCGACTTTGAAGTGTTGTCCGCCGCAAGCCGCGTCGAGCGCGTCAACATTGCGGCCAATCTGCGCCTCAACGCTTTGGAGCAGCAGTTCAACGAACGGGCGCTCGCCGCGGGCGCGATCAACCATTCGCACGCGCGCGAGCTGCGCGCGTTATGGGAGTTCGCCGGCAGGCTCGGGCGGGCGCGGGGCCAGGACGATGCGGAAGCCGAGCAGCGTCCCGAGTACAACTTTTACGTCGAGAACGACCGCGTCATCATCGTCCGGCGCTGGCGCGGCACGCCGATCGACAAGGTGGTGTCCGAGCTCATGATCTTCGCCAACTGCGAATGGGGGCGGCAACTCGCGGCGAGCGGGACGGCGGCGATCTACCGCGTGCAGGGCGCCGGCAAGGTCAGGATGAGCACTGTCCCGGCCGGCCATGAGGGTCTTGGCGTCGAGCAGTACGTGTGGGCGAGCTCGCCGCTCAGGCGCTACGTCGATCTCGTCAACCAGCGGCAACTCGTCGCGCTCACGCGCAACGAGCCGCCGCCCTACCGCGCGGCGGACGAAGCGCTGCTGTCGGCGATGCGTGATTTCGAGCTTGCCCACGAATCCTATGCCGAGTTCCAGCGCGCGATGGAGCGCTACTGGTGCCTGCGCTGGCTGCTTCAGGAAGAGCGCAGCGTGGTGGCGGGAAGCATGATCCGCGAAAACCTGGTGCGGCTCGACGAACTGCCGCTGGTCGTGCGCGTGCCGTCGCTGCCCGCACTCGATCCGGGCAGCGCAGTGGAGCTTGCCGTAGGGGATATCGATTTGCTCGAACTGACCCTGCACTGCGAATTTCGACGCCGCGTGGAGATTCCAGCCAGGACCGCTGCCGTCGGCGGTTAGCGCGGGCTCGCGACCGCCTGCGCACCCGTGATTTTACTTTAATGATCGGCAGCAACTACCGATAAGAAAAACGGCTTTCTATGCGTAAACCCCCGCATTCGGTAGAATGACCGGCCATGGGGCTATTGCCAGCCAGGAAAGTTGCGCCGATCCCACGGCGGGCGCGCCATGCGCGGCACGCGCCGTGGAGCGGCGCGGTCGCGCATCTTGACGCGCGGGTCGCCGAGCTCGAACGCCGGATCGCCGCGTTCGACCGCCGATTTGCCGGGCTCACCGTGAAAGTGCGCATGCAATTCGCGTTGCTGTTCTCAATCGCGATCCATGTCGTCGTCGCTGCCGGCGTCTCCTTTAAGATGCCCGACAAGAACTCGCTCAGCAATCTGCACCAGCCGCTCGAAGTGGTGCTGGTCAACGCCAAATCGCCCACCAAACCGGCCCGGCCCGACGCGCTCGCACAGGCCAACCTCGACGGCGGCGGCAACACCGATGCCCCCCGCCGCGCCAAGAGTCCGCTCCCGGTGACACGCGAGGATAAGCAGGCGGCGGATCCGACGCTCGCCGCGCGCCGCGCCGAGCAGCTCGAACAGGAAGCGCGCCAACTGATGGCGCAGACCAAGCCGCAGGCGCAGGTCGAAGCCGTGCCTCCGCAGGCGCTGCAGCAAAGTGAGGCGGGCGCCGAGCCGAATGCGACGGACCTGATGCAGCGCAGCCTCGAGATCGCGCGGCTCGAGGCGCAGATCAGCAAGGACTGGGACAGTTACCAGAAGCGGCCGCGGCGCCGCTTCATCGGCGCGCGCACGCAGGAATTCCGCTTCGCGCGCTACATCGAGGACTGGCGGCTCAAGATCGAGCGCATCGGCGAACTCAACTACCCGCAGGCCGCGCGCGACCAGAAGGTGTACGGCAGCCTGGTGGTCACCGTGGCGATCAAGGCCGACGGCGCGCTCGAAAAAGTCGAGATCAACCGGCCTTCCGGCTGGAAAGTCCTCGATGAGGCCGCGCTGCACATCGTCAAACTCGCCGCGCCGTTCGCGCGCTTTCCTGCCGACATTTCCAGGGACACCGACATCCTCCACATTACGCGAACCTGGATGTTCACCCGCTCGGACCAGCTCGTCACCGAGTAGGAGTTTGTCGGGCTGTTGGCCGACAAACTCCTTAGTGGATAGAAGCGGTGTGAGGAGTCAAGCGCAAATCGGCGGTCAGCTACCCGGCGCAAGCCACGAGTCACCCAGCACCCATCACTCGTCACTCATTACTCATCACCGTCTTCATGACCGACCGCTACGCCGTCATCGGCACTCCCGTCGCGCACAGCAAGTCGCCGCTGATCCACGCCGAATTCGCGCGCGAGACCGGCCAGGATATTTCCTATACTGCGGTCCTGGCGCCGCTCGATGGCTTCAAAGAGGCCGTGCTCAGGTTTCGCGACGGGGGTGGCGCGGGCATGAACGTGACGGTGCCGTTCAAACAGGAGGCGTGGCGTCTCGCCGACGCGCATTCGGGCTACGCAATGGACGCCGGGGCCGTCAACACGATCGAATTCAGGGAAGAAAAGATTGTCGGCTACAACACCGATGGCGTCGGTCTGGTGCGCGACATCAAGAACAACCTGCGGTGTGGGATCAAAGGTAAACGCGTCTTGCTGATGGGGGCTGGTGGCGCCAGCTACGGCGTTATGGAACCGCTGTTGCGCGAGCATCTGGAACAGTTGGTGGTCGCCAATCGCACTTTGGAAAAAGCCATAAATCTGGTCGGCCACTTCGAAAAATTCCAGAGTTTTGCAGTCCGCGGTGTCCTGGCTCGTCCTTATGACGGTTTGGGGAATGCGCAGTTCGACATTGTGATCAACGCAACCTCGGCGAGCCTCGAAAATGCCATGCCGCCGCTGCCGCCGTGCGTGTTCGCGCCGGGCGCGCTGGCTTACGACATGGTCTACGGCGGGACGACGCCGTTTCTCGCGTTCGCCCGCGCGCACGGCGCACGGGCGGCCGACGGCACCGGCATGCTGGTCGAGCAGGCGGCCGAATCGTTTTTCATCTGGCGCGGCGTGCGGCCGCAGACGGGGCCGGTGATTGAAATGCTTAAGGCAAAGGATCGAGGATCCAGGATCGAGGATTGAGGGAGCGTGCGCTTTGGTGTTACTCGTTCCTCAATCCTCACTCCTCAATCCTCAGCGCTCGTCATGAGAGCGCTGCTACGCTGGACCTGGCGGCTCATGCTGCTGGCGTTGATCGCGCTGGTTCTCGTTCAGTTCTGGTTCGTCGTGCACATCTGGTACTGGACCAGCCACAATCCGCAGACGACGGCGTTCATGGCAAGCCGTCTCGAAAGGCTGCGCGAGAGGGATCCAAACGCGGCGCTCCGCCACCAGTGGGTGTCCTATGACCGCATTTCGGTGCATCTCAAGCGTGCAGTGGTTGCCGCCGAGGACGCCAAGTTCCTGGACCACGACGGTTTTGACTGGGAGGCGATCCAGAAGGCGTATCAAAAAAACGTCAAGAAAGGCAGGATCGTATCCGGCGGCTCCACCATCAGCCAGCAGCTCGCCAAGAACCTGTTCCTGTCGGGCGAGCGCACGTGGTGGCGCAAGCTCCAGGAGGCGGCGATCACGGTGATGATCGAGACCATCATGACCAAGCGGCGCATCCTCGAGATCTATCTCAACGTCATCGAGTGGGGCAGCGGCGTGTTCGGCGCGGAAGCGGCCACCCGCCATCACTTCGGGGTCACAGCGGCGGCACTGAGGCCAGAACAGGCGGCACGGCTCGCGGCAATGGTGCCGAGCCCGCGCCGCTACGGTCCCGGTTACGAAACCGCTTACCTGCAGCGGCGCGCCGACATCATCCTGTCGCGCATGCCTGCGGCCCCGGTGCCGTGACGGCAAGGCAATGCAGCCTGCCGCGCCTTGACATGTTGCGGGGAACTCTTGAAACTCACCCTCCCAAAGACCCATTAACCGCAGATAAATTCTTCTCAATACCCCCTTGAGGGGTACGCCGATCAAGAAGCAAAAGTTAGGAGAGAGGCATGCAAAGAAGACGGTTCTTGACCGCGTTGGGCGCTTTCGGCGTATCCGGTCTGGCCGGCGCCGCGGAATACCGTTTACCGCTGCTCGCACAGGCGGAGACGCGCACGCCGGACGTAATGTTCGTGCCGACGCCCAATGATGTCGTAAACAAAATGCTCGAAATGGCGGCCGTGACGGCCAAGGACGTGGTCTACGACCTGGGCTGCGGCGACGGCCGCATCGTGATCGCGGCGGCGCAGCGCTACGGCGCGCGCGGCGTGGGAATCGACATTGATCCGGAGCGCATCCGCGAAGCCACCGCGAATGCCAGCCGCGCCAAGGTCACGGGCAAGGTCAAGTTCATCCAGGGTGATCTGTTCGAGGCCGACATCGGCGAGGCGACGGTGGTGACGCTCTATCTGCTGACCGAGCTGAATCTGAAGCTGCGGCCCAAGCTCATGAAAGACCTGCGGCCCGGGACCCGTGTCGTCTCCCACGCGTTCGCCATGGGGGACTGGAAACCGGAGCGCAGCGAATTCGTGAACGGCTCGCCGGTCTACCTCTGGCGGATTCCGCCGCGCAAGGGGTAAGCTGGGGATAGGGCGGCGCACCGCGGCGCGAGGGGCGCGGAGCGAGCTTCGATCACTGTCAATTAGTGAACGAGTGAACGGGTGAACGAGTGAGCCCCCCCATCCCAACCTTCCCCCCCGGTGACGGGGGGGAAGGGGTTTTTCTCCTGTTCACTCGTTCACTCGTTCACCCGTTCACCGGTTTCTGCGGCGTTCAGCGCCGGATTCGTTGGTTTCTCGCCATTTTCCTGGTCTCCGCTGCGCACGGAGCGGAGCCGCAGAAACCGAATCCCCTCAAGTCCGGCATCGAGTTCGCGAGCGCTGATATCCGCGCCATGCAGGCAGACGATTTTGCCAATCCCGGCATGCTGTGGGTCGTGCGCGGCGAAAAGCTGTGGCACGATCCGGCGGGAACGAGCGACAAATCGTGCGCGTCATGCCATGGTGACGCGAGGACAAGCATGAAGGGCGTATCGACACGTTATCCCAGGATCGACCCCGGCACGGCGCGGCTCGTCAATATCGAGGGCCGCATCAACAGTTGCCGCCAACGCAATCAGGGCGCCGAGCCGCTCAAATACGAAACCGACGAACTGCTCGCACTCACCGCTTATGTCGCGCACCAGTCGCGGGGCGTGCCGGTGAACGTCACTGTCGACTGGCAGAACCGCAAGAACTTCGAGCGCGGGCGCGAGCTCTACCACCGGCGCATCGGGCAGATGAACCTCTCGTGCGCTCAGTGCCACGACCAGAACTGGGGCAAAAAGCTGCTTGCCGAAACCATCAGCCAAGGCCACGGTAACGACTATCCGGCCTATCGGCTGGAGTGGCAGACCGTGGGCTCGCTTCACCGCCGGATCCGGGCGTGTTTCTATGGCGTGCGCGCCGAGATGCCTCCCTACGGGGCGCAGGAGCTGCTCGACCTAGAGCTGTACCTGGCCTGGCGAGGGCGGGGATTGCCGATCGAAACGCCCGGCGTGCGGCGTTAGCCTCAGCGCTTGGAACGAGTGCCCCGCGCGCCATGACACCCGGGCTGAACGCCCGGCATCGAGCCCCGGCTAGCGCAAGGCGGCGTTAATGCGATCGAGCGTTACGGCGCGTGGGCACAACTCGCGCTCGGTGAGCTGATTGAGCGGTGCGTCCACGGTGTTGAGATAGGAATGCAGATCGGCCGCGTTGGGGTCGAGGTATAACAGCCCGGTGACGACCTCACCGGCCGCGGCGCGTTCCTGCAGATAGTGCATCACCTTGATGCGGTCGGTCGCATCGTAGTCCGCGGCGAGCTTTCTCAACCTCAGCACCGAACCGTCATGCTGCGTGACCTCGGTGACTTCGCCCGGAGCGTAATCGGCGGTGATTTCTTCGCGCCCGGTGATGACGTCGAGGCGGTTCACGGCTTCGTTGTGCTCGCGCACATAGTCGTAGCTTCTGGTCGAGCCGGGGTGATTATTGAATGCGACGCACGGCGAAATGACGTCGATGAACGCCGCGCCCTGATGCTCGATCGCCGCCTCGATCAGCGGTACCAGTTGTTTCTTGTCGCCGGAGAAGCTGCGTGCGACGAAGGTCGCGCCGAGCAGCAGCGCCAGGCCGATCATGTCGATCGGCTCTTCGGTGTTGACCACCCCGCGCTTGGATTTGGAGCCCTTGTCCGCGGTGGCCGAGAACTGGCCTTTGGTCAGGCCATAAACCCCGTTGTTCTCGACGATATATACCATGTTCACGCCACGGCGCATGCAGTGCGCAAACTGGCCGAGCCCGATCGATGCCGAGTCGCCGTCGCCCGACACGCCCATGTAGATGAGATCGCGGTTGGCGAGATTGGCGCCGGTCAGCACCGAGGGCATGCGCCCGTGCACGCTGTTGAAGCCGTGCGAGTTGCCGAGGAAATAATCGGGCGTCTTCGACGAGCAGCCGATGCCGGAGAGCTTGGCGACGCGATGCGGCTCGATGTCGAGCTCCCAGCACGCCTGCACGATCGCAGCCGAGATTGAGTCGTGCCCGCAGCCCGCGCACAGCGTCGAGATCTTGCCTTCATAGTCGCGGCGCGTGTAGCCGACCTTGTTTTTGGCCAGCGTCGGATGATGAAGCCTGGGTTTTGCGAGATAGGTCATTGCTCAATCCTCAATCCTCGATCCTCGATCCTTGATCCTCAATCCTTGATCCTTGATCCTCAATCCTGCTTCCGCTACCCCACCTTCTTCAGCGGCACCACCGTGCGGGCGCCGGCGTGCTGCGCGATCTGATCGACGATGAAGCGCGCCGTGATCGGCGTGCCGTCGTAGTGCAGCACCGAGAGCAGGCGCGAGGCGTTGATTTTTGTTTCGTTGACGAGCAGGGTTTTCAGTTGCGCGTCGCGGTTTTGCTCGACCACGAACACCCACGGGTGCGAGGCGACGAAGTCCGCAATTTCATCCTGAAACGGAAACCCCCGCACCCGCAGCGCGTTAATGTGGATGCCGCGCCCGGCGAGCACATCGAGGGCTTCCTGCATGGCGGGACTGGTGGAACCGTAGAAGATCGCGCCAAATCGGGCCGGCTTGTCCGCCGGATACAGCAGCGGTTTCGGCACCAGTGACTTGGCGGTTTCGAACTTGCGCAGCAGCCGCTGCGCGTTGTCCACATAATCAGGCCCGCTTTCAGAGTAACGCGCATAACGGTCCTTGGTCGTGCCGCGCGTGAAGTAGGCGCCGTGCGTGGGATGCGTGCCGGGATAGGTGCGATACGCAATGCCGTCGCCATCGACGTCGAGATAACGGCCGAAGTCCTTGCCGGCCTCCAGTTCCGCGTAAGTCATCACCTTGCCGCGGTCGTAGGCGCGCGTGTCGTCCCACTGCAGCGGGTTGCACAACCGCGAGTTCATGCCGATGTCGAGATCGCTCATCACGAACACGGGCGTTTGCAGCCGGTCGGCGAGTTCGAACGCCTGCGCCGCGAACTCGAAGCACTCGGCCGGATCCTCGGGGAAGAGCAGCACGTGCTTGGTGTCGCCATGCGACGCGTAGGCGCAGGAGAGCAGGTCGGATTGCTGGGTGCGCGTGGGCATGCCGGTCGACGGCCCGCCGCGCTGCACGTCTACGATCACTACCGGGATTTCCGCGAAATACGCGAGCCCGATGAACTCCGTCATCAGCGAAACGCCCGGGCCGGAGGTCGCGGTGAAAGCCCGGGCGCCGTTCCAGTTCGCGCCGATCGCGATGCCGATCGAGGCGAGCTCGTCCTCGGCCTGGATGATCGCGTAGCGGTTCTTGCCGCTCGCAGGGTCGACGCGCAGCTTCTGGCAGTAGCGGATGAAGGCTTCCGCAAGCGAGGAGGAGGGCGTGATCGGATACCACGCGCACACCGTCGCTCCGCCATAGACCGCGCCGAGCGCGGTCGCGCTGTTGCCGTCGATGAACACCTTGTTGCCGACATTGTTGGAGCGCTTGACCCTGAGCCCGACCGGACAGTTGAAATGCTGAAGCGCGTAATCGCGCCCGAGGCGCAGCGCCTTGATGTTCGACTGCAGCAGCGCTTCCTTGCCCTTGTACTGCTCCGAGAACAGCCTCTCGATTTCGCCGGCATCGATCTCGAGCAGCGCCGAGAGCGCGCCGACATAGATGATGTTCTTGAACAACTGCCGCTGGCGCGGATCGGAGTAGGTGGCGTTGCAGATCTCGGTGAGCGGCATGCCGACCACGTTGACGTCGTCGCGGAACTTCGATTTCGGCAGGGGCTTGGAGCTGTCGTAGAACAGATAGCCGCCGGATTCGATTTCCTTCAGATCCGCGTCCCAGGTCTGCGGGTTCATCGCGACCATCAGGTCCACGCCGCCGCGCCGGCCCTGGTAGCCGGATTCATTGATGCGGACCTCGTACCACGTCGGCAGGCCCTGGATGTTCGACGGAAAGATGTTGCGCGGGGAAACCGGCACGCCCATGCGCAGGATCGCCCGCGCGAAAAGCTCGTTGGCGGAGGCCGAACCCGAGCCGTTGACGTTGGAGAACTTGACTACAAAATCGTTGATGGCTTGAAGCTGCTTCATGCGGCTTTCCGGGTCTTTTGAGGGTTACGGCACGCGGGCCCGGCATAGGTCATTTCGATCAGGAATTTCTGCATGTCCCAGGCGCCGGTCGGGCAGCGTTCGGCGCACAGCCCGCAGTGCAAACATACGTCTTCGTCCTTCGCCATGATGCGGCCGGTCTTCAATGCACCGGACACGTAAAGGTCCTGGGTAAGGTTAAGCGCCGGGGCGTTCAACCGTCCGCGCAGCTCCGGCTCCTCGCCGTTCCGAGTGAAGGTGATGCAGTCCATCGGGCAGATGTCGACGCAAGCATCGCACTCGATGCAAAGTTTCTCCGTGAACACCGTCTGCACGTCGCAGTTGAGGCAGCGCTGCGCTTCGGCGAACCCGGTCTTGGGGTCGAAACCAAGCTCCACTTCGACCTTGATGTCCCTTAACGTGATCTTCTTGTCCTTCCAGGGCACCGGGTAGCGGGCGTCGGCCGAGACCTGGTTGTCGTAGGTCCACTCGTGGATGCCCATCTTCTGGGACATGCGGGCGGTGATCGGCGCCGGGCGCTCCGCAATGTCCTCGCCGTTGCACAGTTTGTCGATCGAGATCGCCGCCTCATGCCCGTGCGCGACCGCCCAGATGATGTTCTTGGGGCCGAATGCCGAATCGCCGCCGAAGAACACCTTGGGGTTCGTCGACTGCATGGTGACCCTGTCCACCACCGGCATGCTCGATTTGTCGAACTTGATGCCGATGTCGCGCTCGATCCACGGAAAGGCGTTTTCCTGGCCGATCGCCACCAGCACGTCGTCGCACTCGAAATGCTGATCGGGCTCGCCGGTCGGCACCAGCTGGCGGCGGCCGTTCTCGTCATGCACCGCCTTCACCTTCTCGAAGCTCATGCCGGTCAACCTGCCGTTCCTGTGCTCGAAGGTCTTCGGCACGAGGTAGTTGAGGATGGGAATGCTCTCGTGCATCGCGTCTTCCTTCTCCCACGGCGAGGCCTTCATCTCCTCGAAGCCCGAGCGCACGATCACTTTCACGTCCTCGCCGCCCAGTCGCCTGGAGGAGCGGCAGCAGTCCATCGCGGTGTTGCCGCCGCCCAGCACGATCACGCGTTTGCCGATTTTCCCGATATGGCCGAACGACACGCTGGAGAGCCAGTCGATGCCGATGTGAATGTTGGCGGCGGCCTCCTTGCGGCCGGGAATGTCGAGGTCGCGGCCGCGCGGCGCGCCGGTGCCGACGAAGACTGCATCGTAATTTTCCGCGAGCAGCCGCTTCATGCTGTCGATGCGCTTGCCCGCGTGGAACTCGACGCCGATGTCGAGGATGTAGCCGACTTCTTCGTCGATGACCGATTCAGGGAGCCGAAACTTCGGAATCTGGCTGCGGATCATGCCGCCCGCGCGGCGGTCGCCGTCGAACAGCGTAACGTGATAGCCGAGGGGCGCAAGATCGCGCGCGACAGTGAGGGAAGCGGGGCCGGCGCCAATCAACGCGATGCGCTTGCCGTTCTTCTGCGCGGGAGCTTTCGGGAGCCGGCTGCGGATGTCGTCCTTGTTATCCGCAGCCACGCGTTTCAAACGGCAGATCGCCACCGGTTCGGGTTTCTGACCGTTGTTTTCCTCGACACGCCCACGCCGGCAGGCGGGCTCGCAGGGACGGTCGCAGGTGCGGCCGAGAATGCCGGGAAACACGTTCGAATCCCAGTTGACCATGTAGGCGTCGCTGTAGCGGCCTGCGGCGATCAACCGGATGTATTCAGGGACCGGGGTGTGGGCGGGACACGCCCACTGGCAATCTACGACCTTGTGGAAGTAGCCAGGCTCTTGAATATCCGTCGCTTTCAAAATCGCTCCTCAGTTACGCCGTCGTTCTTAACTGCCCAGCTGCACCGGTAAGCGATACGAACGCGTGAGCCCGGAAACGGTTGAATGGCGCCATTAGGTGGCGCTTATATTACGCCGATGTTGCGGTGCTGCAAAGTCTGATATTTCAAGCACTAACAGCCTGTCGGGCTTAGGCGTCCGACAGGCTGCTAAGAGCAAAACCGCCGGCGGATTTGGGATGAATCTGTATAGCACGTGAGTTCTGCCGGTTATGAGTTTTACGTAAATGAATGACATTCATTTACGTCTCGAATCTCCCCTCTCCGTCCCCTCATCCCCGCCCTTCTCCCGAAAGGAGAAGGGAGGCTCGAGCTTCCTCTCTCCCCTCGGGAGAGAGGTCAGGAGTGAGGGATCGAGAGAGGGCGGGGGTGAGGGATTGAGCGTGTCATGCAGTTAAGAAAAGCTCAATAGGCAATATCTGTGGGACCTTCGTTCCAGTGTCACCTTGTCATTGGTGGCGTTGAATCAAATTAAAAAAAAGCGCACAGCCAGCAATTTTCCAGAGCGCTTTGGTTTGCTCGAGTTGACTTGTTGAAGACGACGGCCTCGTTGCCAGCGCCTCCGGCGCGCAGCGGCAACGCTGCGCCGATTTAATCAGCCGCTGGAACCCGGGTAGGACTAGAATGGTCGAATACTCTACACGGGGGCATGGTATGAAGCCAAAAATCACCGCAGCCTGGGAGCAGCTTGGCGCCGTCGGCGGCACGCGCTATGACTTGTCGAAGTGGACCAAAGATCGCTCGACCCTCTGGGTCACGCTATGGTCCGACCAGCTGAAGCGTGTGAAGAGCGGTGTCTATCGCTATACCTTGTGCGAAGACAAGGACCTTGAGTGCCGTACGGGTGCGCGCCATCACGCCAATGTCTGCGAGGCCATCAAGCGCGGCGTGCCCATGCGCGGGTTTCTAGTGTGGCCCAACAAGGGGGTGAGCGCTCAAGGCAATCGCGGCGTCGAGGACGCGGATCCGACGCGGCAATACAAGGTCGAGGTCGAGAGCCGCGACGGTAATCATATTGTGGCGCTCGCTAAGGGGGTGCAGTAAGGCTGCCGCTGGCGAACGGCTCGAAGCGCCGCCTGACGTTCAGGGCGCGTCGCCCCGGGGAGGCGCTCCCGCATCCGGCGGCTGATCCGGATTCTGCGCCGGCTCGGGATGGTTCTGCTCCTGATTGCTCTGCTCCAGTTTGCGCAGCCGTTTCTCTTCCTGCTTTCTTTTCTTCGCTAATTCCTTCTGACGCTTTTCATACTGATAATTAGGTTTTGCCAATTTGTCGTCCTCTTGGAAGGTGGTTTCATGATGCCTTCTGTGCTTAACGCCTCGTATCAGACTCCGTTTAGCCGTGCCGTGTCAAGAAGTGATCCAATTGGCCACGCATCGGCATCCACCCGGATCTGCATTGAATTCCAGTCGCGTTATTTCTTGGGCATGTAAAGATCGGTAATCGACCCTTCCGCGATCTCCGCTGCGAAGAACACCGTTTCGGAGAGGGTCGGATGCGGATGAACGGTGAGGCCGATGTCGGTCGCATCGGCGCCCATTTCCAGCGCGAGCACGGTTTCGGCGATGAGTTCGCCGGCGTTCACCCCCACTATCGCCGCGCCGAGCAGGCGGCGGTTGTTCTTGTCGAACAGGAGTTTCGTCATGCCGTCGTCGCGGCCGGTCGCGAGCGCGCGGCCGCTCGCCGCCCACGGAAACACCGATTTTTCGTATTCGATGCCCTCGGCCAGAGCCTGGGTTTCGGTCAGCCCCATCCACGCGATCTCGGGGTCGGTGTAGGCCACCGACGGAATGGTGCGCGCGTCGAAAAACGCCTTGTGCCCGGCGATCACTTCCGCGGCGGTCTTGCCTTCGTGCGTCGCCTTGTGCGCGAGCATCGGCTCGCCGCAGATGTCGCCGATCGCGTGGATGTGCGGCACGTTGGTGCGCAATTGCTTGTCCACCGGGATGTAGCCGCGCTCGTTGACTGAAACGCCCGCGGCTTCGGCCTTGATCTCGTGCCCGTTGGGGCGGCGGCCGACCGCCATCAGGATGAAGTCGAAAACTTCCGCCTTCGGCGCGTTTTCGCCTTCATAAATAACCCTCAGTCCGTTCTGCTCCGGTTCGATCCTCGAGACTTTGGTTTTCAGCAGGATTTTTTCGTAGCGCTTCTCGATCCTCTTGTGCAGGATCCTGACGATGTCCTTGTCCGCGCCCGGAATCAACGAATCCATGAGTTCGACCACGGTGATCTTGGCGCCCAGCGCGTCATAAACCGTCGCCAATTCCAGGCCGATGATGCCGCCGCCGATCACCAGCAGGCGCTTCGGCACTTCGGGGAGTTCCAGGGCGCCGGTGGAATCGAAGATGCGCCTGTCTTCGTACGGAAAGCCTGGAATGCGCGCCACGCTGGATCCCGCGGCGATGATGCAGTGGTCGAAGGCAATGGTTTTCACGCCCTCGATGGTTTGTGCCTTGATGGTGTAGGGCGAAGCGAATTCGCCCTTGCCTTGCACGACCTGCACCTTGCGCTGCTTGGCGAGGCCGGCGAGACCCCTGGTGAGCTTGCCGACCACGCCCGCTTTCCATGCGCGGAGTTTGTCGATCTCGATCTTCGGCTTGCCGAAGCTGACGCCGGCGTGCGCCATCTCGCCGGCTTCGGTGATCACCTTGGCCACATGCAGCAGCGCTTTCGACGGAATGCAGCCGACGTTGAGGCACACGCCGCCCAGCGTCGGGTAGCGCTCGATCAGCGCCACTTTCCTGCCGAGATCGGCGGCGCGGAACGCCGCGGTGTAACCCCCCGGCCCGCCGCCCAGCACCACGACTTCGGCGTGCATGTCGGCGCTTTGCGCGACAGGCGAGAGGCGAGAGGCGGGAGGCGCGGCAGGGGCCGCTGCGCGGCCGGCATTGCTCTCAGGCGGTGGAATGGAGGGCGTCGGTGCTTCCGTCCCCGCGGCAGGCTGGGCCGGGGTGGGCACTTTGGCGGCTGCGCCCGCTTCGCTTGCTTCGAGCACGAGGATCAGCGCGCCTTCGGCAACCTTGTCGCCGACCTTGACCTTGAGTTCCTTCACCACACCGGCGGCAGGCGAGGGCACCTCCATCGTCGCCTTGTCCGACTCCAGGGTGATCAGCGAGTCTTCCTTGTTGACACTGTCGCCGGGTTTGACCAGGACCTCGATGACCGGGATGTTCTTGTAATCACCGATATCGGGGACTTTGACTTGGATGATGGCCATATCAAGAGGTGAACGAGTGAACAAGTGAACGAGTGAACGGGGAAAGGCCGTTGCGAGCCCTTGGCGGAGCATCGGGGCGAACAGCTTTCACTCGTTCACCCGTTCACCCGTTCACCCGTTCACTGCCGTATGTGTCCGTCGCCCAACACGATGTACTTGAGCGAGGTCAGTCCTTCGAGCCCCACCGGTCCGCGCGCGTGCAGCTTGTCGGTGGAAATTCCGATTTCCGCGCCCAGCCCGTATTCGTAGCCGTCGGCAAAACGCGTCGAGGCATTGACCATCACCGAGCTCGAATCGACTTCGGCGAGGAAACGCCGCGCGCGCGTGATGTCCTCCGTGACGATCGCATCGGTGTGCTGCGAGCCGTAGGTGGTGATGTGCTCGATCGCCTGATCGAGCCCGTCCACCACGCGCACGGAAAGAATCGCCTCGAGGTATTCAGTGTACCAGTCTTCCTCGGTCGCGGCCTTCATCCCGGGCACGATCTTGCGCGCGGCGGCATCGCCTCTAAGCTCGATGCCTTTTTCGAGATAGATCTTGCACAAGGGCGGCAGCACTTTGTCGGCGATGCCCTTGGCCACGAGCAGCGTTTCCATGGTGTTGCAGGTGCCGAGGCGCTGCGTTTTCGCGTTGTCGGCGATGCGGATCGCCTTGTCGAAATCGGCCTTGTCGTCGATGTAGGTATGACACACGCCGTGCAGGTGCTTGATCATCGGTATGCGCGATTCGCGCATCAGCCGCTCGATCAGGCTCTTGCCGCCGCGCGGCACGATGACATCGACGTAATCCTGCATGGTGATGAGTTCACCCACCGCGTTTCGGTCGGTGGTTTCGATCACCTGCACCACGGTTTCGGGCAGCCCCACCGCTTTCAGCCCTTCGTGCACGCACGCGGCAATCGCCTGGTTGGAGTGGATCGCCTCCGAGCCGCCGCGGAGAATCGCGGCGTTGCCCGATTTGAGGCACAACCCTGCGGCATCGGCGGTGACGTTGGGGCGCGATTCATAAATGATGCCGATCACGCCGAGCGGCACGCGCATCTGGCCGACCTGGATGCCGGAGGGCCGGTACTTGAGCCCGATAATTTCCCCGACGGGATCGGGGAGCTTTGCGATCTGCATCAGGCCGTCGGCCATCGCTTCGATGGTTGTGGTGGTGAGCGTGAGCCGGTCGATCGACGCCGCATCGAGCTTTTTCTTCCTTGCCGCTTCGAGGTCGCGCGCATTCGCTTCGAGCAGGCGCTTCGCCTTGCGCTCGAGCGCCTGCGCAATCACCGTGAGCGCCTGGTTCTTGGCATGGGTGCCGGCTTTCGCGATGAAACGCGACGCAGCCCGGGCCTCGCGGCCTACGCCGTGCATGTATGTTTGCACATCCATTGATTATCTCGCGGGCACGAGGTCTTAGAACAGGGCCGGCTGATCGCGGACCGCTTCACTCGAGCGCGCAGCGGCCATTTTACCGCGTTTCGGCGCGGGATTGGCGGCGGCGCCGTGGGCGAATCGGAGGCCCAGTTGCAGCAACTCGTCCCACACGTCGCCCTTGGCGAGCCCCTTGATCGTGCGGTCGATCGCCGCGGCGTGCCGCAGGGCCTCGGCGACCTGCGCGAGCGAAAACCGTTTCACATTCTGCTGCATGAGATTCTGGTGCGCGCTGCCCCAGATCTTCGCCTCGCGCCATAACATGGAAATCGGCTTGCCGGACGCGACGCCGGTGATGATCTTGCCGATGGCGCGGATTTCCTCGCACATGGTCCACAGCACGAGCGGCGGCGCAGCGCCTTCGCCCCTCAGCCCATCGAGCATGCGCGCGAGATGCGGCGGATCGCCTTCAATCATCACCGGGCCGAGGTTGAACACGTCGTAGCGCGCGACGTCGAGTACCGCATCGCGCGCCTGCTCGAACGTAATTTTACCGGCGGGGAAAAGGAGCGCGAGCTTCTGCACTTCCTGGTACGCGGCCATGAGATTGCCTTCGACCCGATCGGCGATGAAATCGAGCGTCTCCGCGCCGGCGTCCTGGTTCTGGGCGCGGAGCCGCCCGGCGAGCCACTGCGGCAGCGCCTTGCGCGGCACGATCTTCGCCTCGACCATGACGCCGGCGCGATCGAGCGCCTCGAACCAGCCGGTCTTCTGCGCGCGCCAGTCAACGCCGGGCAGATAGACGAGGGTGACGGTGTCGGGGGGCGGCGCCTCACAGTAGGCCTGCAGCGCTGCGCTGCCCTCAGCGCCCGGTTTGCCGGTGGGAATCCGCAACTCGAGGAGCTTCTTCGAGGCGAACAGCGACCGGGAACCGCCGGCCATTGCGAGTTGGCTCCACTTGAATCCGGAGTCGACGGAGAGGATATCGCGCTCCGCATAACCGTCGGCGCGCGCCTTGGCGCGGATGCGGTCGCTCGCTTCGAGCGTGAGCAACGGCTCGTCACCGAACACCGTGTAAAGAGCTTTCAGCTCGCGGGAGAGGTGCTGCGGCAGCTGCTCGGTGGTTATTCGCATTGCCGGGTGAACGGTGAGTAGTAAGCTGCTTTTGACTGCCAGATGCGGTTTTTCACCATTTACTTGGTTGCTACGCGGGCAGCGTGCAGCCGGCGCACGAGTTGCTGCACGGCGTCGGTTTGCATGTCGCGGAAGAGCAGCGCTTCCTCCGACTCCTTCGCCAGTGCTTCGGTGTCGTTGAACGAGAAGTCGCGCTGCAGCACGATTTCGGTCGGTGGGATGTATTCAGTGGCGCCCTTGCTGTCCGTAAGGCGATATGACACGCGATACCTGATCTGATACTCCCGCACCCGCCCGCCGCCGGAGAGCGAGAGAATCTGCTTCTCGCGCACCTCGTTCATGATCTGCAGCACCACCTGCGCGTTGTCCGGCTTATCGGTGATCCGGGCCTGACTGCCCGTCGCGACCGCACGCTTTAACTGGACCGCGAACTGCGAGCTCGGCGCGGCCTGCACGTACATGCTGTCAAACGGCAGGGTTGCCGCACCGCGCAGCTTGAAGCCGCAGGATGTCAGCAGCAGGGCTGCTGTCAGAACGATGAACGATGAACGATGAATGATGAACAAGGGCAGACCCCAACCCGGTCTCTCGGTTAACCGATTATAGCGGAATGCAGACGCTCATCGGTCGTTGTTGCGAAACACGAAAGCATTCTACTGCTTTTCGTTCATCATTCATCATTCCGCGTTCATCGTTAAACTACCACGTTCACGAGTCGTCCCGGCACGACCACCACCTTCCTGACCGGCTGGCCGTTGATGAACTTCTGCACGTTGGCGTTGGCGAGCACCAGTTTCTCGATCGCCAGGCGGTCGGCCTCGCGCGGCACGCGCACGTCGCCGCGTTTCTTGCCGTTGACCTGCACCACGAGCTCGATCTCGTCTTCGATCAGCGCTGCGGGATCAGGCTCGGGCCACGGTGCGGTAAGGATGTCGGCGCCGAACCCGAGCTCCTGCCACAGGTGGTGCGACACGTGCGGGGTGATCGGGGACAGCAACCGCAGCAGGATGGAGCAGCCCTCATGCAGCATCGCGCCGGTGAGCACGGAGTCGGCGCTGTTTTTCTGGGCGGATTCGAGCGCATTGAGAATTTTCATCGCCGCGGAAGCGACCGTGTTGAACTGGTGGCGCGCCATGTCGTAGTTGGCCTGCTTGAGCACAGCGTGCACTTCGCGCCGCGCCGCGGCAAACTCGGCCGGTAGTGCCGCACCCTGCGGCGCCTGCGCCGATCCCGCTCCCATCTGGCTGAATTCGCGGGCGAACGTCCATAAGCGACGCAGGAAGCGCGCCGCACCTTCCACCCCGCTGTCCGACCATTCGAGCGACTGTTCGGGCGGGGAGGTGAACATCATGAAAAACCGCGCAATGTCGGCGCCGTAGTGATCGATCAGCTCCTGCGGGTCGACGCCGTTGTTCTTCGACTTCGACATCGTGCCGATACCGCCCGATTCCACCGGCTGTCCGTCGGACTTGAGCACGGCGCCGATGCGGTTGCCCTTGTCGTCGACCTTCACCTCGACATCGGCGGGATTGAAATAGCTGATGCGCCCGCCGTCGGTCTTGCGGAAGAAGATGTCGTTGAGCACCATGCCCTGCGTGAGCAGGTTGGTAAAGGGTTCGTCGAATTTCACGAGCCCCAGGTCGCGCATCACCTTGGTCCAGAAGCGCGAGTAGAGCAGGTGCAGGATCGCGTGCTCGATGCCGCCCACGTACTGGTCGACCGGCAGCCAGTATTCAACGCGCTCGTCGACCATTGCCTTGCCCTGATCGGCGCAGGCGTAACGGATGTAGTACCAGGACGAATCCACAAAGGTGTCCATGGTGTCGGTCTCGCGCCGGGCCGGTTTGCCGCATTTCGGACATGCGCAGTTGACGAAATCGGCGCGCTTGTTGAGCGGATTGCCGCTGCCGTCGGGCACGCAGTCTTCCGGAAGCACGACCGGCAACTGATTGTCGGGCACCGGCACGTCGCCGCAGGTTTCGCAGTGAATGATCGGAATCGGGCAGCCCCAGTAGCGCTGACGCGAGATGCCCCAGTCGCGCAAGCGGTAAAGCACCTGCTTGTCGCCCAGGTCCTTGGCCTTGAGATCGGCCGCGATGGCGTCGACCGCTTGCTCGTAACCGAGACCATCGTATTTGCCCGAGTTCATGCACGCGCCATATTCGACGTAAGCCGCCTTGAGTGGCAGCTCGAGAGCAGCATCTTTCGGCTTGATGACCGGCTCGATCGGCAGTCCGTATTGCGTCGCAAACTCGAAATCCCGCTGGTCGTGGCCCGGGACGCCCATCACCGCGCCTTCGCCGTAACCCATCAGCACGTAATTGCCGACCCACACCTCGACTTTCCCGCCGCTCAGCGGATGGACGACGAAAATGCCGGTGGGCATGCCATTCTTGTCCATGGTCGCCAGGTCGGCTTCCATCACGCTGCCGCGCTTGCACTCATCAACGAAGGCGGCGAGCTTGGCGTTGTCGCGCGCCGCGCGCTCGGCGAGCGGATGCTCCGCGGCAACCGCGACGAAAGTCACACCCATGATGGTGTCGGCGCGCGTGGTAAACACCCAGAGCCTGCCCTGCGACGGAAACCCACCCCCATCCCGGCCTTTCCCCTGAGAGGGAAGATGGGAACGGTTGACCGGATCGGTCAAATCATAGGTAAAGGCGAAGCGCACGCCATAGCTTTTTCCTATCCAGTTGGCCTGCATGGTCCTCACGCGTTCCGGCCAGCCGGCGAGCCCGTCGAGCGCGGCAAGCAACTCATCGGCGTACTTCGTGATCGCCATGTAGTACATCGGGATCTCGCGCTTTTCGACCGGCGCGCCGGTGCGCCAGCCGCGGCCGTCGATCACCTGTTCGTTGGCGAGCACGGTCCGGTCAACGGGGTCCCAGTTCACGACGCCGGTTTTCTTGTAGACGAGGCCCTTCTCGATCATTTTCAGGAACAGCCACTGGTTCCAACGGTAATAGTCGGGCTTGCAGGTGGCGAGTTCGCGGCTCCAGTCGATGGCGAAGCCGAGCGACTGAAGCTGCTTTTTCATGTAGGCGATGTTGTCGCAGGTCCACTTCGCGGGCGGCACGTTGTTCGCCATCGCGGCATTCTCCGCCGGCAGTCCGAACGCATCCCACCCCATGGGCTGCAGCACGTTGTAACCCTTCATGCGGTGGTAACGGGTGAGCACATCGCCTATGGTATAGTTTCTGACGTGGCCCATATGCAACTTGCCCGAAGGGTACGGAAACATCGACAGGCAGTAATACTTGGGCTTGCCGCTCGCTTCGACGGCACGGAACGCGCCCTTCTCTTCCCAGTGCTTTTGGGCTTCGCGCTCGATTACGCGCGGGTTGTATTTCTGCTGCATGAGCGGAGTGTGAAAAAAGTCACGATTATAACTGCATTCAGCCTCACAGGCTTCGCCGTATAAGCCGGCAACAGGAGATCGACCATGCTACGCCAACTTGCAGCCGTGACCGCACTCATGCTGATGGCGTTGCCTCAGCTCGCGGCACAGACCTTGATCGTGGAGGGAGTGGTGAGCCCGGCCTGGGTGGAACGCGGCGGCAAGCGCGAACCGCTCGCGGTCGGCATGACGCTCAGGGACAAGGACAGGCTTCACACCGGACCCGGCTCGCGCGCGCTGCTGAGGATGGCCGAAGGCAGCGCGGTGAAGCTCGGCGACAACGCAATCCTTGCCGTGGATGACTTGCTCGAAAAGAGAGGCGCGGACATGCGCCGGGTGGTGACCGGCGCGCTCGACGTGGTGCGCGGCGCGTTCCGCTTCACTACCGGTGTGTTCGCCAAGCAACCCGCGGAGCGCGACCTCAAGATCAGGATTGCGACTGTCACCGCCGGCATTCGCGGCACCGATGTGTGGGGCAAGTCCGAGGCCGAGCGCGACATCGTGTGCCTGCTCGAGGGCAAGATCACCGTCGAACATGGCGGCAAGCAGTTCACGATGCAGGAGCCGCTGTCGTTTTTCATCGCGCCGCGCAAGGAGAAACCGCAACCCGTGGCGCCGGTTTCGAAGCAGCAGGTGGACCAATGGTCTGAAGAAACCGAGATTCGCGAAGGTAACGGCGCGTTCAGCAGGGGCGGGAAGTACAGGGTCGAGGTGGCGAGCACGCGGGATGACAACGCCGCGCAGCAAAGCCGCAGCAAACTGCGCGAGGCCGGCTTCCCTGCGGAAATCGCAACGGTCCGCGACGGTTATGGGAACGAGGAGTATTACGTGCGCATTGGCGGTCTTGCCGGCGCCAAGGACGCGCAAGCGCTGGCGGCAAAGCTCAAGGCGTTGGGCTTTGCCGAGGCGAGTGCACGATGAACCGCCGCCTCTACAGATGACACCGAGTTTTCTCGCAGGGCTCAACGAACAGCAGCTCGAAGCCGTCACGCTTCCCCACCAGTCCGCGCTGATTCTCGCCGGCGCCGGCAGCGGCAAGACGCGCGTGCTCACCACCCGCGTCGCGTGGCTGATCCAGACCGGACAGGTGAGTCCGCAGGGGCTGATCGCGGTGACCTTCACCAACAAGGCGGCGAAGGAAATGCTGACCCGCATCTCGGCGATGCTGCCGATCAACACGCGCGGCATGTGGGTCGGCACCTTCCACGGCCTGTGCAACCGGCTGTTGCGTAGCCACTATCGTGAAGCCGGGCTGCCGCAGCTGTTTCAGATCCTCGATACGCAGGACCAGCTCGCGCTCGTAAAGCGGCTCATGAAGAGCATGAACCTGGACGAGGAGCGCTATCCGCCGCGCCAGGCGCAGTGGTTCATCGCCGCGAACAAGGAGGAGGGACGGCGCGCGCAGGAGGTCGAGGTCCACGACGATTTCTCGCGGCGCATGCAGGAGATCTACGCCGTCTACGACGAGCGCTGCCAGCGCGAGGGCGTGGTCGATTTCGCGGAACTCCTGCTGCGTTCGTATGAGCTCCTGTCGCGCAGCGCGGCGCTGCGCGAGCACTATCGCAACCGCTTCCGGCATATCCTGGTGGACGAATTCCAGGATACCAACCGGCTCCAGTACCGCTGGCTGCAGTTGCTGGCTGGAACTCCGCCGGCACCAGCCCTCACCCCCGCCCCTCTCCCGAACGAGGGAGAGGGGGGATTTGTGCGCCTTCGGCATTCAATGGACGGTGCCATGCCCTCTTCGAAAGGGAACGAGGGTAACGCGATCTTCGCGGTGGGGGACGACGATCAATCGATCTACGCGTTCCGAGGCGCATCTGCCGCGAACATGCAGGACCTGCAGCGCGATTTTCACATCGAGAAGGTCATCAAGCTCGAGCAAAACTACCGCTCGCAGGGTCACATTCTCGACGCCGCCAATGCGCTGATCCGCCGCAACCGCCGCCGGCTGGGCAAGAACCTGTGGACCTCCGAAGGCAAGGGCGAGCCGCTGCGGGTGTATGAGGCGGCGACCGATCTGGAGGAAGCAGGCTTCGTCGTCGACGAAGTGAAGGCGCTCAACGCCGAGGGCATCGCGCTCGCCAACATCGCGGTCCTCTACCGGTCGAATGCCCAGTCGCGGGTGCTCGAACACGCGCTGTTCAGCGCCGCGGTCTCGTATCGCGTCTACGGGGGCTTGCGCTTCTTCGAGCGCCAGGAGATCAAGCATGCGCTGGCGTATCTGCGCCTCGTCGCCAATGCGGACGATGACGGCGCGCTCCTGAGGGTGATCAATTTCCCCACCCGCGGCATCGGCGCGAGGAGCCTCGAGCAACTGCAGGACATGTCGCGCGAGCGTGGCATCAGCCTGTGGGCGGCGGCGGTTGAAAAAGCGAGAGGCGAGAGGCGAGAGGCGAGAGGCGTCGTCGGCTTCGTCGCGTTGATCGAGGCGATGAAAAACGCGACGCAAGGCTTACCGTTGTCTGAAGCGATCGAGCACGTGGTCGAGGCAAGCGGGCTGAAGCAGCACTATCGGGCGGAGAAGGAAGGCGCCGACCGGCTCGAGAACCTGGCCGAGCTCATTAATGCTGCCGCGACCTTCGTCGCGGAGCGCGACGTGCAGCCCGCGGGCGAGGGGGTGCAGATCGACGAGCCCGACGAGCTCACCGCGTTTCTCGCGCATGCCGCGCTGGAAGCCGGTGAGCATCAGGCGGCAACCGGGTCCGACGCGCTGCAGCTCATGACCGTGCACTCGGCAAAGGGTCTCGAATTCCACAGTGTTTTTGTGAGCGGACTCGAGGAGGGGTTGTTCCCGCACGAGAACAGCCTGACCGAGACCGACGGCATCGAGGAGGAACGGCGGCTCATGTACGTCGCGCTCACCCGCGCGCGGCGGCGGCTCTATCTCTCGTTCGCGCAAAGCCGGATGCTGCACGGCCAGACGCGCTACGGCATCGCGTCGCGTTTTTTTCAGGAAATCCCGGAGCCGCTGATGCGGCGGGTGAATTCAGGATCAAGGATCAAGGATCGAGGATCGAGGAGCGGGGGCCAAGTGCACGGCAAGCTTGAGGTTGCCTCTCAATCCTCGGCCCCTCGCTCCGCTCTCCCCAATCCTGAATCCTGTATTCCGTGGCGTGTCGGGCAGAGCGTGCTGCATCCCAAGTTCGGCGCCGGCGTGATTGTCAGCGCCGAAGGGCGCGGAACGGAGGCGCGCGTGCAGGTCAACTTCCGCGGCTCGGGGCTGAAGTGGCTGATGCTCGAATACGCCAAGCTCGCGCCGGCGTAGCACGGGCGGCTACTTGAGGAACGGGTTGTTGCCGCCGCCGCTCGCCGCAGGGGAGATGGCGGGGGCGAAGATATCCTTGTAGCTCGCGTAGATGGACGGAATCAGCACCGGTGCGAGCAGCCAGATGCTCAAATCAAATTGCCGGAGGGAAACGCTTATAGGTGTCAACGCCAGGATTCCTGCCAGGATTACGGTTCCATAAACCAGAAACGGCAGTACGTTTTTCCAGCATGCCCCAAAACTTACGACTAACGAACGCGCTGGTTTGAGGTTCTCAAAGTAAACTAACAAGGGTGCATACCAAAGCGCCATCAAGAGGGGCAGCGAAAAAGTCAACGCAACCAATGCCCCAGTGAAGACTCTGGGTGCGGCGCGAAGAACGGCTTCCGCTGCTGCGGGGTCGGCGGCTCCACCAGAAGCGCTTTTCATGATGGTAATTGCAGCATCCCCCGTCATCATTGCTCCGATTATGAGCACAAGAAGATTACCCACCAGCGATATTCCCCCGAGAGTAACCAGATGCGCGGTGTTTTTTTGAAAGCCACAGATAAGATGGGTAATTTTCAGGTCCTGACCGCTCTCCAATGCTCTACATCCTTCCATTAGTCCCGCAAGTAGGACCGGCATTAAAAGCACGATAACGATACCAAGAACTGGTACGCGCACCAATATGGTGAAGGTGATGTAAAGGACGAGGATCAGCGTTATCCAAATGACGGGGTTTTTTCTGAACAGAGAGAATCCATCGACAATCCATTGCCACCCATGTCCTGCACTTACTGCGCGCGGTTCCATAGAGGTTTCCAATTTCTCTGGTTGAATGAAAATCCTCGTTTTGCCTGACCGGAGCAATTTTCGGTAGTTTGGTCTCTCGGAATTATATGCGAGTTAGATCGCGAGTGGCGGCAGATCGTGTTCGTTCGCGATATGCTGCTTCAGGATCTGGCGGAAGTGCCCCGGATCCTTGGCATGGGTGAGTTCGCCCGGGCGCGGCAGATGAAAGTCGTAGAGGCGCGATACCCAGAAGCGCAGGGCCGCGGCGCGCAGCATCACCGGCCAGGCGCCGCGCTCGATTGCGGTGAAGGGGCGCACCGCCCGGTAGGCTTCCAGCAGCGCCGCGGTGCGGACCGGATCGAGCCGGCCGCCATTCGCCATGCACCAGTCGTTGACCGCGATGGCGAGGTCGTAGAGCAACGCGTCGGTGCAGGCGAAGTAAAAGTCGATCACGCCCGTGATCTGGTTGTTGTCGAACAGCACGTTGTCGCGGAAGAGATCGGCGTGGACCACGCCGCGCGGCAGGTCGGAGAAGCGGTAAAGCGACTGGAAACGCACCTCCTCGCGCAGCAGCGCGGCGTCCTCCTCCGACAGCAACGGAATGATCTCGGGCATCACCGCCTTCCACCATTTCAGCCCGCGCGGGTTATCCATCCTGAGGGTGTAGGTCTTTCCGGCAAGATGCATGTTGGCGAGCATGACGCCGACCTGTGCGCAGTGGCCGGCCTGCGGGTCGAGGAGGTCCTTGCCCGCGAGGAAACTCACCAGGGCCGCCGGCTTGCCGTTGAGTTTTCCCAGCAGTTCGTTGTCGAGATTGGCGATCGGCTTGGGGCAGGGGATGCCGTGGCTCGACAAATGGGCCATCAGGTTGAGATAGAACGGCAACTCGTGGAGCTGGAGCTTTTCGAACAGCGTGAGGACGTAGCGGCCCTGGGTCGTGATGACGAAGTAATTGGTGTTCTCGATGCCGGCGGGGATGCCTTCGAGGCCGACCAGCACGCCGATCGAGTAGTTCCTGAGCCAGGCGCCGAGCTGCTCAGGTGTGACGGTGGTGAAAACAGACATGAATCGGGGGAGCAGTAAGCGGTAAGCAGTCAGCGGTAGCTGGGTGCCTGCCGGTCGTTACTGCTCACCGCTTGCCGCTCACCGCTCACATATCAGAACTGGTGTATTACCCACATCGGCGGTCGGATGCCGCTGTCCAGGCTGTCCTGCCGGCTGAAGCGGCCATCGCCTTTATGGTCGATCATGTAATAAGGCGCACCGCGGGCCGGTGTCACCTTGATCATGTAGAGTCTGCCGCCAACACGGTATTCCTCGACCGTGTCGGTGCCGCGCTTCAATATGGTCACCTGCGGCTCGAGCGCGGGGTCG
>Ga0156176_1198_pt1 | contig 30093 bp, 33 predicted proteins | sample RifCSPlowO2_12_FD_107829 | JGI IMG/M metagenome (GOLD analysis project Ga0156176, IMG submission 107829) | Betaproteobacteria bacterium RIFCSPLOWO2_12_FULL_62_58
TCGAGGCGGCGGCGCGAATTGACCGACAACTCAAGCTGTTTCCCGGTGAGCGTCAGATTTGCGTGCACCACGTGCCCTGCATCGCCATCGGGATGGCTGTCGAGCGCAATGCCCCCTCCGGGCGACGTCGCGCCTGAAGGATGTTCCGAAACTTTCGCGACCCAGTCCCATGTCGTCGGGCGCGCGCCCGTGCGCCGCAAGGCGGGCTCGGCATCAAGGCGGGTGATGGCATCCTTCCCGTTCCCGGACGTGAGCGGATAGCGGGCTTCCACGAACTCGAACGGATCACCATCCCGGTTCGTGAGCTTCGGCAGGGGGCGGTGCAGGCTCGCCAGCGTCTGGGCGATGCGCAGGCCGCCGATCTTCGGCGCAGCTTCGCGCATCACGTTGGCCGCCTCGTCGCGGAACGCCTCCGCCGCCATGCCGGCTTTTTCCGCCAGCCCGTGCAGCATGGCCCTCAACTCGTCAATCAGCGCCTCGCTGCGTTCGGTGGTGAGCGGGAACACCGCTCCGGTGAAGACGCGTTTTCCCCCGTGCTCGACGACGCGCGCCGCGAGCTTGTCCCATTGCACGATCTGCCGCGAACCGCTGACTTCGATCACATCGATCGGGTCTCCGCCGATCAGCAGGTCGCGGATCGTGACACCGTGCCCGGGCTGCACCGCCACGACCTCGTATACGCCCGGCGCCGAGTCGCGCATCGCTTCGAGGTAGCTCTTCGCGAGCAGGGGCAGGCGGAAGCTGCGCTTCTTCAGGAGATCGGCAACGAGGTTCTGCGGCGGATCCTCATACCGGCGGGTGCACAGGTCCTCGAGCGCGGCGCCGTAAACGGGCCCCGTGAATTCGCCGAGCGCCTTCCACGCTTCATCCGGGTCGAGGCCAGCCTGCTCGGCGACGGGCAGAAAATGCTCCCTGAGCACATCGCTCAGGCGCTCGGACCACAGCGCGCTTCCGCCGATCCACGCGGTCAGTTCACGGATCGCGAGGGCGCTGAATTCAGCGAACGGGGGGCGGGTCATCTGGCGTCAGCAGAGCGTCGAGTTCGGAGGTGATTTCTACTTCCACGTTATGTTAGTAGCCAGAAGCTTGAACCCCCATGTTCACTCGTGGTTACGTAGGTCCGAGGCGGAAACATTTGTGTGCATGGAACGGTCTATAGCTTGTGAAAGTTTTGGTCTTCGAGTGTAATTTGTTGACTGTTGTTGACCCATGAATATTTCGCTCGTATAATCAAAACCTTGCGTAAGCGCGCCAGCACCACACTGTCGATTAAATTCGACGCACAGGTAACGAAATAGCGTGCCCATCAGCCGCCCGCCGCTCCCCGATTTCCGGAAGCCACCGGTCGGAGAGGTTGTTCTCTCTCTGCAGTTCAACGCCATAGCCGGATTCCAAGCGGCCCACTTGGGCCTCTTTTGGTCCCGAGTCCGGACCGATTATCCGAAAACAGAGACTTATCCGCCGATTGACCCGGTCGTCGAGCAATTTGGGACACGCCCCCAACCCGCGCAAGGGATTCGCTTCGAGATTGTTCAGAGCGGATTCGTCCCACGAGCGTGGCTGTTGAACGACGCTGGAACAGAGTTGATTCAGGTCCAGCAGGACCGTTTTATCCGCAATTGGCGTAAGGTGCAAGAAACTGACGAGTACCCGCGTTATGAACTCCTACGCGAAAGGTTTGAAAGGGATTTTACAGAGTTTGACCGATTCATTCGAGAGGAGAAGCTGCCGGAGATCGTGCCCAATCAATGTGAGGTCACGTACATCAATCACATTGATACTGGAGATGATTGGCGGGACGTGGGAAGGATCGACGAGGTATTTACCGTTTGGAAAGAAACCGCATTCAAGGAAATGGATCTAGTAACGGAAACCGTTCGATTCCAAGGGCGCTTTCGATTCGGCGCAGGCCAGACGTCTACGAACGCTGCAGGACGACTGAGTGTTGAGGTTCAGCCCGCATTTCGAACCAGCGATGGGAAACCGATCTTGATTATGAACTTGACGGCACGGGGCGCGCCTAAGGGTCCCGGTCTTGCTGAGGTGTTGCAGTTTTTCGATGCAGGGCGAGCCGAGATCGTACGGTCATTTGCCGGGTTTACTACCAAAATGATGCATGACAAATGGGGGCGTTGTGACTAGATTACCGACTTCATCAATTGCGGGCCGGCAAGCGCGGGCTAACAGGTTACCTATCGCTCTCAGTGACGACTGGGACTATGGAAACAACGAAATACAAGCATGGGGCACCGTCTCGTATCATCCCCAATCGCCTGCAATCGGGTACGCGAATCCTGACGTCGTAATAGTTCGCGTTCAGGCCGATCCAACCGGCTGGGTCGGCCGCGCCATCGCAAGACTAAGCAAGCTTTCAGAACTTCAGGATAATTGGGACTCGTACGGCGCGAAGTCCATTGAGAGGAATGCTGTGTTGATGGCGCTAAACTTGATCAGGGCCATCCACAACGCTCACGTGCTTGAACCCACTATCGTGCCCTTGGCAAACGGGGGAATTCAGTTTGAATGGCATACCCCACAAAAGGATTTGGAAGTTTCCATCTCTCCGAACGGGCAAGCCTCTATCTATTTCGAACACGCTGGGAATCCGCCGACGACCTCTGAGGGTGACGTCTCCGACCTTCTCGGGCAGATCCAGGCTCTCGTAAGATCCTTGGGATAACCGACCGAGGCTCCAGGGTTGGCGATGCCCATAACTGACCTCGTCGACGATACTTCCATACCCGACGAGAACCCGCTTTGGCGATGCATTCCTCCATGGCATTTGGTTCAAGATGGTCAAGGCAATTATCGCTCATCTTCGGCCGCCTTTGGCGATCATCCCGATGGATCGCCGATGTCGGTTTTTGTTGTTGGGGCGGAGTCGAGCATAGCGGCATCGCTGCTTGGGCATCCGGGCTTCGGGCTTGTGGAATTTTCGGCTGGTTTGGCACGACGCCTCAACCAAGGTATTCGCCGAGCACCGTTACCTGACCATCCGGATCATGGAGAAGTCTTCGGAAGAAAAACAGACGGCGTCAGAAAAGGGTTTGCAAGGAACGCCGTTTGGGTCCAGCTACCCACCCTAGGCGAGTAGGAGCGCGTCCGCGTATTCCTACGCAGCCACATCGTTTGCGGCGCTACAACCTCGCCAGCGTTTGATCCTCAGAATCCGGCCCAATCTGATGGCGTAGTAACCAGTGGCGCCCTTGCCGTATTTGCGTACGCCGCTAAACTCCACAAGCAATTCCGGTGCGCTGGCCGCGTAACCGTTACGGAACCGGATGGCGTCGTAGGTTCGACCTTCCAAACGGGGTTTCCAGTAGGGCGTTTGAGCGCGTTTCTCGATCTTCTTCGTTCCAGCAGCAATCGCCGCAAAGAATTGCCGACGCAGGTTGAGATGCAGGATCACCGGTTTGGAGGGGCGTTTGCTGCACATGGTTAGAGTTCGCCCTTAAACGCGCGGTCGAGGACGGCGGGCAGCAGGGCGTCGAGTTCGGCGGCGGTTTCGGTTTGCAGACGCCTGCGAACAAAGCCCTTGCCCACCGGCACGATGCGGCCATCGGTAATGGTGCGCTGCTCGGCAATGGAATGCGGTTCGTCGTCCCAGCCAGCAGCCTTTAGCTTGGGCACGACGAGCTTGCGGCAGGTATCGGCTTCGCTGAGCGGGGGCATGGGTGGATTCTAAGCCGCCGCCGTATCTTTGAGCGAGCCCGGTGGGTCGCTATCTGGCCGAGCGGAGCCAGGAAACGACTTCTGGCGCGTTCCGGTCCGGCGGGAATACCGGATAGAAAACCTTTTCGATCGCGCCGTCGCGCACGATCAACGTCAGACGCTTGATAAGCGTCATGCCGTCGACGGAAAACGTCGGCAGCCTGAGCGCCTTGGTGAATGCGAGCTTCTCATCGGAGAGCAACTCGAACGGCAAGTGCAATCGCGCAACGGCTTCCCGCTGATAATCACTGTCTTGCGTGCTCAGCCCGAACACATTCCCCGCGCCCAGCCCGCGCAGTTCCTGATAATGGTCGCGGAACGCACAGGACTGCGGCGTGCAGCCGCGCGCGCCGGGAATCTGGTTCCAGCCGGTCGGCACTTCCTGGTCGGGGCGGCCGGTGCGCGGGTAGCAGTAGACGACGGTCCGGCCGCGCAACGCAGCGAGATCGACAGTTCGCCCGCTCGTCGACAGCAAGGGCACCACAGGTACGCGCATGCCGGCAAGATGCGCGCACGCGCCGTCGTCGACCGGCGCCGGCAGGCCTTTCGGCAGTTCGTGAAGATTGTCGCTGCGCATTCTTGGATAAGGCGTAGCTAATAAAACGTGACTGATGAATCGTGACTGATGAATCGTGACTGATAAAGTGTGGTTCGCGTCTTGCAAAACTGCTGCTTCAGCAATCGGATTGCAAGTCACGCCTCACCAGTCACGCAGTACCAGTCACGCTTTACCTGACCAGCAGATTGACCAGAATCTGCTGATAAATCTTGGGCAGGGTTTCCAGTTCCTCGAGCCGGATGCACTCGTTGATCTTGTGGATGGTGGCGTTGGTGGGGCCGAATTCGACCACCTGCGGGCAGATGTCGGCGATGAAGCGCCCGTCTGAAGTGCCGCCGGTGGTGGAAAGCTCGGTATCGATGCCGGTCACTTTCTTGATCGCCCGCGCCACGGCGTCAACCAGATCGCCTTTTTTTGTCAGATAGGGTCTGCCGTCATAGCGCCATTCGATGTCGTACGGAACGCCATGCTTGTCGAGTATGCCGATCACCCGCGTTTGCAGCGACTCCACGGTACTCGCGGTGGCGAAGCGGAAATTGAATTTGATGTGGGCCGTGCCGGGAATCACGTTGTTGGCGCCGGTGCCGGCGTTGAAATTGGAAATCTGCCAGGTGGTAGGCGGAAAATATTCGTTGCCGCGATCCCATTCGGTCTGCGCCATTTCCGCAATCGCCGCCGCGATGTCGTGTATCGGGTTTTTCGCCAGGTGCGGGTAGGCGACGTGACCCTGCACGCCCTTGACGACGAGATTGGCGGAAAGCGAGCCGCGCCGGCCGTTCTTGATCATGTCGCCCAGTTTGCTGACCGAAGTGGGCTCGCCGACGATGCAGTAATCGGGGCTTTCGCCGCGTCTGGCCAGCGCCTCCACCACGCGCACCGTGCCATCCACCGCCGGCCCTTCCTCGTCGGAGGTAAAGAGCACCGCGATCGAGCCGGCATGATTCGGATGTTCTTTCACGAAACCGGCAATCGCGGCGACGAATGCGGCGAGCGAGGACTTCATGTCGGACGCGCCGCGGCCGTAGAGCACGCCGTCCTTGATGGCCGGCGTGAATGGGTCATTCATCCAGTGCTCAATCGGGCCCGTCGGCACCACGTCGGTGTGGCCGGCGAAGCACACGAGCGGCGCTTGCGTGCCGCGGCGCGCCCACAAATTATCGACGCCGTTCGCGCTGATCTTCTCGCATTTGAAGCCCAGCGGTTCGAGAATCGCGATCAGGGTGTCGATGCAGCCGGCGTCGTCAGGCGTCACAGAACGGCGCGCGATCAGTTGCTGGGTCAATTCAAGCGTATTGATTTCCACGGCATGGACTTTCGTGTCGAGTAGTGTGTTCCGCCTGGAATCTTAGCAAATAGCGGGTAGAATTAGCGAATCGAAAATGATGAAATACACCGAGGCGACGGCACGGCGGGCTTTCTCCGTTGACCGCTCATCGCTCACCGCTTACCGCTCACGGCTCATCGTTTACCGCTCACGGCTCATCGTTTACCTTCGGCATGACCGCTTTGGTCGTCTCCCATCAGTTCAACGCCGCTTACGGCAGGGATCTCACGGACGCCGCTGCGCGCGACAATATCCCGCTCGAGCTGCTGGTGCTGCCGCCCGATCGCGACGCGCGCCTCGCGGATGCCGATTGCGCGCGCGCCGAGATCGCCTTCTTCTCGGGTGACGTGTTTCCCGACTTCTCGCGGCAATTCTTTTCCGCGGCGCGCAAAGCGTCCGGGCTGAAGTGGCTGCACGTGTTCAATGCCGGCATCGATCATCCGATCTATGCCGAAATGCTTGCGCGCGGCGTGCGGCTCACGACGTCCTCGGGTTCGACCGCCGAACCGATCGCGCAGACCGCGATTACCGGATTGCTGATGCTGGCGCGCAATTTTCCACGCTGGCTCGCCGGCCAGAGGAAACACGTCTGGGACCCGATGCGCGTGCCGGATTTCCCGCGCGACCTGAAGGGTCAGACCGTGCTCATCCTGGGGCTGGGCAAGATCGGCAGGGAAATCGCGCGGCTTGCGCGCGCGCTGGGGCTTTACGTGATCGGCGTGAAAAGGAGCGCAAGCAGGCCCGATGACCCGGTCGACGAGTCGCACCCCCCGGAGCGCCTTCCCGGATTGCTGCCGAAAAGCGACTGGCTCATCATCGCCTGCCCGCTCACCGCCGAAACGCGCGGCCTGGTCGACGCGGAGCTGATCGCGATGTTGCCCAGGGGCGCACGCATGATCAACATCGCGCGCGGGGAAGTGGTGGACGAGCCGGCGCTCATCGCAGCGCTTGCAAGCGGGCATCTCGCCGGCGCCTATCTCGACGTATTCGAGAAGGAGCCGCTGCCGGCGGATTCACCCTTGTGGGACATGCCGACCGTGTTCGTATCCCCGCACGACTCCGCGGCAGCCGCCGGCAATGACGGGCGCGTGTACACTATCTTTCTGGAAAACCTGAAGCGCTGGATGCGCGGCGAGCCGCTGCTGAACGAAGTCCCCGCCATCTGAATCCGACCTCCAACTGGTTCACGACAAACAGGAGCCCCGACATGAAAACCGCCCTCGCGCCGCTGGCGGCGCTCGCCGCCGCGCTGTCCGCACAACCGGCGTTCGCACAAGCCGCTTCGACAGGCTCAGGACAGGCCTATCCCACGCGGACGGTGCGCATCATCGTGCCGTACACCGCGGGCGGCAACACCGACATCACGGCGCGCGCCGTGGGCGCCAGGCTCGCCGACATCTTCGGGCAGCAGGTCATCGTCGACAACCGCCCGGGCGGCGCCACCCATATCGGCTCGGAACTCGCCGCCAAGGCGCCGCCCGACGGCTACACCCTGTTCATGGGCGGCGCGTCCAATGCGATCAACATGACGCTCTACGCCAAACCGCCCTACGACACGGCGCGCGACTTCGCGCCGATCGTTCTGTGCGTGAAAGGCGCCAACGTGCTGTCGATTCATCCCTCGCTGCCGGCCACGACCCTGAAAGAACTGATCGGGCTCGCCAAAGCGCGGCCTGGCCAGCTCAATTTCGCATCGAGCGGACTGGGCACCTCCAACCAGATGGCGGGCGAACTGTTCAAGGTGATGGCCGGCATCAACATCGTGCACGTGCCCTACAAGGGCAACGCGCCAGCGTTGACCGACACCATCGCCGGCCATGTCGAGATGCTGTTCAGCGGCGTGCCCGCCCTGCTGCCGCACATTCAGTCCGGCCGGCTGCGCGCGGTCGCGATCGGCAGCATGAAACGCTTCTCCGCCATTCCCAATGTGCCGACTTTCGACGAATCGGGGCTCAAAGGCTACGAGGCCACCACCTGGTTCGGCCTGATGGCGCCCATCAAGACGCCCAGGGACATCGTCGCCCGCCTCAACGCCGAAGTCGGGAAAATCCTCGCCAGCGCGGATCTCCAGAGCCGCTTCGTCAACGAGGGTCTCGAGCCGATTGGCGGCAGCCAAGAGGATTTCGCGAGGTTCATCCGCGACGAAACCACCAAGTACGCGAAAGTGATCAAGGCTGCCGGCATCAAGCCGCTATGAACGGCGCGCCGCCTGCGGGCTTCGCGCGGCTCTTCAGTCCGCGGGGGATTGCCGTGGTGGGTGCGTCGAACGATCCCCAGCGCATCAGCGGGCAACCCGTAAAGATCCTCGCTGATACCGGCTACCGCGGCGCGGTTTACCCGGTCAACCCGAAGTACACCGAAGCCCTCGGGCTGCGCTGTTATCCCGATCTCGCGTCGGTGCCGCAGCCGTGCGATCTCGCATTGATCGTGGTGAACGCGGCGGCTGTGCCGCAGGTGATTCGCGACTGCGGGCGCGCCGGCATCCCGTTTGCCATCGTGTTCTCGGCGGGCTTTCGGGAAAGCGGCGCCGGCGGCGCCGAACTCGAGCGCACGCTGAAAGCGGCAGCACGCGAAGCGGGGGTGCGCTTCGTCGGACCCAACTGCATCGGCACCATGAACTTGAACGACCGCGTCTACTGCGGCTTCGGGCCGGGTTTTTCCGACCCTCGCCTCAAAGCCGGGCCGGTCGCCTTGGTCTCGCAGAGCGGGGGCTTCGCATTCAGCGTGGTGGCGCTCGCCGACTTCGAGGGCATCGGTTTCAATTACGTCGTGTCCGCCGGCAACGAGACCGATATCACCACGCTCGATCTCATCGCGGATTTCCTGGAGCGCGATGACGTGGAAGTCGTGGTGAGCTACATCGAGGGCGTCGCCGACGGCCGGCGGCTGCGCGAGCTCGGGCGCCGGGCACTCGAACTCGGCAAACCGATCCTCGTCTGGAAGGTCGGCAATTCCGACGTCGGGCGCGCGGCGGCGGAATCGCACACCGCGAGCATGACCGCGGGCTACACGCTCTATCGCACGGCATTCGAGGACGGTGGCTTCATCGAAATCGAAGACGTGCACGATCTGGTCGATGCGGCGCGCGCATTTCTCTCGCGGCGCCTGCCGCGAGGACCCAACATCGCCGTGCTCACGACCTCCGGCGGCTCGGGCGTGATGATCGCCGACGCCTGCGACAAGCATGGCCTCAAGCTGCCGCGGCTCGCCCCCGAGACCGTGCAGGCGATCGAACCGCTCGCGCCGAAGCACTCGTCGCTGGCCAATCCGATCGACCTCACCGCGCAAGTGACGGGCGATTACGTGCGGTTCAACCGCATCTGCGAACGCCTGCTCGCCGATCCCAATATCGACCAGCTCATCATCCGCTACGGCGCGGTGCAAGGCGCCAGGGGAGAGGCGTGGGCGAACAGCCTCGCCGCCATCGCGCAAGGGTCGGATAAACCGCTCCTCGTCGCGTGGAGCCGCGTGCCCGATCGCACGGAGGCCTCGGTAAAGATTCTCGAGCGGCATCGCATTCCGTGGCTGATCACGCCGACGCGCACCGCCAACGCCGCAGCGGCGCTTTACCATTTCGCGCGCAAGCGCCAAGTGCAGATGGCGCGCGCAGCGCACATCACGGCACGCATCATCGAACCGCGCTTGCTTGAGCTGCCGCCGGACGCGCGCACTTTGTCCGAGCACCAATCCAAGCGCTGTCTCGCCGCCTACGGCATACCCGTGACGCGCGAGGTGCTGCTGGCTCCGGAGGCGGTCGCTCAACTCAGACGGCCGCCGTTGCCATTCCCGCTGGTGGTCAAGGTCGACTCTCCCGAGGTCCCGCACAAGACCGAGGCCGGCGCGGTGCGGCTCAATGTGCGAAGTCTCGCGGAATTGAAACGCGCGGCGCAGGAAATGGTCGCCGCGGCGGAGCGTCACAAGCCCGGCGCGCGCATCAACGGCGTTCTGGTAAGCGAAATGGCGGAGGGGATCGAGGTGATCATAGGCGCGGTCAACGACCGCTTTTTCGGCCCGGTGGTGATGTTCGGCCTGGGCGGCGTATTCACCGAACTGCTGCGGGACGTGAGCTACCGCTTCGCCCCGCTCGATCTCGCCACCGCGCACGAGATGATCCGCGCCACGCGCGCGCATCCGCTGCTTACCGGCTACCGCGGGCGTCCCGCGCTCGCCGTGGACGCGCTGGCGGAAACGCTCACGCGCGTTTCGCTGCTCGCCGCCGATCATGCCGGGCGCATCGCCGAAATCGACGTCAACCCGCTCATGGTCACCGCGACCGGGGTGGTGGCCGCCGATGCGCTGGTGGTACTCCGGGATTGACGGCGGATGTTTGGTCGAGCCGGCTGCGGCGCTTACAATAGCGTCAAATCGGAACCTTGGCGGTCCGATTTAACTGCGCGCGTTCGAGACGGGCGGTGCCGCCCGCTCAACGCGCGCTCCGTCGTGGACCCATGCACCGCCCTTGGAGAGGAAACCAGTTGTTTTTCGAGAACGTCGACTTTTCCGCGCTTGAACTGCCGGCGCCGGCATTGAATCTGCGCGAGGAAGTGCGCGCTTTTCTCAAGACGGAAGTCGCGGCCGGCTCGTTCACGCCGCGTCTTGGCCACGCCGAATTCGACGCTGAATTCACACGCAAGATCGCCTTTCGCGGCTGGATCGGCATGACCTGGCCCAAGCGCTACGGCGGGCAGGAGCGCTCGTATCTCGAACGGTTCGTGGTCACCGAGGAAATGCTCGCGGCCGCCGCGCCGTGCGCCGCGCACTGGGTCGGCGACCGCCAGACCGGCCCCAGCCTGCTGCGCTACGGCTCGGAACAGCTCAAGCAGAAATATCTGCCGGCAATCGCGCGCGGCGAATGCTACTTCGCGCTCGGCATGAGCGAACCGAATTCGGGCTCCGATCTCGCCTCGGTCAGAACGCGCGCCGAGCGCGTGCCCGGCGGCTGGCGCGTCACCGGCCAGAAGGTCTGGACAAGTTGGGCGCACAAGGCGCACGCCTTCTTCGTGCTGTGCCGCACCGCGCCTGACACCGGCAATCGCCACGAAGGGCTGTCGCAGTTGATCGTCGAGCTCGATGCGCCGGGCGTTACCGTGCGCCCGATCCGCTTCATGAACGGCAGCCATCATTTCAACGAGGTATTCCTCGACAACGTGTTCGTGCCGGATGACAGGGTGGTGGGCGAGATCGGTCAGGGCTGGAAGCAGGTCACCTCGGAACTTGCGCTCGAAAGAAGCGGGCCGGAGCGCTACATGACGACCTTCCCGCTGCTCGTCGAGCTAATCCGTCGCCTTGGACAATCACCAGACGTGCGTGCGCAGGAAATGGTGGGGCGGCTGACCGCCCGCCTGTGGGCGCTGCGCCGCATGTCGCTTGCCATCGCACTCGCCCTCGACCCCGGTCCCGACAGCGACGACGGCGCGGCGCGCCCCACGGTTGATCTCGCCACCGAGGCGGCGCTGGTCAAGGACATGGGCACGTTCTACGAGCGCGAGATCATCGATGCCGCGCGGCAGCTCGCCGCAGTGGAGCCAACGCCCGATGCCACCGATACCTTTGAGCGTTATCTCGCCGAAACCATCGTCTGCGCGCCGGTCTCGACGATCCGCGGCGGCACGACACAAGTGCTGCGCACCCTGATCGCTCGCCGACTGTTGGGTCGTATGTGAGCAGATTGCAATGACTCGCGCCGTTTTGCCCTTTCCGGCCCGAAGCGAGACTCTTCGGGCGTTCGCCGGCACGGACGCGCGCAGGCGTGTCCGAGAATTCCCGGCTCACCCCCCGCCCCTCTCCCGAAAGGAGAGGGGAGATTCGCGGTGCATATGGTCGAGTGAGCATCTGCACGAGGAGGGGTTTTGAACGCGCCCAACGATATCCGCCTGATGCTGGTCGAGTCGGCGACGCGGCTCTTCAACGACCATGTCGATCAGAAAGTGCTCGAGGCGGCCAAGCGCGACGGCTGGTCGGACACGCTGTGGCACGCGCTCGAACAGGCGGAACTGCCGCGGGTATCGCTGCCGGAGGAAGCCGGTGGCGCGGGCGGCACGCTGTCCGATCTCGCGGCGGTGCTGCAGGTGGCAGGACGTTTCTCCGCACCGGTTCCGCTCGCGGAAACGGCCATGCTCGGCGGCTGGATGCTCGCCGCCTCCGGGCTGCCCGTTCCGCGCGGCCCGCTCGCCGCCGGTCCCGTGCGCGACGGTATCGTCAGCGCGCGCCGCGACGGCAGCCGTTGGATCATCTCCGGAACGCTCGCGCGCGTGCCGTGGGCGCGCATGGCGAAGCGGCTGGTGCTGCTCGCCCAAGGAGAGGGCGGCGGCGCGGTCGTGAGCGTCGATCCCGCGCGCTGCGCGATCCGGCCGGGGCATAACCTCGCCCTCGAGCCGCGCGACGACGTGATCCTCGACAACGTTGTAGCCGAAGATGCAGCGCCAGCGGGCGCGAGCGTCACCCGGACGGCACTCAGGCTGCGCGGCGCGCTCGCGCGCTCGCTCCTGATGGCGGGCGCGCTCGAGCGCGCGCTGGAACATTCGGTACGCCATGCGCAGGAGCGCGTGCAGTTCGGGCGCAAAATCGGGCAGTTCCAGGCAATTCAGCAGGAACTCGCGCGCTTCGCCGGCGAAGTGGCGGCGGCGGTCGCGGCGGCAATGTCGGCGGCGGGCGCAGTGGAGCGCGGCGGTGACGTGACTCTGGCGGTCGCATCCGCCAAAATCCGCACTGCCGAGGCGGCACGCGAGGGCGCGCTGATCGCGCACCAGGTGCACGGCGCGATCGGCGTCACCGACGAATACGCGCTGCACCACTCGACGCTGCGGCTGTGGGCCTGGCGCGAGGAATTCGGCAACGAGGCCGAATGGGCGATGGCGCTCGGCCGCCTCATGCACAAGCGCGGCGCCGACCAGCTGTGGCCCGCATTAACCACAAACTGACTATCCGGAGATAACATGAGACTCGAACGCACACTCATCGTACTGATGCTGCTCTGCTTCAGCGCCGCCGGCTGGACCCAGGGCTGGTCGCCGCAGAAAAACGTCGAGATCATCGTCGGCTCGGCCCCCGGCGGAAGCAATGACAAGACGGCCCGCTCGGTGGAGCGGGTGCTCATCGACAACAAGCTCGTGAACACCTCGATCACGGTCGTCAACAAGCCGGGCGGCGGGAGCAGCATCGCATTCACCTATGTCACCCAGCGCGCGGGCGACCCGCACACCCTGCTGGTCGGCACGACGGCGCTGCTTACCAACCACATCACCGGCAGAAGCAAGATCCATCACGGCGACTTCACGCCGATCGCCTCGCTGTTCAACGACTACGTGGTGTTCGCCGTGAACGCCAATTCCTCGATCAAGGACGGCAAGGATCTCATCGCGCGGCTCAAGACTGACCCGCAATCGGTGGCCATCGGCTTTGCCACGGCGCTCGGCAGCCATAACCACATCGCCGCCGGCCTCCTGATGAAAGCGATCGGCGGCAGCGCAAAAGACCTCAAGACCGTCGCCTACAAGGGATCATCCGAGGCGATTACCAATCTTCTCGGCGGGCATATCGACCTCGTCACCACGGCGGCGGGCAATGCCGCCAGCCATGTCGCCAACGGAAAGATGCGCGTGGTCGGTGTCGCAGGGCCACGCCGCTTCGGGGGCGCGCTCGCCGATGTGCCTACGTGGACGGAGATGGGCGTCAAACTCGTCTATGGCGGCTTCCGCGGCATCGTCGGGCCGAAAGGATTGACCCCCGAGCACGTTGCATTCTGGGAAGGCGCGCTGCGCAAGGCGAGCGAAACTCCGGAGTGGCAGGCCAACCTGGAAAAGAACTACTGGTCAAACGACTTCCTGACCGGCAAGGAGTTCCGCAAAGACCTCGACGAGACATACGATGCCATGAAGTCGGTGCTGGTCGATCTCGGCCTCGCGAGGCAATAAAGGCGTGACTGGTACTGCGTGACCGAAGCTACGTGACTGATGAAACGTGACCGTCAAGCCGTAACACAAGTCGCGCTCCATCCGTCACGCCTTTTCAGTCACGCTCCATCAGTCACCAAGCGCGGTGGTTCTTATACGCGGGCACGTGCTTGTTTCTCGGAGGATACGTAACATGGCTGATTCCGTTTTGATTGAGCGCCCCACGGAAGGCGTGGGGCTGATCCGCATCAACCGTCCCGAAGCGCGCAACGCGCTCAACATGGAGGTGAGGAAGCTCATCGCGAAACACCTCACCGAGATGGGCGAGGACGACGCCATACGCTGCATCGTGCTCACCGGCAACGACAAGTCGTTTGCCGCCGGCGCCGACATCAAGGAGATGGCCGGCGCGGGCACGATCGAGATGCTGGCACGCGGCACCCACAAGCTGTGGCGCACCATCGCGGCCTGTCCCAAGCCGGTAATCGCGGCGGTAAACGGCTTCGCGCTCGGCGGCGGGTGCGAGCTCGCCATGACCTGCGACATCATCGTTGCCGGAGAGTCAGCGAAGTTCGGCCAGCCGGAAGTCAAGATCGGCATCATTCCCGGCGGCGGCGGCACCCAAAGGCTGCCGCGCGCGGTTGGCAAGTACAAAGCGATGCGCTATGTGCTGACCGGCGATCTGTTCAGCGCGAAAGAAGCGTTCGACATGGGTCTCGTCAGCGAACTCGTGCCCGATGCCGAAGTCGAGAAGCGTGCGGTTGAAATGGCAAAGCAGATCGCGGAACTGTCGCCGCTCGCCATTCAGCAGGCAAAGGAAGCGGTGCTGCGCGGCATGGACGCCGCGCTCGACACCGGCCTTGCGCTCGAAACCAAGGCGATCCAGATTCTGTTCTCATCACAGGACCAGAAGGAAGGCATGGCCGCCTTCATCGAAAAACGCAAGCCTAAATTTTCCGGCCGCTAAACCGGCCCGGAAAATTAAATGAATGGCACGCTCAAGCCCAATCCTGAAGAATAGCCGTAGTGGGCGAACTTTCCACGCAAGGACACTCCGGAAAGCAAACCTTCGCGGTGCTCGCGCTGCTCGCCGGCGCGGTGGCGATCGCCACCTCGGCGCTGTTCGTAAAAGTGAGCGAAGCCGGCCCGGTATCGACTGCGTTCTGGCGCGTGTTCCTCGCGCTGCCTTTTCTGTGGGCATGGGCGCTGTTCGGCGGGCGGGAATCGCACCGCGCCAGCTTCGCGCGCGACCGGCGCCTCATGATCGCAGCGGGCCTGTTCTTCGCCGGCGACCTGGCGGTGTGGCACTGGTCGATCGTTCTGACTTCGGTCGCCAACGCGACGCTGCTCGCGAACCTGGCGCCGATCTTCGTTACGCTCGCGGCATGGCTGCTGTTCAGAAAGCGCCCCACCATGCTCTTCGTCACCGGCCTCGCTACCGCGCTGATCGGCGTGACGCTGTTGCTGGGTGGCGACTTCAGCCTGGGCGGCAAGGCGCTGATCGGTGATGCGCTGGGCGTGGTCACCGCGATCTTCTATGCCGGCTATCAATTGACCGTCACCCGGCTGCGCAGCGGCGCATCCACTGCCAGCATCATGGCGTGGAGCGGGCTCATCACCGCGGTGGCGTTGTTGCCGGCCGCGCTTTTCTCCGGAGAGCAGATTTTCCCGGTCACCACGATGGGCTGGATCAAGCTCGCCGGACTGGCGCTGATCTCCCAGGTCGCCGGGCAGAGTCTCATCGCCTACGCCATGGCGCACCTGCCGGCGACCTTCTCTTCGGTGGGCCTGCTGCTGCAGCCGGTCATGGCCGCGGTATTGGCGTGGATTCTGCTCGGCGAAACCATGGTCGCAGTCCAGATCGCCGGCGGCATCGTGGTGCTGATCGGCATCCGCATCGTGCACCAGGCCGAAATCGATCGACGCTGACGCTTGTCGCTGCGCCACGCGTTCTTTATCCTTGATATCCTGGGATGCGCCCAGAGCCCACCTTCAACCAAGCGGCGCAGGAGGAAAGCAATGCCGTACGCGATGTCCGAGGGAGTCAGGTTGTATTACGAGGAGGCCGGCAGGGGCACGCCGATTGTGTTCGTGCACGAGTTCGCCGACGATCTCTACAGCTGGGAGCCGCAACTGCGCTACTTCAGCCGGCGTTACCGCTGCATCGCATTCAATGCGCGCGGCTATCCGCCGTCCGATGTGCCGAAAGGAGTGTCGAAGTACTCGCAAGCGATCGCCACCGACGACATCGCCAATGTGATACGCGATCTCAAGATCAGAAAAGCGCACATCATCGGCTGCTCGATGGGGGGCTTGGCGACATTGCATTTCGGCTTGCGCTACCCACGCCTGGCGCTGTCGCTTACCGTGGTCGGCGCGGGTTATGGCTCGGACCCGGACAAGCGCGCGCAGTTCCTCAAGGACACCGAGGTGATGGCGCGCCGGTTCGAAGAACTCGGCACCAGGGAAGCGATCAGGCCGTACCAGATCGGCCCCTCACGCGTGCAGTTCCAGAACAAGGACCCGCGCGGCTTCGCGCACTTCTGCGCTCAGTTCGCCCGGCATTCTGCGCTCGGCTCCGCCAATACTCTGCGCGGCGTTCAGGCGCGGCGCCCGACCATCTACAGCCTCGAGCGCAAGCTCGCGCGGCTCAAGGTTCCGCTGCACGTGATGACGGGCGACGAGGACAACAACTGTCTCGAACCCGGCGTCTTCATCAAGCGCGCATGTGCCTCGGCCTGGCTTACCGTCGTGCCCAACACCGGCCACGCCGTCAATGTCGAGGAACCCGATCTGTTCAACCGCGTCACCGCGGAGTTTCTCGCCCAGGTCGACTCCGGCCGCTGGCGTCCGCGCGACCCGCGCTCGCTCATCAAGTCGACAATGGCGAAAAAGGCGTGAGGGGTAAAAACTCGCGGGATCGCATGTCCTCTCCCCTTGCGGGGGCGGATTAAAGCAAAATCCTGGAAGTGAGCCAGGGCTACATGCCGATGATGTACGAACTCTTCAACGAGCCGTTCGACATCCGCCCGGATGGGACGGTGCACGCGCCTGACCGGCCGGGGCTGGGCTACACCCTGCGTCCGGACGCGCTGGAGCGCTTCAAGTATGTCGAGGGTCCCGAGTACGCGTTCTAGTGTGGGAGTTGCGATTTCATGTCCGTGAGTACCAGTCCGGGAACGACGGCCGTTCTGGCTGAGTGGGCCGCGAATTTCCGGCTGGAAGACGCGCCGGAGGCCGTAGTCGGCAGGATGAAGGCGCTGGTGCTCGATCTGCTCCGCGTTGTCGCAGTCGGGTCGCGGTTGCCGTGGAGCCGGGCCGCGAGGCGGATGGCGCTCCAGCTTGGAGGCAACGGCACCAGCACCGTATTGCTGTACGGCGATCGCCTGGACGCCGCGCGCGCGGCCTTCGTCAACGGCGCGTTTGCCCATGCCTGCGACCTGGACGATACTCACGTCGGCTCCATGCATCACCCCGGCGCTTCCGTCCTGCCGGCAGTCCTCGCGATAGCGGAGCGGGAAAATGCAAGCGGCCGCGCATTGCTGGAAGCCGCCATCTGCGGCTATGAGGCCTCGCTGCGGATCGGGCTGGCGGTGCAGCCCTTCATGTTTCAGCGGGGATTCATGGCGACGCCCACCTGCGGCACGCTCGGGGCGGCGCTCGCGGTGGGGAAACTGCTCCGCTTCAGTTCCGAAGATATCGCGGGTGCGCTGGGGGCCGCCTCCACCTACGCCGGCGGGCTCGCCCAATTCTACAAATCGGGCTCTGTCATCAAGCGCATCAACGGCGGGAAAGCCGCCGAGTGCGGTGTGATTGCTGCGCTTCTCACCAGGGAAGGCATCTGGGGTCCCAGGGACATCCTCGAGGGTAAGGAAGCCGGTTTCTTTCGCGCCTTTGCAGAAAAATCCGATCCGGCCAAGGTCACGGGCGATCTGGGCCGCGACTACCGACTGATGGAAGTGAGCACTAAAATCCACGCGGGCGCAGGACGGCTGCAGGCGTCCAACGATGCGGGCTTGTTACTGGGCAGCGACCACGCTCTTACACCCGAACAGATCGTCGAGGTGGAAGTGGGCATTCCGAAGGTGATCGAGGGCATGCTGACGAAGGCCGATCCCCCCGATCTTCAGAGCGCGCAACTGAGCGTGCCGTTCAGTCTGGCCATGGCGTTATCCCTCGGCCGCGCACGCGGTCCCCGTGCCGGGATACGCCGGGAGGACTACGAGACCGCGCTCGCTACGCCCGAGGTGCGCGCGCTGTCGAGCCGGGTGCGCTGCGTGGTGGATGCGGAGATCGAGGCCATGACCAACACGGAGGAAGTGCCTTCCCGCGTGACCGTGAAGCTGGCCGACGGGCGCGAATTGGTCACCAGGGTGGACTACCCGCGAGGCAGCCCGCACCGCCGCATGATGTGGGACGAACTTCGCGAGTTGTTCCAGGGTGCGGTCGCCGATACCCTGCCGGCGGAGGCCATCTCCCGGGTGGTGGACGTGGTCGCCGATCTGGATGGCAAATCCAGTCCGCGAGACATCACCGCAGCGTTCGTGGCGGCTCCGGGGAACACAGTTCGAGGAAATTCGTCAACATGAAATTCGCGCTTGGTATTCTGATCGCGCTGTTCGCCGCCGCGCTCGCGGTGAGCGACGCCGCTGCACAACAATATCCTTCCAGGCCGATTCGGCTTATCGTGCCCTTTACGCCCGGCGGCACGACGGACATCGTCGCGCGCGTGGTGGGCAACAGGTTGGCCGAGTCCCTGGGCGTGCAGGTCGTGATCGAAAACCGCCCGGGCGCAGCCGGCAGCATCGGCGCCGAGGTCGCCGCCAGATCGAAACCCGACGGCTACACGCTGTTCATGGGACATATCGGCACCCTGGCGGTCAATCCCGCGTTGTACGCAAAGCTGCCGTACGATCCGCTCAGGGATTTTGCGCCGATCAGCATGGTAACCATGGTGCCCAGCATGCTGGTCGTTCATCCGTCGCTGCCGGTCAAATCGATGAAGGAACTCATGGCGTTCGCCAAATCGCATCCAGGCGCACTCACCTACGGTTCCACGGGCGCCGGCGGCACGCCGTATCTCGCCGTCGAGTACTTCAAGGTGATAGCGAAGCTCGACATCGTGGAGGTCCCGTACAAGGGCGCGGCTCCCATGACCACCGAACTCATCTCCGGCGAAATCTCGCTCACCATCACCGGCATCCCGGCGCTGCTGCCGCACGTCAAGTCGGGAAGACTGAGAGCGTTGGCGGTATCGTCGGCGAAGCGATCCGCCGCCGTGCCTGAACTGCCCACGATGGGCGAGGCGGGGCTGCGCGGCTATGAAGCGACGGCGTGGTACGGCATCGTGGCGCCCGCCGGGACCGCGCGGGAAATACTCGTGAAGCTCAATGCGGAAGTCATCAGCAGTCTCAAGCACCCGGACGTCGGCAACCGTCTCAAGTCGGAAGGCGCCGAACCGGGCGGGAGCACGCCAAATGAATTCGCCGCGTTCATCAAGACCGAAACCGCGCGTTGGGCGGAGGTCATCAAGACTACCGGCGTGAAGCAACAATAAAGGGAACCGTGTAACACCCATTGAACGTCAGAACCTCCCCGATAGCCCCGATGAAAAAATCATTCGCACAACGCATCATGGACAGCAATGAAAGCAAGCTGGACGAAAACGGCAACCCGATTTACGACGCGAACGGCAAGTTTCTCAAGGGGCCGAACTACTGGAAGCCGGAACCGAGAATCAAGACGCTGCTGGAGGATCGCGGCGTTCAGGCCGCCCCGTAAAAACCGGGAAGGACGTTCTGTGCGGGTCAGATCACGCTAAGTCCCGCAGGCAGGAATTGGCGATTGTCGCAGGACATCTTCCTCTCCCTAACGCGTGTGTTTTACCTGTGAAAATGCGCGGCCAGGCGTCTGGATCACCTCCACCTTAAGGCGGCATATCGAAAGATCAACGCGTTGCGCCGGTCCGACCCGGTTATGGTATGCGCATTTTGCAGAAATTCTGCTATACTGCAAAGCATGAAGGCCAATGTCACCATCACCAGCCGCGGCGTGATCACACTGCCGGCCAAACTGCGTAAGGCGCTAGGACTGAAGGCCGAAGACCACCTTATCGCCGAAACCACGCCGGAGGGTTTGCTGCTGCGCCCCGCCGTCACACTGCCGGTGGAGATGTACACGCCCGAGCGCGTGCGCGAGTTCGACGCAGCCGAGCAGGAACTCGCTGCCTACCTTGGCAGCAAGGCCCCGGCGACCAAGCGTGCCGCGCAGCCCAAGCGCAAATCTGCCCGCTGAGCGCAGCGCGCCCACACCATGCGGGTGTTTCTGGACGCGAACATCCTGTTTTCTGCGGCAAAATCCGATGGTGCGGTGCGCGAACTGCTGCGGCTGCTTCTCGATGGCGGACACGAGTGCTGGGTTGACGACTACGTCGTGATCGAAGCACGCCGGAATCTCGCCGCCAAGGAGCCGGATGCGTTGATCGCATTGGAAGCGCTACTCAAGCGCCTGCGCATCAGCGCCGCACAAGCGCCTGGCCCGGCGCTGAAGTTGGTAAATTGGCTGCCGGAAAAAGACCGCGCAGTGCTGGCCGCCGCAATGCGTTTGCGTTGCGATGCACTGGTGACTGGCGACCACACGCACTTTGGTGCGGGTTACGGCGAAACATTCGCCGGGGTAGCAATCCACTCGCCGCGATCGTTGGCAGAATTGCTTTTTGAGAGTAATTGACGCCGGCCTCATTGGTTGTGGGCGCGCATGCGGCAGGAGTTGATCATGGCCAAAAAACAGCAAACACGTCCTTATGACGCGGCTGCCTATCTGGAAACCGAGCCGGAGTGCGCGCTGTATCTGCAAGCCGCAATAGATGAATCCGATGGCGACCCGGCGCTGGTTATTGCCGCGCTCGGCGATATCGCCCGCGCGCGCGGCATGATGCGGTGGCGCGGCAAACCGGGCTGGCACGCGAAGGGCTTTACAAGGCGCTGTCACCGGAAGGCAATCCGAGTTTCGCGACGGTCATGAAAGTCTGCAAAACGCTCGGCTTGAAGCTGCACACCGAACCGGCCGATGCGTAAGCCGGAGAATATCGACGTCGATGCCTTCTGCTGACACCGAGGAAATCTCATCGATTAGTGCAAGGTGGAGAGTAGCGGCGGGCATCCCATGGGAATGGTACGGCCCGCCGCCCTCGCAGAACCGGACTTGGAGCGTTACACCATCCGGCTCCCAGTTCGAGTCGTCCGTAGCGGGTCATAGAGTGTGCGCTCTACTACCCACTGCGTGAAACGAGCCAGCTCTGTTGTCATGCGCATAGTCCGCTCAGTGTCGGGGCATGTTCCCTTGGCCCGCTATCTCAAACCGGCATCCCTTCGCTCCTGCGGCATTACCCGCATTCGCCGCTACTATGGATGCCTCCGACTTCCCGCCGCTGTCGTTCCCTCGCTCGCTGTTTAGGCTTGCTTGGGACCGCGCAGTGCTCCGCGCCCGCAGCGGGATCTCCATGGTTACCGCACTTTCTCGATTCAAGCTCGACAGGGCCTGAGATCCCGGGTGGGCGCACCGCGCTCGCCATTTCGCACGGCACGCTGTTGCCTGCTGGCATCTTGAAACCATCGGCCCGCTCCCACGCGGTCATTTCGGGACTTCAGCCTTCACGGCAGCACCTGGCCGCCATTCCACCTCGCTTGCTTTCGCGCCTACGCATCAAGCGTCCTGTTGCCAGTGCGCCTGCAAGGCTCGATACCGGGCCTGTGGCTAGCAGTTACCCGCACGGGATTCGCACCCGTTAGAATGCGCGGCATCGCCATGCCGCAACCAAGAACTGACCCTATCTCCCTTGACATCATATTCTGCTACCAGCGATGGCGGGCCTTGACGCAGATCAACTCGGCCATGGGGCATCATCGGACCGGGTATCACGGGGCGGTGACAACCCCGCGAGTGGTGACCGGTTGGAGCGATGAGAGCTAGGCGGAGCGTCGAGTGACGCCCGGCGTCGAACACGCGCTCGGCGCGATGCTGTTTTACGGGCTGGCGGACCTCGTCTACAAGCGCGCCGCCGCGGCAGGCGTGCAGGCTCGCCATTTCCTGATGGTGCAGGCTTGGTGCTTCGCGCCGGCCATCGTGCTCTACGGTCTTGTCACCGGCACGTTCCAGGCCGGAACCGCCATGCTCTGGGGCATGGGAGCGGGCCTTTTCATATTCGTCGCGCTCTACAACTTCGCGCGCAGCCTCGCGGGCGGTGCCGTGAGCATCAATGCGCCGATCTTCCGCCTGAGCTTTGCGATCACCGTGGCGCTCGCGGTGCTCCTGCTCGCGGAGCCGCTCACCGCCTGGAAGCTCGGCGGTCTCGTGGCCGCGCTTGCGGCGGTGTGGCTGCTCTTGGGCGCGCGGGAATCGGGCGCGAGACCAGAGCGCCGCGAGAGCGGCTCGTCCCTCGCGCGCGTGCTCGTCGCCACCATCGCAATGGGAATCGTCAATCTGTTCTATAAGCTGGGAACGCTGGCCGGCGGAAGCGCCGCCACTGTGCTCGTCGGGCAGGCGAGCGTCTTCATAGTGCTCGCCACCGGTTTCGCCTGGGCGGCGGACGGCGGGATCCGGCCGTCGCGCGCAACCTGGTTTCATGCCCCGCCGGCGGCCGTGCTCCTTCTTTTCGCGACCGTGATGCTGGTCGCGGGCCTCGCGCGCGGCGAAGCGAGCGTGCTGGTGCCGATCGCGCAGATGAGCTTCGTCGTCACCGCGGCACTGGGACTCGCATTCCTGCGCGAACCGTTTACGGCGCGCAAGGCGGCGGGCCTCGCTTTCGCCGCTGCCGCGCTCGCCTTCCTTGCGAAAAGCTGACACGTGAAGGACGCGGCGCACTCGGAGGAAAAACAAGAGCTATCTTAACGACCCAGATCGACCTACAGCGGTCGTTCGCGCGGCGCGCCGCAAACGGACAGTTGCCGTTTGTCGCGATGGCGCGCTGCTGCTAACATCACTGGCGGTTGGGACTTGACTGATTGATTGCTTTTGTCTGCGTTCATCTGTGTTTATCCGTGGCGACAAAATGTTCTTGACGTTGTTGTGAAACATTTACAGGGGGCCGATATGACCAAGATATTTCTCGTGGTACCCGATGCGCCGGTCGAGGACGTGGCGCAGTTGAAATCAAGCCGCACGCTGGGCGACAGGGGCATCCGGCTGGGTGTGCTGGATAACAGCAAAGCCAACGCCGATCATCTGCTGAACCTCATCATCGAAGGCGTGAAGAAAGAATTCAAGATCGATTCGGTAGTGATGAAACGCAAACCCGCGTCCAGCCGCCCGGCGACGGATCAGATGCTGGACGAACTGGCGAAGGAGGCCGACCTCGTTATCAGCGCCATGGCCGATTGAGGCTCGTGCACGTCGTGGAGTGTCCACGACATGGCGCAGTTGACGAAGCGCGGGCTGATCGCCGCGGTGGTTTGCTCGGACAACTTCATGAAGCTCGGCACGGCGCAGGCGAAAGTATTCGGCGTGCCGGATCTGCCGTTGCTGAAGATACGGCATCCGCTGGGCGGGCTCACCATGGACAAGGTGCGCGAACGCGCGGCGGTTGCATTGCCGCAGCTTATCAAAGTGGTGAGGGAGAAACAGTCATGAGTTCGCTTGCCGACATGCTGAAGACGCCGGGTGCGATGGTGGAGTGCGACGACGATCCTGAAGCCGTTTTCGATTTCTTGTGCTCCAAAGGCTGGAGCGACGGCCTGCCGGTGATTCCGCCCACGCCCGAGCGCGTCGAACGCATGCTCTCGTATTGTGACCGCGATTTCGACCAGCCCGTGGTCAGGATTCCGCCGCGCTTTGGCGCCGCGACGCCGATACGCGTGGCCGCGAATGCCGTGATGGCCGGCTGCAAGCCGGAGTATTTTCCGCTGGTGCTGCTCGCGTTGGAGGCCCTGGCCGAGGAGCCATACAACCTCTATGGCACGCAGGCGACCACGCATCCGTGCACGCCGATGTTGGTCTTCAACGGGCCGGTTGCGGCGGAAGTCGGTATTAACTCGGGCCATAACGTGATGGGCAATTACTTCCGCGCCAACGCCGTGATTGGACGTGCGGTGCGCCTGGCGCTGGTCAACATCGGCGCGGCGATACCGGGCACCGGCGACATGGCGACGGCAGGTACTCCCGCGAAATTCACGTTCTGCGTCGCAGAAAACGAGGCGGCGAGCCCATGGGAGCCCTTGCACGTCGAACTGGGATTCCCCGGAGCGTCGAGCACCGTGACGGTGGTCGCCGCGGAAAGCCCGCACAATGTCAACGATCACGAGAGCCTCACTCCCGAAGGCATACTCACGATGATCGCGGGCACCATGGCGACTACCGGCTCCAACAATGCCTACTACGCAGGGCAACCGGTGATGGCGTTTGGTCCCGAGCATGCGGCGACCGCGGCAAGCGGCGGCATGAGCAAAGCCGACATCAAGCAATGGCTGTTCGACCATGCGACGATACCGTTGTCGAAGTTCTCGAAAGAAGGTATCGAGCGCCGTTTCCGCCGCAAGCTGGCCGACCAGTTTGCGAATGCGCCGCTTGATGCACCCGTGCACATGTGGGCGAAACCGGAAGACCTGATTGTCATTGTCACCGGCGGCGCCGGCAAACACTCGCAGTATGTGCCGACCTTCGGCAACACGCGCGCCGTGACACGGGCACTGAAGCGGGCAGATGGCGAACTGGTGAAGTCAATTCGGGAATTGAAACGCGGGTAGACCATCACCCGGCCCCGCGCGGCGCCGGGGGCAGCCGGCAAGTGAACCCGCAGCTCGCGCAACAGCCGCCTGGGCGCGGCTGATCCGCAAGGTCTAAGAAGTCGGTCTGCTCGAACGTCCGGGGTATTGGCCGATAGCCGTCACTGACCAGATCAGACTTGCTTTTCGCGCATTGCGCGCGCCCGCTTCGCGGCCGGGCGCTCCCAGCAACGATTGAGCCATGCCTGGACATGCGGCCATTTCCCGAGATCGATCAACAGCGCGCGGTAGAGCGCCGCGGCGACGTTCAGATCGGCCACCGAAAACGCCGGGCCGGCGAGCCACGCTGATTTCGTGAGCGCGGTCTCCAGCACGTCGAGCGCCGGCACGACCTCCTTCCAGGCCGCCTCGGCGATGTCCGGCTTGCGTTCGGATTCCGGAAGGTCCTTGGTGTGCCGGCAGTAGTTCACGATCTGGCGATCGAGGCGGTCGATCTCCCAGATGCTCCACTGCCAGGCGAGCGCCTCGTGCTTGGGGTCCGAGGGGTACAGCGCGCTGCGGTGCTTCTTCGCGAGATAGAGATTGATCGCCATCGACTCCGACAGCACGAACCCGTCGTCGTCGATCACCGGCACGCGCCCGTTGGGATTGAGTGCGTAGAATTCGGGTGCCCGAGTTCCCGGCGAGCGCGGCAGCCAGTCCTTGTGCTCGTAGGGAATTCCGAGTTCGCCCACCATCCACAGCACGCGTATCGTGCGGGATTTGGCGGAGCCATAGATGCGCAGCATCGTGTCCTGCGGAACTATTAACGGCATTGCCTCCCGCCCAGCGAAGCGATGCAGCCGAGCGGGAGCTTCAGGATCAGTCGGTTGAACCGCTTTTCGCCTGCATCCGCGCTTTTGATTTCCTGCCGGGAGCGGCAGGCGGAATATATCCCGACACGCGGCAGAGCATCCCGTCGATCTCCTTGCCGTCCTTGTATCGAATCGACCGGCACACCATTACGGCACCCCGGCTCTGCAGGTCAATCACGCCGAGGCGCACGTTCGCAAGCGAGCGGCCGGTCGCGGCAGCGATCTCCGAATCGAGCCGCTCGCCGCTGTGTTTCAGGTATTCCAGGATTGCTTGCATATCAGATGTTCCTCATCACAGTCAGTCGTGTCGGCTCAGGTGTGGGCAGCCATCGCGGCGGGGGCGAATGATACAGAGCAGTTCGGAGCCCTGACCTCAAATCACGTTTCCCGGACCCGCAATGAGCCGGCGTCATGATCGCTCACGCCGATTTTAGAAATTATAACAAACACAGATAGATACGACAATCCCCCGCCTGCCCGGCGGACAAGCGTTCAGGGCTTCAACGCGCGGTAGAGAAACGGCAGGCTCACGTCCATCCGGTAATCGATATCGGAGTGGTCATCGTCGAATTCCTCGCAGGTGTGACGAATGCCGGCCGCGGCGAGGCGCTTCGACAGGATGCGCGCGCCGTAATGGATGTGGTACTGGTCGCGCCAGCCGCAATCGATGTAGATGCCGCGCAGCGACTTCAAGTTGTCGCGATACTTCGCAACAAGATGAATCGGGTCGTGCTCGCGCCACTTGCTCCAGCGGCGCTCAATCACCTCGCCCGATTCGAGGTTGAACGGCACGCGAAAGCCGAGCGGCGCTTTTGGGTCCGGATCGTAGGTGGCGGCCATGCAGAGGTTCATGATGCAGTGGCCTTCCGCGGTGGAGAGCTTTTCCTTTTTCCACACGTGCCTGAGGAAGCGCTTGATGCGTCCGTCGTCGAGCCCCTCGGCAAGGCCCTTGCGGCTCGACTCGCGGCGCGCGTCGTAGGCGCCGGCTTTTCGCTTCGGCAAGCGATGCTTGGCGAGCTCGTTCAGCGTGTTCGGCCAGTCGTGCCAATAGACGAAATCGAAATACGCGTCGCCGGAATGGTTCGCGATCGCGCCCCAGTGTTTCGCGTACTTCATGCCGTGGATGATGGCGCCGTAGCCGCCGGATGATTTTCCGAAGCAGCCGCGATGCTCCCGGCGTGCGAGTGTCCGGAACTCGCGGTCGACGAAGGGAATGATCTCGCGCGTGAGATAGTCGGCGTAGTTGCCGATCGCCGGCGAGTTCACGTACTGGTTGCCGCCGAGCGCCGTGAAGCAGTCCGGAAAGACGAAGATCGCCGGCCCCATCTTCTGCTCGCGGATGAGCCGTGCCGCGCGCTCCGGAACGTTGTCGCCGAACGGCTTCCAGTTCGTGTGCGACAGACCGGAGCCGGTGAAACCGACCAGATCGTAGAACACCGGAAAGCGGCGCCTGCCTGCGCCATCGTCATATTGCGGCGGCAGCCACACCCCGAGCTTGCGCACGTGCGGATCGCCGAGCGGGTTGTCCTTGAGGATTTTCGAGGTGTGCTCGAGCACGACCAGCGTGCCGGCGGGACCTTTGGGGCGTTTGAGAGCCATGGCGCTATTTCGAAACCTTGCCGGTCTCCCGCACCGTGGACTTGAGCAACTCGATGAACCGCCGCGCGACGGGCGAGAGGTAGGCGTCCTTGCGATAAGCGACGCCAACCCGCCGTATCCATTCCAGCTCCTTGACGCGAATTTCGACGAAACGCGCATGCGGCGCGGCAATCCGCGCGACCCGCGACGAACCGTAGCCCAGCAAGTCGGTCGCTGACACGAGATTATCGCGCAGTGGGAGTGAGGGTGTACTCACGACAACGCGTGGAGGTGGTAGTCCACCCGCCTCGAACGCCCGGAAAAATGTTTGCGATGCCAGCGCTCCGGGCACGGACAATACCCACCGCTCCTGCGCGAGATCGGCGATTGTTACCCGCTTGCGTCCGGCCAGCCGATGGCGATGGGACGCAATGACCACAAACTCGTCATCGAAGAGATGTTCGTGAATGACGTTTTCGTGGGGCGACGCTGTCATGGCGAGGACTGCCAGGTCCAGTTCTCCATTCAGCAATGCGGGCAGCAGCGTATCCCCCGTCTCGACAGTTGCGCTCAGCGTTACATCCGGAGCGCTCCGTAGAAGCGTCTTGCAGGCCTCCGACACCGGGTCCACGAGGAAGCCGCCAGCCACGCCGATGCGCAGATGCCCGGCGCGACCCTGACCGATATCGGCGACCTCCTGCGCGACATCATCGAGCGCCACCCTCAGGCGACGCACCCGCGACAGTAACGCTTTGCCCGCCGGGGTCAGCTCCATTCCCTTTGCGGTGCGGGCAAACAGTCGCGCCCCCGCCGCCCGCTCCAGCCGGCGCAGACTCTTGCTGAGCGCAGGTTGACCCAATCCCAATGCTTCCGCCGCGCGCCCCACGTGGCCATGCTCGGCCACCACGGCGAAGTACTCGATGTCGCGCAGCTCCATCCTCATGCCTGGAATTCATGCCGCAGCAAAAGTCAGATCATTGCGAAAATGAAACCTGGGTGTCAACATGATTCTCCGCGATAGGCAGTAACATCACTTTGGGGGAGGATGCCATGCGAATACGTGACTGGTTACGCGCCGGGGTTGTCGGAGTGATCATCAGCGGTTGCGCGGGAATGCAGACTGCACCAAGCCCTGAGACGAAGGCGGCTGTGGCACCGACGGGGAAACTCCGCGTCGCATTCCAACCAGCAGCGATCTATGGAATGAAAGACTCCGCGACGGGCGAGCTGAAAGGCATGGCAGTGGATCTCGGGAAGGAGCTCGCGCGCCGCGTTGGCGTGCCGTTCGAGCCGGTCGTCTATGCTGCCCCGCCCGCACTGATCGGCGGCGCGAAGTCCGGCGACTGGGACGTTGCGCTCCTAGGAATCAACGCCGAGCGCGCGGCGGTGATGGATTTCTCAGCGCCGTACATGGAACTCGAACAGGGCTACCTTGTCCGCGCCGGCGTCTCTATCGCCACAGCGTCGGACGTGGACAAGGCCGGCGTCCGGATCGGGGTAGCCGAAAAGTCCGGCGGCGACCATTATCTTTCAAGCACTCTGAAGAATGCGACGCTGGTCCGCGTTAAGAGTTTCGCTGAACTCTATGCCCTATTGGGTTCCGCGAAGGCGAACGTGCACGTGATCACCACGGGCAAACCGGGGCTCTTTGCCGCAGCCGCGAAGGCGCCGGGCTCGCGGGTTCTCGACGGCCGGATCTTCGTCGAACCGATCGGCATGGGCGTGCCCAAGGGGCGCCACGCCGCCGCCGCTGCGTACGTCGCCAAGTTCGTCGAAGAGGCGAAAGCGAAGGGGCTGGTCAAGTCAGCGATCGAGCGAGCCGGCCTGCGCGGCGTAGTCGTCGCTCCACTCAAATGACGCTCTCCAACTAAAGAGCGGATCTACAGCGCGACCTTCTGCCGCTGCCCGGTCTCCGAAGCGCGCACGATCGCGTCGAGCATCCGGTGGCGGCGCACCGCGTGGTCGAAGTCGGGCTCGACACTCTTGCCGTTGCGGATCGCTTTCGAGAAATTGACCCACATCTGGCCCACGTCGTAGGCGCGGCCCACCTTCCGCACCTCTTCCGGCACCCACTTGAGCCGCTCCGGCACGGGAAGCTCCTTCAGCGCCTGGTCGTCCTTGTGCCCGCCCATGATCTTGCGCTTCGCCTCCTGCCCGGCCTCGCCGCCGCCGATCATCGCGAGCGTGCCGTCCTTGCCGTAGATCTCCAGCCGGTAGCCGGCACCGTGATAGGGCTGGACGCCGACGTTCGCGCTGATGACCGCGCCGTTTTCGAGCCTGCCCTGGATCATGATGTTGTCGGGCGCGGTGGTGTCCACGTATTTCTTGGTGTCGGTCTCGAACCACTGCGGCACCCGCGTGCTGATGAGCGCCGTCACTTCGGTCAGCTCGCCCGCCACCATGAGCACGGCGTCGATCGCGTGCCCGAACGTGATGGTCAGCGGGTTGGCGCCCAGCTTCGCGTCGCGCTGCCAGGTGCGGTCCGAGGTGCGCGTGAGCACGCCGCTGTTCATCAATGTCATGTTCACCGACAGCATTTCTCCGACGTAACCGTCCCTGATCAGCTCACGCATGTAGAGATATGCAGGCGAAGCGCGCCGCTGCAGGCCGACCATCGTCACGAGCTTCTTCTGGCGCGCGAGCGCCGCAAGCTCCTCGGCTTCCCTGGTGTTTGCACCGAGCGGCCACTCGCAGTAGACGTGCTTGCCCGCTTCCAGGGCGTTCTTCGCGAGCAGGTAGTGCGCCGGCACGCGCACCGCGACGAGCGCCGCCTCGACTTGCGGGTCCGCATCCATGGCCTTGTCGTCGCTGTATGCGCGCTTTACGCCGAGCTTATCGGCCGCCGCCTGCGCCGTGTCGGCGTGCGCCGTGCAGACGGCGTAAAGCTCGGTCTCCGGCAGCCCCTTGAGGGCCGGGACATGCGCCCACGGACCCCAGCGCCCATTGGCTCCGATCAGTCCCACGCGTAAACGACTCGATGACGCCATGGTTTTCTCCTGATAGGTTAAGTGACGAGAAATGGGTAATGAGTAATCGGTAATGGGTAATGGGTAATGCGCATCAGCCATAGCTCATCACCCATTACGGGTTCTGGGCCCATCACCCATCACGCATCACCCTATTTCTTCATCTCGATGAACTCGAGCTGCACGCCGTCCGGCCCCTCGAAGAAGCACACCCGCCGGCCGCCTGAAACGATCGTCTGCTCGAGGATGTGGATGCCCTGGGCCTTGAGCTTTTCCACGATCGCATCCAGTTCATCAGTATCGATGGCGATGTGCTCCATGCCGTACTTCTGCTCGCGCTTCTGGCTCGCGAGGACGTCCGTGACGTTGAGCGACAGCCCGTGCAGATCCAGGCGGCGTGTTGCCTCATTTAAAAATCTGACCGAAATGTGTTTCGTTGCCTCATCTAAAAATCTGACTCAAATAGCCTGCGCGGTACGGGCTGGTTATCG
>Ga0156176_1216_pt1 | contig 29895 bp, 30 predicted proteins | sample RifCSPlowO2_12_FD_107829 | JGI IMG/M metagenome (GOLD analysis project Ga0156176, IMG submission 107829) | Betaproteobacteria bacterium RIFCSPLOWO2_12_FULL_62_58
TTCGCACGCTCTGTGCGTGCCGAGGACCCACGCCATGAACTGCCGCCAGCTGTCTTTGGCAGCGAGAATCGAAGCCGGCCTGTCCCTTACATCTTCTCCAGGCATGACATCGAGCGCCTCGTGCAGGCGCTCTCCCAATCGGGGCAGCGTTCCTTGCGTCGATCTACCTACAGCACGCTCTTCGCACTGCTCGCATGCCTTCCCAGTAGCCCGCTGGCGTGGCGCGCCCCGGCTCGACGCCGCCGGGCCCGCAACCGGCGAGCAAGCCGCACACGAAGATCGCCGCGCCGGGAATCAGATAGGTGTTCATTTGCGTATCTCCTCTGTAGCCAGCCCCGGGAGGCGCAAGACGCCCTCGCCGAGGATCTCGGCGGGCAGCTGAATGAAGACCGGCGGATCGCGGACCTCCATCTCGATGAACTTGCCGGTATAGTTGGGATCGTAGGCGACTTGCAGCAGCGTCCCAGGCTCTGACGCGGGCCTGAACCAGCCCGGAGCTTCGAATGCATGCGCCTTCGACACGGCCGCCCAGGGAATCTGCAGCGTAGGAAAGAACCAACGCAGAACCGGAAGCCCTGAAACCATTGTGGTGAGATGAAGCGCGTCAGCGGTGGTCGCGACTCGCAGGCTTCCGCCAACGAATCTCATCTTCACTTTGGGAAACTCCGGGTGGTCGACGCTGACCATGGCCATTTGTCCTGTCGGGCACAGCGTCCAGGTCCCGGCGAAGAGGACGGAGGCGCGATAGCGCTTCGCGAGCGCACGCCAGCCGGCCTCGCCGATCAGGTAGAACACGACCACCGGAACAGCGATCGCGAAGGCCGCGACATAAACGACCTCGAAGACGACAGGCACGCCTTCCCTGAAGACCACCATGCCTCCGAGCCACGCAGCGAGAGCCAGCGGGATGATTACCTTGGCGTTCCTGTTCGGGTCGTACTTCATGTCGCATGGATTACGATGATCACTTCTTACCAATTACGATCTCCACACGACGGTTTTTCTGCCTGCCTTCGGGGTCGTCCGAACCGTTGGGCTTGGTGTTGGAGACAGCCGGCTTCTTCGCCCCGAAGCTGGTCGTCGAGAAGCGTACGTTCTTCAAGCCCTCGTTCTTCACGAGCCAGTCCCTGACCGAGTTTGCCCGCCGCTCCGAGAGCTTCTGGTTGTACGCGTCCGACCCTTTGGAATCGGTGTGGCCTTCGATACGAACCCCGCCCTTGGCCTTTTCCTTGATGATATCGCCCACCTGCTTCAGCGCGTTCCCGGCATCGCGCCTGATATCGGCCTTGTCGAAGTCGAACAGCACGTCCGCCGCAAGCTCGATACGAATCTCCGTATCGGTTTCCTTCATCCGCAGGTCCAGAACCTTGCCGCCGATATTCTCGACCTTGAAGACCAGATCGAGGACCTGCATCTTGGGATCCGATACCGGTGCAGGATCTTCCGCCGTCCATCCAGCGTGAACCATCACGCACAAGCCGATAAACCCGATGCAGGCGCGTAGAAGAATCATGGTGGACCTCGTCGTCAGCGGCTGATCGGAACATCATCCATCGGAGAGAACGTCGGAACGACCACTGCGATCTTCTCCACGTTATCAGGCGGCGCAGGAAACCTCGCCCAGAGATTTGCGCGCGATTTGGCGGCAACGTCTTTGACGCCTCTGCTGCAGTCGCACTTGTTTTCGGTGTCACGGACGACCAGGTATTTTTTCTTGCCGACGGGCTCGATGAGATGCACGCCGCCGACCGTAGCGATATCGGACGTCGATCCCGCGCCGAGCGCGTAGCCCACCGAAAACGTCTGATCGCCCTCGTTGATCAACGTGAATCTCAGCATGAGGGTCCCGCCGCTGACACGTTTGAGCTCCTGCACCTCGATGCGCGATCCCGGTTTTTGTCCGTCGGCGGTTGCCAGCACGGGCTTCGCCGGCGCTGCTTGAGGGGCGGGAGGTGCAGGGGGAGCGGGAGCCGCCGCTTGGGGAGCCGGCGCAGCTTCCGGAGCTGGCGCCGCAGCCTGGGGCGCTGGCGCAGCGGCAGGCGGCTGCGGTTGAGGAGGCGGTGTCGGCGCCGCCTGCGGAGCCGGAGCCGCAGGGGCCGGGACGACCGGCTTGGGCTCGTCTTTCTTCTGGCACCCTTGAATGGCAATGATCACGAACAGGAGCGGGATAACGCCGATGTGATTTCGCGACATGGATCTTTCTCCTTTGCGAAGGTGTGCTCGGTGTATAAGCTAGCCATTTTGCGCTTGGATGAGCTCCGCTGTCGAGTCCCGAAAACGGGAGCGAACGCAGCGGCTGAGCATCCGCGGCCGCTCGTGGCGTCCGGATAAGCGATAAGAAAGTCAATCCGCCCGTCGTCGGATTCCACTCCTCGGCCGAGCCTGCCGCGAGCTCTGAGGCGGCCCCAGACACCTTGCCCGAACTCGGGCCGGGGCTTCGGGACGCGTTCGGCGAGCGGATCAGCGCTTTGCGGGCGCTCCGCAACAAGGGTTACGGACAGATAGAAGGAAATTCAATCCAGCCTTGATTCGTGTTCGCCGAGCCGCGATAGCCTTGGCGCGGGATCCAACTCTCGGCCTGCTGGACTATCGAATCAGGGAAACGAGCATCCCTGAGGCGAAGAGCGCCAGGCCCGCCCACAGCAGCCATACCCATGCATCGGTGCCGATGCGCTGGCGATAGTTCGCAACGAACTTCCAGAGCCGACCCAGCTTCGATGCGCCCGTCCCAGAGAAGCTTGGGTGGAAGATCGTGTGGGTGACCTTGCCGCGCGCTCGGACCACCATGCCGCTCAACCCGACGAACGTGAAGGCCAAGCCAACGACAACGAGCATCATGTCGAGTTCCATGGGTATCTGGAACGATAACGATAAACGATAGGAAATTCAATACGGCCGCGATCCCGCCTCGCCGATCCGAGGCGCCGGGAGTAGATGCGGACGAGGTCCCGGACTGCGCACAATGGCCCTTATGTTCATGCTTGCTCCCGCCTCCCCAGGAGAAAACCGCGATCCGGGCGGGTCGTGAGCAGGAACAGCGGTCAATTACCGAGCAATCTATTCCAGCCACCGGAGCGAGGCAAGCTGCTCTTTCCCGCACCCCGGCTGTTGCGAAGGGCTCTTTTCGTACGGCAGGTCAGGCGATGTCGGTAACAGGATGGTAGGTCAGCGGCAGGCTGACATGCCGGGGCCAACTCGCGGGACGGAGCGGCGGACTTCGCTCGGTGGCGAGCGGCGCCCACAATCCCAGGTGCTCGAGGATGCGCCGAACGACTCCCGGATCCTCGATCAAGGCGATGACCCGCATCGGCCCCTTGCACTTGGGGCACTCTATGACAACCGTTGCGGGCACAGCCTGGAATGCACGTCCTCGCTTGCGAGGGCTATCCGCCTACGGACATGCTCGGAATGCGGTGCATAGACGGATTGATTGTACGCTGCGTCAAGAGAGGCTTGGTCGTAGTTCAGGAATACGTGTGGAACGGCTGCTGCCACGGGAGTCCTTTCACGGCATCATGAGTACTGACTGAGGTTTATTGAGGCTCAATCCCGGCGTTTTTGATCACTTTTCCCCACTTGGCGATCTCTGTTTTGATGTACGCCGCGAATTCGTCTGGTGCTTTGCCGCTTGGCTCAGCCCCCAAGCTCGCTAAGCGCGAGCGCACGTCTTGCATGCGCAGGATCTTAGTGATCTCGTCGCTGAGTCTCGAGATAATCTCTCTTGGCGTACCTGCTGGTGCAAGCACCCCGAACCACGATGTCGATTCAAAGCGGTCCAGACCCGATTCAATCATGGTGGGTACTTCAGGCAAAGCCGATGAGCGGCTTCTTCCGGTGACGGCAAGCGCCTTCAGTTTGCCGTCTTTGACATACCTTTGCGAGCCGATAGTACTGCTCAACATCAAGGTAATCTGGCCGCCCAGTAGATCTGTAAGAGCCGGTGCGGCGCCCTTGTAGGGCACATGCACCAGGTCCAGCCCAGTGATCGTCTTGAACAGTTCCATGGTGAGGTGCCCGCCGGAACCCGCGCCGGGGGACCCGAAGGTAAGTTGACCAGGCTTGGATTTCGCAAGTCGAATCAGTTGCTGTACCGTCTGCGCGGGCAGCGAGGGGTGCGCAACAAGAACCTGTGGTGCCTGCGCAACTAAGGTGACGGGCGCTAGGTCCTTAACCGGGTCATACGGCAGCTTTCGGTACAAGCTGATATTCACCGCGATAGGTCCAACATAACCCATCACCAGCGTGTAACCGTCCGGCGGCGCTTTAGCGCAGATCTCCGTTCCGATAGTGCCGTTAGCGCCCGCCCGGTTGTCAACGACAATCTGCTGGCCCACGGCCGGCGCCAGCTTTTCGCCAACGATGCGCGATAGTATGTCTACCGCTCCTCCGGGTGGGCTCGGCACAATGAGACGAATAGGCTTGGTCGGGTAAGACTGCGCGTATACGGGTCGGTTGAACAACACCAGGATCAAGGTACACGCGAGTGCTATGGTTAATAAGAGACTTTGCCGCTCACTATTGGGTCGGATTGCCCCAGCGAGAAGTCTATCCACGGAGAGGCATTGGCCCGTGCGCCCTTTACTAGGCAAATTGAGTATATGCGGGGCAGGCCGTATCAGATGGTCGTACTCGTTAAGCATATAGTCCTCACAGTCTCGCTTCACTAAAGTGCCCAGTCCGAACCCGAAGCACGCCCTTGCCCGTAGAGCAAGGACACTATGGCGGTCACATATAGGAACAGGATTTACGGCTTCGCGGCCACCACCATGATTTCGACGCGAGTGTCGCGGGTAGCGAGCCCCGTCTCCTGGCACGCTCGAGCCGGTTTGTTATTGGGATCGACCCATGCCTTCCATGCTGCGTCCATTTGGTCCTTTTCCCGAATATCGCTGATCCACACATTAGCGGAGAGGAGTCTTGATTTGTTAGTCCCGGCAGCGGCAAGAAGACCATCAATCTTCTTCAATACTTCTTCGGTTTGAGCCTTGCAGGAATCCGATGGACCTCGGTTGTCCGCAACGGTCCCTGCAATGAAAACGAGGTTACCGTACTCGACGATCTTGCTGAGTCTTTCATCAGATTGCTGGCGTTTGATGGGCGTGGTCATGAACTTCTCCTGTAGAAAAATGAAGGGAAAAGGTGTCTGTGACTCGGATTCCCGAGGTGTATGTGCGCTTATGTCCAATTTACTCTGATGGAATAGGCGGCCTCCAATGATATTTTTGTATCGTCTTGATCGAAGTTCTCTATCAAATTGGCGCACTGCAACCGCTCAGCTACTTCCTTCGTATTAGGGCGCTCTGTGCGCAAGATCACAGTGCTATCGGGCTACAGTGCAACACGGTCGGTGAAGGAAGTTTCAGACGAATCGGCGATCAAAGCGCTTTTTCTCCCGCTCCCGACCGATCGGCGTCTTGATCTTCACCCAGTCCTTGGAGCGTCCGGCAACGTACACCGAGAGCGGCCGCTTCGCCAGATCTTGGTGGGACAAGCCGAGTTTCATCGCATACCGTATATAATTACAGCCATGTGGCGCAGCGGCAAATACGAAAAGTTTAGGTGCCCGTTGTGCGGGTCACCCGGCTACATGGAGGTCCGGGTCAGGAAATCGAATGGGAACTGGTATACCACGGAGTTCTTTCAGTGCGCTCACTGCACTGTGATGTTCAGAGATCCGGTTTTGTTCACACGGCACAAATCTGGTTCACCGAATGAGCGGTATTCGCCCGGTGGGGCGCATAACATGACAGCGCCCCTTAAAAGGATATAGACCGTCTTCAATCATGTCACGTCGACTACGGCCATGCCTTGGATCTCTATCAAGGTTTCAGGACGGGCAAAGGCGGTAACAGTAATAAGCGTACTTGCTGGAAACCGCTCCTTGAATATTTCCTTGCGCATCTCGACGAAGCGGTCACCCAATCGTGCATCCTTGAGGAACACCGTCATCGTAACCATGTCGTGGAGCCCGTGCCCGCCTACCGCCTTGATGGTCTCCTCAAGCCTAACAAACACCTCTCGCACCTGGGCCTCGAAATCAGCTTTCCTGTCCTGAGCCGTCTGTCCGGCGAGCCAGATCGTCTTGCCGCCTTCGGTAATCACGGCTTTCGAATAGGCTCGGTGCGTCGTGGAGCGCGCGTCGCCTGGTGCGTAATACTCTTTGCGTGGCATAGGTCAGGTCCCCTTATCAGTTTGCAGTGATTCCGGCCGCCTTGATCACCTTCGCCCACTTCGGCGTGTAGTTGCGTATGAACGCCGCGAACTCCTCGGGCGAATTGCCGGCCGTTTCGGAGCCTCGCTGAAGGAAGAAGGCGGTGATCTCCGGAGATCGCAGGATTTTCACCACCTCCGCATTCACCTTGGCGATGATGCGGGAGGGCGTCTTCGCCGGCGCGAACATGCCGTTCCAATCGTTGTGCTCGTAGTCGGGCACGCCGGATTCGGCGACCGTGGGAATGTCGGGCGCAACCGGTGAGCGGCGAGCCGTGGTCACCGCAAGGCCGCGCAGCTTTCCCGCCTGCACATGGGGGAGCAGTGCAACGGTGGACGCAATGACCAACTGAACCTCGCCGCCGAGGACGGCGTTGATTGCCGGCGCTGCGCCCTTGTATGGCACGTGTACCATGTCGGTCTCTGTCATGTGTTTGAAGAGCTCCGCGGAGAGGTGCGGGCCGGTCGCGGTGCCGCTCGATGCGAAGCTGAGCTGCCCCGGCTTTGCTTTCGCAAGTGCAATCAATTCCTTTACGGACTTCACGGGGACCGAGGGATGCGTCACCAGCAGGTTGGAAAAGAACGAAAGCTGCGTGACGGGCGCGAGATCACGGTGCGGATCGAACGGCAGTTTATTGTGCAAGAGCGGATTGAGGCTCACCGACGAGCCCACCACGAGTAGCGTATAGCCGTTCGGCGTCGCCTTCGCCACTAGGTCGGTGCCATGAATGCTGCCTGCACCCGGTCGGTTGTCCACGACGACAGATTGTCCGAAAACATCCCCCAGCCGCTGGCCGACGACGCGGGCGGTGAGGTCGGTCGAGCCGCCGGCGCCCTGCGGCACGACGATGCGGATGGGGCGCGCCGGGTACCCGGCGGCGCTCGACATCGCAGCCGACGTACTCGCCATGATCGCGACGCCAAGCGTCGCGCATATGCCCTTGTATCGGTGCGGAGTCACGTTCTGCCCTCCTTCGGATGAAGCGGCTGGATCTATGCGGCGACGTCGAGTTGCTACGTTTCGCATAATCGGCGCCGGTCAGGTCGAACACCTGCCCTGGTGAGAGCAACTCTACATGAAACTGACAGGAACTGATAGGAAGACCAATCACGCTTTTCGCGCGCCCGGCCGCTCGCCATAGTCCCAAGCTAATCGAGGCGCTTGCGGGCGTTGCGCCCGGCAGCGTGGTGCCCGTTGGCTCGCCCGATCGGCAACGAGCGTGAGATTAAACCTTCCAGACCCTGGTCTGCACAAGGCAAGCTGCACTGATTGCTCCATGCCCCGTCTATTGCTTGGCTGCCTGCGCCACTCCCACGGCGGCACCGGCGCCTTATCCTGCCATAACCCAATCCGCCTTACTCTGGCGTCGCTCTCGGCGTTCGCGTACTGGGCCCGGTCCTCGGGTGTCTGCTCGTTCTCAAATCGTTTGTAATGCCACGCCAGCCCGGCGCGGACCTGTTCGAGTCCTACATCCCGCCCTTTGACATATACCACACGATAGAAGGAAATTTCAATCCAGCCTTGATTCGTGTTCGCCGATCCGAGGCGCCGGGAGCAGTTGCGGAAGCGGTCCCGGACTGCGCATAATGGGCCTTGTGTTCATGCTTGCTTCCTCCTCCCCAGGAGAAAACCGCGATCCGAGCGGGTCTTGAGCGCGATTATCAGTCAATTACCGAGCAATCTATTCCAACCACCAGAGCGCGGCAAGCTCTTTCCCGCACCCCGACTGTTTTAGAAGTATCATTTTGTTACGGGCTCCAAGAGAAAAAACCTTTGTGTCCTTAGTGTCCTTTGTGGTTTAAGAATTTCAACATTGAGAAACGCATGTCGACGCACACCCCCAACATTCGCCCGAAACCCGACAAAGTCCTGACGGACATCGCCGACTACGTCGCGCGGCATGAGATCAAGAGCCGCGAAGCCTACAACACGGCACGGCTGTGCCTGATCGATACGCTGGGCTGCGGGCTGGAGGCGCTTTCCTACCCCGCCTGCACCAAGCTGATGGGTCCGATCGTGCCCGGCACCGTGGTGCCGAACGGCGCCAAGGTCCCGGGCACGCAGTTCCAGCTTGACCCCGTGACGGCGGCGTTCAACATCGGCTGCATGATCCGCTGGCTCGATTTCAACGATGCCTGGGTCGCCGCGGAATGGGGCCATCCCTCCGATAACCTGGGCGGCATTCTCGCCACGGCCGACTGGCTGTCGCGCAACGCGATTGCCGCCGGCAGGAAGCCGCTCATGATGCGCGACGTGCTCACCGGCATGATCAAGGCGCACGAGATCCAGGGCGTGATCGCGCTCGAGAACAGTTTCAACCGCGTGGGGCTCGACCACGCGGTGCTGGTCAAGGTTGCTTCCACCGCGGTCGCCGCACAGATGCTGGGCGGCACGCATGAGGAAATCGTCAACGCCGTCTCGAACGCGTGGATCGACGGCCAGTCGCTGCGTACCTACCGCCACGCACCCAACACCGGCTCGCGCAAGTCGTGGGCGGCAGGCGATGCGACCAGCCGCGCGGTGCGGCTCGCGCTGATGGCGCTCAAGGGCGAGATGGGTTATCCCTCCGCACTCACCGCCAAGACCTGGGGGTTCTACGACGTGCTGTTCAAGGGCAAACCGTTCAGGTTCAAGCGCCCCTACGGCTCGTACGTGATGGAAAATGTGCTGTTCAAGATCTCCTTCCCCGCTGAATTCCATGCGCAGACCGCGGTCGAGTGCGCGGTAAGGCTGCATCCTGAGGTGAAAGACCGGTTGGACGACACCAGGAAAATCGTCATCACGACCCACGAGTCAGCGCTACGCATCATCGACAAGAAGGGTCCGCTCCATAATCCGGCGGACCGCGACCACTGCATCCAGTACATGACGGCGATCGGCCTCATCAAGGGCAATTTGACCGCCCGCGATTACGAGGACGATGTCGCGCATGACCCGCGCGTCGACCTGCTCCGCTCGAAAATGACCTGTGTTGAGAATAAGCAGTGGAGCCGCGACTATCTCGATCCCGACAAGCGCTCGATCGCCAATGCCGTGCAGGTTTTTTTCAAGGACGGGACCAAGACCGAAAACGTTGCGGTTGAGTACCCAATCGGCCACCGCCGCCGCCGCAAGGAAGGCGTCCCGCTGCTGGAAGCCAAGTTCAGGACCAACCTCGCGCGCCGCTTCCCCGAAAAGCAGCGCCAGGCCATTCTCGCGCTCTGCCTCGACCAGACGAAGCTCGAGGCCACGCCGGTGAATGAATTTGTCGACCTGTTCGTGATCTAATTACAATCAAGCCAACCACCCCGGTGCTGCGCACCACCCCTCCTTGACAAGGAGGGGCGAAGACCACCCCGGTGCTGCGCACCACCCCTCCTTGTCAAGGAGGGGAGAAGGATGGGTCTCCCCTCCTCCAATGAGGAGGGGTCGGCGCGGAGCGACGGGGGTGGTGAGGACATTCATATGCTCAAAGCACTGACGAGACTGTTACTGCTGGCGGTGGTGCTCGCCGCCGGTCCGGTTCTCGCCGCAGAATCACGCGATCCTGAAGATCACTTCTTCAACCTCAATACCGGCGATCTCAAGGCCGAGCTCGCCGAGGCGCGGAGCGCCGGCAAGAGCGCGATCTTTGTGATGTTCGAGCAGGATGGTTGTCCGGGCTGCATTTACATGAAAAAGAACGTGCTCAACCGCGTGGATGTGCAGAAGTTCTAATTCGTCGTCAGCGGCGCTTACAAATCGCGCAAGTTCGCTGAATACAGGCAATCCCAGCGCAGGAAAAAAGGAAGCTGATCGTGCCTCACAATCTCTTCAATTCGCTCAAGGAATTCCAACTCGCCTCAGGCCGGAGCGGCAAATACTATGCGCTTTCCGCGCTGGAGGCCGCCGGGCTCGGCAGGGTTTCGCGCATGCCCTATTCGCTGCGCGTCGTGCTCGAATCGCTGCTCCGCAATTGCGACGGCAAGCGCGTCAGCGAGCACAATGTGCGCGAGCTGGCGGCATGGCAACCAAACGCCCCTCGCACTGAAGAGATTCCGTTCGTCGTCGCCCGCATCGTTCTGCAGAACCTGGCCGGCTTTCCCGCGCTCGCGGACTTTGCCGCCATGCGCGGCGCGGCGCGCAGGCTCGGCGGCGACCCCAAGCGTATCGAACCGTTGGTACCAGTTGATCTCGTCGTAGACCATTCAGTTCAGGTCGACCACTACAACTCGCCCGACGCGCTCAGGCTCAACATGGAAATCGAATTCCAGCGCAACGCGGAGCGCTACCGTTTCCTGAAGTGGGGCATGCAGGCATTCGACACCATGAAGATTGTGCCGCCGGGCATCGGCATCGTGCACCAGGTCAATCTCGAATACCTCGCGCGCGGCGTGCGGCAGAAAGATGGCGTTTATTATCCGGACTCGCTGGTCGGCACCGATTCGCACTTCACCATGATCAATGGCATCGGCGTGGTCGGCTGGGGCGTGGGTGGCATCGAGGCCGAGGCTGGAATGCTCGGCCAGCCGATTTATATCCTGACCCCCGACGTGGTCGGCGTGCATCTGACCGGACAGCTCCAGGAAGGCGTCACCGCAACCGACCTCGTGCTCACGGTCACGGAAACGCTGCGCAAGCACAAGGTGGTAGGCAAGTTCGTCGAGTACTTCGGCGACGGCGCCGCATCGCTCGCGGTAACCGACCGCGCGACCGTGGCCAACATGTGTCCCGAGTACGGTGCAACGATCGGCTTCTTCGCCGTCGACGACGAAACCCTGCGCTACTTCCGTGCAACCGGCCGTAGCGACGAGGAAGTCGATGCGTTCACGGCCTACTGCAAGGCACAGGGTATCTACGGCATCCCGAAAGCAGGCCAGTGCGACTACTCGAGTGTCGTCGAAATCGATTTGTCGAAGGTGGTGCCGACCGTCGCGGGACCCAAGCTGCCGAACCAGCGCATACCTCTACCCGGGCTCAAAGAACGCTTCCGCTCGCTGATGCAGCAGCCGGCGGCCGAAGGCGGTTACGGCAAAGGCACGGACGGGATCGGCAAGCGCCTCGCGACCGGAAAACCGGGACTCGAAGTCGGACACGCTGACGTGCTGATCGCGGCAATCACTTCATGCACCAACACCTCGAACCCTGCCGTGCTGCTCGGAGCGGGATTGCTGGCGAAAAAGGCCGTCGAGCGTGGTCTGAAGGTCAACCCTCGCGTAAAGACTTCACTTGCCCCGGGATCCCGCGTTGTCAACGAATATTTGCGGCAGTCCGGTCTGCTCCCATATCTCGAGCAACTCGGCTTCTACATCGTCGGCTACGGCTGCACCACCTGCATGGGCAGCTCCGGCCCGCTCGACTCCGCCATCGAGGACGCAGTCGTGAAAAACGACCTGATCGGCGTCGCGGTGCTCTCGGGCAACCGCAATTTCGAAGCGCGCATTCATCAGGCGCTGAAAGCAAACTTTCTGATGAGCCCGCCGCTGGTCGTCGCGTTCGCACTCGCGGGTACCGTCGATATCGACATGAGCAACGAGCCGATCGGCACGGGCAAGGACGGCAAGCCGGTGTACCTGAAGGACATCTGGCCAAGCAACGCCGAGATCGCGGCGGTGATGAAATACGCCAATGATCCGGCCAGCTTCCGCCGGCTCTACAGCAATCTCGCCGAATCGAACCCGCTGTGGAAGGAAGTACCGTCCGTCGGGGGTGAAGTTTTCAGCTGGGACGCGGCCTCGACGTACATCAAGGAACCGCCATTTTTCGATGGTTTCAGCGTGCAACCCGCAAAGCCGGGCGACATCCTCGGTGCACGCGCGCTGGGCGTGTTCGGTGATTCCGTGACGACCGACCACATCAGTCCGATCGCCAGCATCAACTCGAACTCCCTGGCCGGAAAATACCTTCTGGAACGCAACGTCAAGCCCGCCGATTTCAGCAACCTCGGCATGCGCCGCTGCAACCATGAGATCATGCTGCGCGGCACCTTCGCGCATGTGCGTATCAGGAATCTGATGGTGCCCGGCAGCGAAGGCACGGTGACCGTACATCAACCCTCGGGCGAGCAAACGACGATCTTCGAGGCGGCGATGCGCTATCAGAAGGAAGGCGTGCCGCTCACGGTATTCGCCGGCGAGGAGTACGGCACCGGCTCGTCGCGCGACTGGGCCGCGAAAGGCACACAACTCCTCGGCGTAAGAGCAGTGATCGCGCGCGGCTTCGAGCGCATCCACCGCAGCAACCTGGTCGGCATGGGCGTGCTGCCCTGCCAGTTCCAGGGCAGCGACGGTGTGGCCTCCCTCAAGATCGACGGCAGCGAGACTTTTGACTTACTGGGCGTCAGTGGCAAACTTAAACCGCGCCAGGACGTGACACTCGTCATCCACCGCCAGGACGGCAGCACCCAGAAAGCGACACTCACCCTGCGCGTGGACACGCCGATCGAGGCGGAGTACCTCAGGCACGGCGGAATTCTGCCTTACGTGTTGCGCGAGATCCTCGCCGAGGCGGCATAATCCAATCACTGTCACGCAGTATGAAACGCTCCATCACTGTAGTGTGGTGCGCCCTCGCATTCTTTACCGTCGGGACGGCTTACGCCAAGTTGCCGCCGCCGTCGGAAGAGGAGAAAGCTAAAGCGGCGGCAGCCAAGGCCAAGGCTGCAGAAGCGGCCAAGAAGGAAGCTAAGGCCCTGGCTAAGGCGCAGGATCGCGTGGTCGCGCATTACAAACAAAGCCGCATGCCCGCGGCGTCGGTAAGAGCGGTCGAGAAGCTCGCATGCCTCACTGGCAACGAGGACCGTCATGCGCGCATCGGCGTCGAGCTGATCAATGGCAAGGTGAACTACTTTGCGTTCTACAGCAAGTGGAAGCCTCGCACCTGTTCGATAGAGGTACAGCGTGGCGGCGCCTACAACCGTTGGGAAGATCACGGCGCCACGTCCAAAGTGACCCTGGTAGACGGGAAGGGCATTTTTCTGATCGACGGCAAGAGCGGCAATTATCGCTTCGTCTTCCGCGCTATCGACCGCGAGCGCTACTGCGGGATGGATGGCAAGATCAACGGCAGCCTCACCATCATGCGCGGCAACAGCAAGTGTGTGGTGGAAGGCATCATGGACGGGCATGCAGGATAAGGTGACGAGCCTGACAGATTACGCCTATACGATGTAACCCGTTGTTAATCTGGCTCCCCGAACCGGGCAATTCTCGGCACTGGTCGGAAGTCTTGAGGATGCCTTAAACGTTGAAGTGAGGGGCTTGCGTCCGTTTTCCAACGCGTTGCTATCCACGAACAGCAGCAAGCGCGCGGGCGCGAATCTCGTTCAAGCTAAGCGGCATCAGCCATTTTCACGCCGCCAGCTTCTGCACGCCCTTGGGCGGGTTCTGCTTCGCCTGCCACAGGTCATACTTGATTTGCATCTTGAGCCAGAGATCGGCAGTGGTACCCAGTGCTTTCGACAGCCTCAGTGCCATCTCGGCGCTGATGCCCGCGCGGCCATTGATGATGGCAGAAAGCGTCTGGCGAGATACGCCGAGCTTCTTCGCAGCCTCCGAAACACTCATGTTTTCCGGAAGATAAAGTTCCTTCAGAACCTCTCCCGGATGTGCAGGGTTGTACATCTCCATTTGTCGCTCCTAGTGATAATCAATACGGAAAAACAACTCCAATCCCTTGTGCCGGAAGGAACGCAGCATAAATCGAGTGTAAAGCGTCGCTTGACACTTGTCAACCGGCCTGAGGTATCCACCGATCGCGTCGCCGCCGTGTAAAATCCAGTCTGGTTGCGCCCGGGAGTTGATTTTGAGCGTCGTCGCCCAATTCGAGATTCACTACTCGCAGTTCCTGGACGAGCACGGCGAGGTCGTTGAGCCGTTGCCAGAGTTCGCGCGTGAACCGCAGAACCTGATTCCGCTCTACCGCTGGATGGTGCTGATGCGCGCCTATGACGCGAAGACGATCGCGCTGCAGCGCACCGGCCAGATCGGCACCTACGCCTCGATGCTAGGAAAGGAGGCGATTGAAGCCGGCGTCGGCAGCGCAATGGCGAAGAACGACGTGTTCCTCATGACCTACCGCGAGAACGGCGTACAGATGATGCGCGGCGTCACCATGAAGGAACTGTTTATCTACTGGGGAGGCGATGAGCGCGGCAGCGACTTCGCTGTGCCGCGCGGGGACTTTCCGATCTGCATCACCATCGCCGCCCATGTCACGCACGCGGTCGGCGTCGCCTATGCGATGAAACTCCGTCGCGAGCCACGCGTCGCGGTGTGCGCGCTGGGCGACGGCGCAACTTCCAAGGGCGATTTCCATGAAGGACTCAACGCGGCGGGTATCTGGCAGCTTCCGGCGGTGTTCGTCGTCACCAACAACCAATGGGCGATCTCGGTACCGCGCCGCATCCAGACCGCGACGCAAACGCTGGCCCAGAAGGCAATCGCCGCCGGCATCGAAGGCGTGCAGATCGACGGCAATGACGTGATCGCGGTGCGGCACGCGATGGACCAGGCGCTCGCCAAAGCGCGCGCCGGCGGCGGCCCCACCCTGATCGAGGCTGTCACCTATCGGCTGTCGGATCACACCACGGCGGATGATGCGACGCGTTACCGCAGTGCCGACGAAGTCGCTGCGGCGTGGAAACTGGAGCCGGTTTTGCGGCTGCGCACCTATATCATGGGTTGCGGCGCATGGGACAAGGCGATGGAGGAACAACTCCTCAGGGAGTGCAACGAACGGGTGCAAGCCGCGGTGCAGGCTTATGTGGACACGCCGCCGCCTTCCCCGGAACAGATGTTCGACCATCTTTACGCCACGCTGCCCGCTGCACTCGCCAAACAGCGCGCCGCCGCGCTCGAAAGCAGTGACGATTAATGGTGACGAATAATAGTGATGAAAACCTCCTGCTTTTCCGTCACCCGTACCTCGTCACCCGTGCCTCGTCACCCGTACCTCGTCACTCGGTTCTAAGAATGGCACAGATCACGCTCGTTGAAGCCGTCAACCTCGCACTGGCGAGAGCGATGCAGGACGATCCCGCCGTCGTGGTGTTCGGCCAGGATGTCGGCGCCGATGGCGGCGTGTTCCGCGCGACGCTCGGTCTGCTCGAGCGCTTCGGCCCGGAGCGCGTGATCGATACTCCTCTCGCCGAAGCTCTGATCGCCGGAATGGCGATCGGCATGGCGGTCGAGGGCTTGAAGCCGGTCGCCGAAATCCAGTTCTCGGGCTTCGGCTACACCACGATCGACCAGATCATCAACCACGCGGGGCGCATGCGTCACCGCACGCAAGGCCGGCTCTCCTGCCCCATGGTGTTGAGAATGCCGTGCGGCGCCGGCATCCACGCGCCCGAGCACCACTCGGAGAGCCCGGAAGCGATGTTCGCGCACATCCCGGGAATCCGCGTGGTCTATTCTTCTTCGCCGCGCCGCGCCTATGGATTGCTGCTGGCGGCGATCCGCGACCCGGACCCGGTGATGTTTCTCGAACCGACGCGCCTTTACCGGCTGTTCAAGGAGGAAGTGGACGATAATGGCGAAGCGCTCGCGCTCGACACCTGCTTCACGCTGCGCGAAGGCACCGATGTCAGCTTGGTGACCTGGGGCGCGATGACGCATGAAACACTCGCCGCAGCCGACGACCTTGCGGGACAAGGCATCGTCGCTGAAGTGATCGATGTTGCAACGCTCAAGCCACTCGACATGGACACCATCCTCGCTTCGGTGGCGCGGACCGGCCGCTGCGTGATCGTGACTGAGGCGGCGCGCACCTGCAGCTTCGCATCCGAGATCGCCGCCAGTCTCGCCGAGGAAGGCCTGCTCACGCTGCTGGCACCGGTGCAGCGCGTAACCGGCTACGATACGGTGGTACCGCTGGCGCGGCTCGAGCAGCACTATATGCCGAGCAAACAGCGCATCATCGCTGCGGCCAAGAATGCTTTGGCCTTCGCTTAAGAATGGACTCGATCCGGTTATGAAAATTTTCAAGCTCCCCGATCTCGGCGAAGGCCTGCAGGAGGCCGAGATCGTCAAATGGCACGTGGCTGCCGGCGATGAAATCAAGGCCGACCAAGTCATGCTGTCGGTCGAGACCGCGAAGGCGATCATCGACATCCCCGCACCCTATGCCGGCAAGATCGTGAAGCTGTATGGAAATCCCGGTGAAATTGCACATACCGGCGCGCCGCTTGTTGCCTTCGAGGGGGAAGGCGCAGACAAGGACACCGGCACGGTGGTCGGCCAGATCGAGGTCGGTGAGAAAGTAATCGCTGCGGCGCCCCCCGCGCCGCCGCCGACCGCGACCGGCATCAAGGCGATGCCCGCAGTGCGCGCGCTGGCGCGCAAGCTCAACATCGATCTCGCGATGGTGACGCCGACCGGCGCCGACGGCCTGACCACCGCCGGAGACGTGCAGCGCGCCGCGAAAATTCTCGCCGAGGTCGGGCCGCAGGAGCGGCTGCGCGGCGTGCGGCGCGCGATGGCGCAGAACATGATGCTCGCCAATGCCGAGGTCGCCTCCGCCACCATCATGGATGACGCGGACATCGACGCCTGGCCGGAAGGTGTAAACGTCATGCTGCGCCTCATCCGGGGGTTGGTCGCCGGCTGCCGCGCCGAACCGTCGCTCAATGCCTGGTACGACAGCGAGAAAATCGGCCGTTGGGTGCTGAAAAAAATCGACCTCGGCGTCGCGGTCGACACGCCTGACGGGCTGCTGGTGCCGGTGCTCAGGAACGTCGCCGAGCGTGACACTGAAGATCTCAAGCGCGGGCTGGACAACCTGGTCCGCGACGCGCGCGCGCGCAAGGTGCCGCCGGAGGAACTGCGCGGCAACACGATCACGCTATCCAACTACGGCACGATCGCCGGCCGCTACGCCTCGCCGGTGGTGCTGCCGCCTACAGTGGCGATTCTCGGTGCGGGAAGAATACGCAGCGAAGTGGTAGCCGTGGACGGAAAGCCCGCGGTGCACCGCATGCTGCCGCTCTCCCTCACCTTCGATCACCGCGCGGTGACCGGCGGCGAGGCCGGCCGCTTCCTCGTCGCGGTGATCGCTGACCTCCAGCGCTCCGACTGATCTCCCCTCCTTGCTAAGGAGGGGTGGCGCCGAAGGCGACGGGGTGATCTCCCCTCCTTGCTGAGGAGGGGTGGCGCGAAGCGCCGGGGTGGTTTCGCAATCTCACCACCCAACAACCGCCGTAAACGCGCAGAGCAGTCGAGCCGTTGTTACTCCCATGCGGATCAACAATCTCAATCGCTTCAAGGTTCGTCGTCGAGAATTGCGAGCGCGTCTTACACCGCCAGAAGCACGACTATGGAATCATCTGAAGAGTAGCCAACTCCACGGCAGAAAATTCCGACGCCAGCACAGCGTAGGTCCGTATGTGCTGGACTTCTACTGCCCCGCAGAGAAACTCGCGATAGAGGTGGACGGCGCGGGCCACGACTCCCAGTCTGCGCAATGTCATGACCATGAGCGGGACGAGTTCCTGGGACGGTTTAGAATTCGTGTCTTGCGGTTTCAAAATGATGATGTGATGAACAATCTGGAAGGCGTGCTCATGGAGATCACCAGGAGCTTTTCAACCACCCCTTGATCCCCTCCTTTGGAAGGAGGGGAGAAATAAAGCGCCGGGTGACCTCCCCTCCTTGCTAAGGAGGGGCGGCGCTGAAGGCGACGGGGTGACCTCCCCTCCTTGCTAAGGAGGGGCGGCGCTGAAGGCGACGGGGTGACCTCCCCTCCTTGCCAAGGAGGGGTGGCGCCCAAGGCGACGGGGTGACCTCCCCTCCTTGCCAAGGAGGGGTGGCGCCCAAGGCGACGGGGTGGTTCAGTGCTCCACCGCCAGCTTGCGGTCGTTCCACTCCACCATGCCGTCCTTGAGGTTGTAGACGCGCTCGAAACCCAGGCCATAAAGGATCGCGGCGGCCGTCGTGCTGCGGACCCCGGAGCGGCAGATGGCGATGATGGGCCGTCCGCGGTGAGCCTCCAGCTCCGTGGAGCGGCTCGCGAGGTCGCGCAGCGGGATCAGGAGGCTGCCGTGGATGTGACCGAGTTCCCCGCGATATTCGTTGGGCTCGCGCACGTCGAGCAGCAGCGGCGGATTGGCCGAAGCGATTAATGCGCTTACCTCATCAGCCGTAAGCTGCTGCACCTGGTTCAGTTCCGTCAAATCGGGAAACTTCGTCCGGTCGTCATCGATTGCGGTCTGGTTCGGCTGCAGCACTTCCTGGATCTTGTCCGGCATCGGAAAGTTGAGGCTCGCCATGAGCGCGATGTACTGTTGCCGCGTGCGGCCCGCGACGCGCGGGTTATGCCGCTTCTCGTGGGCGATCGTGGAACTCTGGTTGCCGCGGTAGTCGTGCGCGGGAAAAACCAGGGTCTCGTCCGGCAGCGAAAACAGCTTTTCCGTGATCGAGTCGTACTGCTGGCCGGCATCGCCGCCCGCAAAGTCCGCCCTGCCGGTGCCGCCGATCAGCAGCACGTCCCCGGTGAACACGCGGTCCCCCGCGTAGAGACTGATGCTGTCGGGCGTGTGGCCGGGTGTGTAGAGCACCTGCACCGCGAGCTCGCCGAGGGCGATGCGATCGCCGTGCTCAACGTGTTCGTCCACCCCCGGCGCCGGCGCCCGGCGGTGCATGATCAGGCGTGACTGAGCGAGGTCGCGCAGTTGAAACGAGCCGGTGGGATGATCGGCGTGGGTATGGGTGTCGAGGATCGCGTCCAGTCTGAGCTGATGGTAGGCGAGAAACGCGAGATAGCGGCTGATATTGTCCCGGACCGGATCGATCAGCAGCGCCTTGCGCGTCCGTTCGCACGCCACCAGATAGGTCTTGCACTTGCCGTGGTTGAGCTCCGGAAAATGCAGCATGTCTGAGCAACCTCAGAATAGGTTAAGACGCCAAGCGGCTTCCGAACGGGTCATCCCCGCTTTTGCGAGGATGGCCCGTTCATAACCTTGGTAGGCCGGTCAGCTCCCGCGCCGTGCCTTATCAGTGGTCTTGCGACTCTTCAGATACCAGTCGAGTATCTGCTCACCGGTCCAGAACAGCACGCCTTTCTGCTTTTTCAGTCGTTCAAACACCGTTTCGAAATACTTGATGCGATGAGGCACACCGGAAATGTAGGGGTGGACCGCGATCGCCATCACCTTGGCCCGCGTCTTCGATTCCTCGTAGACGCGCTCGAAGTGATCCATGCATCGCGACACGAACTCGGCGTTCGCATGATGCTGCACCATCATCATCGGGATGTCGTTGAGTTCCACCGAGTACGGCATGGCGACCACCGGCCCGTGCGCGGTCCTGATCTCGCACGGCTCGTCATCGATGACCCAGTCGGCGATGTACTTTATCCCCGCCTCGGCGAGGTAATCGGGCGTGTAAAGGGTCTCCGTCAGTCCCGGACCCAGCCAGCCCACGGGCGCCTTGCCGGTAAAATCCTTGATGACTTTCACCGTCTTTCGAATCATCGCCCGCTGATCGGCCTCGACGTGTACGGGCTGCTGATCGTAGGAATGGCCGACGAACTCCCAGTCCGCGTCGCGCGCCGCTTCGGCCACGCGCCGGTAGTCCCGGCACACACGCGCATTGGTAAAAAGCGAAGCCTTGATCCCGAGACCATCAAGCGCCTCCTTAATGCGCCAGAATCCCACGCGCATGCCGTACTCGTGCCAGGCCCAGTGCGCAAAATCAGGTAAACGCGTGACACCGGTCGGCGGCGGCAGCACCTGGCGTGGCATCGGCCGGCCGATGTCCCACACTTCGACGTTGATTACGGGCCACACGATCATGCGTGCGCCTCCGGGCAGCTTCAACGGCGGGCGATCGATGATGGCGGAGTAGTCGAGACGCTTGGATGGAATCATGGCTTTTCCTTTTGGCTGCCAGGCACGGTGGAGGCGGAAGTCATTATAAAGCGTGCGGCCGCTTGCACGCACAAGCCAAATTATGAAAACCTCTCGTTGTGCGCCAGAAGGCGATTGTCTAACATGCGCCGATCACCCCGCTCACGAGGAACACCAGTGGAAATCCCCTGCCCGCCGCCCCGCCCCAATCCGAAACAACCCGATATCCCGACTCCGCCAGGCGCGTGCGACACGCACTTTCATTTGTTCGGCCCGGCAGCCAGATTTCCCTTCGCGCCGGAACGCGCCTACACGCCGCCCGAGGCGCCGCTCGAAGCGCTGCTCGCCATGCACGCGCGGCTCGGCATCGAGCGCGGCGTGGTGATTCAGGGCAATGCCCACGGCGCCGATAATTCCGCCTTGCTCGACGCGCTCAAACGCGAACCCAAGCGCCTGCGCGGCGCGGCCATCGTCAGGGACACGATATCCGGCGCGGAACTCAAGCGCATGGCGGACAGCGGCGTGCGCGCGCTGCGCTTTCATCACATGCCGGGCGCGCGTGGATACAGCGCCCTCGGGCTCAAGGCATTTGCGGCCCTTGCGCCGCGCATGGCGGAGCTCGGCCTTTACGTGCAATTCATGATGGACGCGAACGGGCTGCAGGACGCCTTGCCTTACTTTGCCGGTTGGCAGCTCCCCATCATGATCGATCACATGGGCAACATCGACGCCACTCACGGTGTAAATCAGCCGGGTTTTCAGCTTATGTGCAAGCTGCTCGCGGAAGGCAGGCTCTGGGTGAAGGTGTCCGGCGCATACCGGATCTCGAAGCGATATCCGGATTATCCCGACGCCCGCCCTTTCCACGAAGCACTCGTCAAGGCCAATCCCCAGCAGGTCGTGTGGGGCACTGACTGGCCGCACCCGCGGCTGGACAAGGACATGCCCGACGACGGCCACCTGCTCAATCTCTTCAACGCCTGGACGCCGGACGCCGCGCTGCGCAGGAAAATCCTGGTCGAGAATCCTGCGCGGCTCTACGGTTTCGAGTAATTATTGAGCTTCGTGCAATTTTTCACTCAAGGCATTGTCGCCACTCCCCGTAAGCCTGCGCCAGGTCAAGCTCACCATACTCCCGCAAGCGCCGCTCATAGTCATCAAGGAAGATTCGGTACAGAGGCAGCAGCCCGCTCTCAAGTACTGCCACAACCCTACGATCACGTGGGTCAAGAGGCTCAAAGCGCCACTCAAGGCCTTTTCGGGCTAAATCTGCCGCCGGTCCAGTCTCAACCGTTACAAAGTACTCGACTGCCTGGTTATTCATGCCTATCTGTCCGGTGCGCGCCGTGAAAAGAAAGCGGACGGGGTAGAGCACGAGTTTCGTCAGCGTTTTCGTGTTTGCGTTCGCGAACTCGACCGGATTTCGAAGCTGAGCTGTAACCGCTGGCGTTGACAGATGCTTTAGGGCAAATCGAGCGCCTGACACAACCAATTCCCTCAGGGTTGGAGACCGGAGCTGGGATCGAACGTCTCGCCCGGCGAGCAAGCGCCCGAATTGCTTCAGATCAAGCAGGTCCAGTGGCGGAAAACGCCCACCGCTTGCGATCCCGGCCAGCGTGCCCAAGGATCCCCAATACACCGACAGGCGCTCGGCAAGCGGGGCGCCGCCGGCTCTCACCTCGGTCAATAGCCGATCGACCGCCTTTGCGTCCCCTTCGTCGAGGGGATCAGTCAGAAGTAGACCCAGGTCGAGATCGCTGACGTAGACACTGAAGCCGCCATGGGCAAGGCTGCCGAGGGCATATGCTGCGACCAGGCGTTGGCCCCAAACGGTTCGAGCCAGCTCGACCGCATGCATCAACACGCGCTCGCCGGCTTTTACTGGTGCCAAAGTGGACGACGGCACAGCTATCACCGGCCGCATGCCGATGGGTGCAAGCCCGCTAGCATGATAGTCGAGAAATACCTCGGGCGGCGCCCAGCCTTCGTGGCCGCGCTGCAAACGGCGCTTGCGCATGCCAGTGCCGGCAGCCACTGCGGGAATCGAAACGTCATGTGCCCCTCGATTTCCGCAGCGACGCAAGCAGAAACGCTACTGGTCGACCTTGATGTTCGCCTGCTGCGCGATCTTGCGATACTTGTCGATCTCCGCCTGCTGAAAGGCCGCAAGTTCTGATGGCGAATTGCCGATGGCCTCGGCAGCCTGATCCGTCATGCGCGCCTTGTAGTCGGGTGACTGCACGATGCGCGTGATTTCCGTGCCCAGCTTGTCGAGCACGTCCTTCGGCATCGCGGCCGGCGCCCACACGGCGTTCCACTGGGTGACGTCGAATCCTGGCAGTGTCTCGGCGAGCGCCGGCACGTCCGGCAGCAGCGGCACGCGCTTTTGTGTCGTCACCGCCAGGGCGCGCAACTTGCCGGTCTTCACATGCTGCAGCGCCGGCAGCAGCGTGGCAAACCCGCTTGGTAGATGCCCGCCGAGCAGATCGATGATCGCCGGACCCATGCCCTTGTACGGCACGTGCACGATGTCGATCTTGGTCAGCATTTTCAGCCACTCGCCGGCGAAGTGATGGGTGCTACCGGCGCCGGCCGAACCGAATGTCATCGATCCGGGCTTCGCTCTTGCGAACGCGATGTATTCCTTCACCGACTTGATGGGTACCGACGGATGCACGACCAGCGCCATCGGGATCACAATCGCCAGCGTGATCGGCGCGAAATCCCTGACCGGGTCGTACGGCATCTTCGGGAAGAGCGCGACATTGAGCGCGGCTTCGGCCGAGGCGCTGACCATGAGGGTATAGCCGTCGGGCGGCGCCTTGGCGACGATGTCCGCGCCTATCATCCCGCTCGCGCCGCCGCGGTTGTCGATGACGACCGGCTGGCCCCAGCGTTCGCTGAGCTTCTGCGCGATCGGCCGCGCGGTCATGTCGGCGCCGCCGCCCGGCGGGTACGGCACGACGATGCGAATCGCCTTGTTCGGGTAGGTCTGCGCCGCAATCGTCGTGGCGAGCACCGTAGCGGAATACAGGAATCCAGCCGAAACGGCGAGAGCAAACCTCATCCAATACGTGGCACGCATAGTTCCTCCTGTTCGGTCCGAGCCAGCGCGGGAAGGGAAATGTCCATAGCAAGATAAAGTTCTCTATAAGACACATAATGTCCTATAATAACCAATGTGTCAAGCATCCCGCTGGGGAGAGTATCGAGGGCGCTGGCTGCAGGGCCGGATCTGGATGGAGATTGAGGGCAAGATATTGACATGAAAGAACAAACAGGACACAATGTATCCTATATGAAAAAGCCCGTCGGTGTCACCCAGTCCCACGCCTTCTGGCGCCTCAAGCGGTTGCGCGAGCTCAAAGGGATCACCCTGGAGGAGCTTGCCGCACGAACGGGGCTCACCAAGTCCTATTTATCCAAGGTCGAGCGAGGCGTTTCCGTTCCCTCCATCTCCACCGCGCTGAGAGTAGCGGAAGCGTTTGAAACAGGGGTGGGTGACCTTTTCGGCGTGACCGCGTCAAACAACGACTTCGTCGTGGTGCGGAGGGACGAGCGCAAGCCGTTCAGTCGCCGGCCAGGGGAAAAAGCCGGATACCGTTATGAAGCGATCGCGCCGGGGGCGGCGCACGGCCTCTTCGAGGTTTTCGTCGTGCATCCGCCGTTCAAGGAACCGCCGGATTACAAGAGATCCCAACATTCCGGGCACGAGATGATCTTCGTCGTGAAGGGAAGAGTCGACGTCACCTTTCCGCACACCTCGGTCAAGCTTTCAGCCGGCGACTGCATGGTCTTCAGCGGACAGATGCCGCACCGGGTGCTCTCCGTTAGGCCGCAGCGTGCGGAAGCGCTCGTCATCGTCACGAGTGACAAGGAACACGCGGTTTAAGGGTTGATTCCACATAGAAGTGTGGGGCACCGACTGGCCGCACCCGCGGATGGAAGAAGAGATGCCCGACGACGGCCGTCTTCTCGATCTATTCAACACCTGGACGCCGGAGGCCGCGCTGCGACGAAAAATCCTGGTCGAGAATCCCGCGCGGCTTTACGGTTTCGAGTGATACCGGCCAGAGGAATTAGTTGAAATTTGACTAAGCGCAAGGTATCTTAAGATTACAGTACATCGTCATTTTAACAAGGAGATAAAATGAAAGCGCGAATTCTTGCCGTAGTTCCTGCAATGTTTTGCCTGACTGTCGCCTTTGCTCAACAACCTGCGAAGGTGGAAACAAAGGGCGTAGAGTCAAAAATTAAATCCGAACAGACAGCTTCGGGCTATTTGACTGAGCTTAACGGTAAATACAAGCTCCGAGCTGTCGAAACAACCATCCAACCCGGAGGACATATCGGAAATCATCATCATGCCGGACCCGGCATTCGGCTTGTTAAATCTGGGCAACTCACTTACGTTGCCGGCGATAAGACGATTGTCTACAAAGCCGGAGGCTACTTCTATGAATCCGGAGATGTAACCCATGAAGCCTTTAACAAGGGTAAAGCTCCCGTCACGATTGTTAACTTCGAAATTGTACCTGTCTCCCTGAAAGGCGGCTCGATAATGCCTCCGAAGTAGTAATAGTGTCGGTTTCGCTTGAGCACTAACGGAAAGGCCAGGAAAAAGAGGAGAGAGACATAGGGCAGTTATAGTGTTGCCGCCTTTCTCCTCTCACCGTTCGCCTCCCGCCTTTCCACTCTCATACAGCCACGGCCGTTCCTCGCGGTAAGCCTCTTCGAAGCCTTCAATTTTTTCCGCGTATTGGCGAGTGCGGGCGATGTCGTCCAGGCCGTCCAGCAGGCATTTCTTGCGCACCGGGTGGATGTCGAACCGGTGCACCTTCCCTTCCACGTCCGTCACCGTCTGTGCCGCGAGGTCGACCGTGAGCGCAGCGCCCGGCCGGTCGTGCAATTGCTTGCGGATTGCCGCACACCCGGTTTCCGTCAGCACCACCGGCAGCAAGCCGTTCTTGGAGCAGTTGTTGGCATGGATGTCGCCGAAGCTCGGCGCAATCACGCACCGGATGCCGAATTCGTACAGCGCGTAGACCGCGCTTTCACGCGAAGAGCCGCAGCCCCAGTTGCGGTCGGCGACGATGATCTGCGCGCGCCGGAAAGGCTCGCGGTTGAGGATGTAATCCTTTTCCGACCCGTCGGCGTCGAAGCGCCGGTCGTGAAATAGAATCTGCGCGTGTTTCGGACCGCGCGGCACCTTGTTGAAGCGCGTCGGACACAGTTGATTGGTGTCGACGTTCGCTTCGTCGATCGGCGCCGCGATGGCGGTCAGTGTGGTAAATGGTCGCATGGCATCCTCAGTTCAAATTCAACAGCTTCAACGCAGAGACGCAAAGTGCGCGAAGGACGCAAAGGAAGCAAGGCGAATACAACTGAAGAGCCTCTCTTTGCGAACTTTCTCTTCGTCTTTGCGCCTTTGCGTTGATGCTTTTACGTTACTTCAGCAACTCGCGCACGTCGGCAAGGCGTCCCGTTAACGCCGCTGCGGCGGCCATGGCCGGGCTCACGAGGTGCGTTCTGCCGCCGGTTCCCTGGCGCCCGCGGAAATTACGGTTGGAAGTCGAGGCGCAGCGTTCTCCCGGCTGCAACTGGTCGCCGTTGATCGCGGTGCACAGCGAGCAGCCCGGGTCCCGCCACTCGAAGCCTGCAGCACGGAAGACCTGATCCAATCCTTCCTTTTCCGCCTGCCGCTGCACCGTCCGCGAACCCGGCACCACCCACGCCGGCACCTGCGCACGCCCGAGCCGCGCGACTTCCGCCGCCGCGCGCAGATCTTCGATGCGGCTGTTGGTGCAGGAACCGATGAATACGCGGTCAATTAGGATGTCCGCGAGCGCCATGCCGGGTTTCAGCGCCTGGTAATCGAGCGCAGCCGCGATTTCCCCGCGCTTGGCCTCGTCCGGTGCATCGTCCGGATCAGGTACCTTGCCTGTAACCGGAGCCGCGTGTTCGGGGCTTATGCCCCAAGTCGCCATCGGCGCAATCGCGCCGGCGTCCATCCCAACCTCCCTGTCAAATACCGCTTCGGATTCGGAAGGCAATGATTTCCAGAACGCCAGCGCTTCGTCCCACGCTGCGCCCTTGGGCGCGTACGGCCGATCTTTCATGTAGGCGAATGTCGTCGCGTCGGGAGCGACCATCCCCGCCCGCGCGCCGGCCTCGATCGACATGTTGCACACCGTCATGCGCGCTTCCATGCTCATCGAGGTAATTGCCGACCCCGCGTATTCGACTACATGGCCGGTGCCGCCGCCGGCGCCGATCCTGGCGATAAGGGCGAGAATCACGTCCTTCGCCGCCACGCCGAAGCCGAGCCTGCCGTTGATCCTGATCCGCATGGTTTTCGGCTTGCGCTGCCAGATGGTCTGGGTCGCCATCACATGCATCATCTCCGATGCGCCGACGCCCCACGCGAGGCAGCCGAAGGCGCCGTGGGTCGAGGTGTGCGAGTCGGCGCCGACGATGATGAGCCCCGGCTGGGTGATGCCCTGCTCCGGGGGCACGATGTGCAGGATGCCCTGCCGCGGGTCGTCGATGCCGAACAGCGTCACGCCGTGCCGTGCCGTATTGTCGGCGAGTTTCAGGACCATGTTGCGGATTTCGGGATTGGAAATGCCGTTTACGCCCCTGTCGCGCCCCGTCGTCGGCACGTAGTGATCGTTGAAAGCGAACACCTGCTGCGGACGGGCCACCGTTCGCTTTTGCGCGTCGAGCGCGGCGAACGCGTGCGAAGAACCTTCATGGATCAGCGCGCGGTCGACGTGGAGCAACAACTCCCCCTCTTCCTCCGCGATCACGTGGCGCTGCCAGATCTTCTCGAACATCGTGCGTGCGGTGATCATCACTTCTCCTGAGAGCCCGTAACATAATGAAACGCGTGATGTGTTTCATTATGTTACGGGCTCTTAATCATTCCAAGGTCCGTCAGGATCGATTTGTACTCGGCGTAATCCGAATCAAACAATTTCTTCGTCTGGCCGCTGTCCAGATAATTCGGTTCCCAGACGTTGGCCTGAAGCGCCTGTTTCCAGGTTTCGGTCGCCACGGCGCGCGACAAGACATCGTTCCAGAACGCGATCTGCTCGCGCGTCATGCCCCGCGGACCGATGACGCCCCGCCAGGTGTCCATCACCACAGGATATCCCTGTTCCGTCCAGGTCGGCACTGCTTCATAAGGGTGGCCAATGCGCTTGGGCGCGGCGATCGCGACCACCCGTATCTTGCCGGTTTCCACCATGCGTACCACCGATGAAGTCGTGCCGACGTGGGCGTCGATATGACCACCGAGCAGCGCCGTGACGGCGTCGCCGCCGGAACCCAGAATGACCGCCTTCAGCTTTCTCACGTCCACGCCCGCGGCCTTCGCCGCCAGCGCAAACGCCAGGTGATTGATGCTGCCCAAGGTGGTCGGGGTCGATACCGCCAAGGACCCGGGATCCTTGCGCAGGCGGTCGATAAAATCCTGCCCGGTCCTGATCGGCGAATCGGCGCGCACCGCGACGGCGGTGTACTGGCTCAACAGGTTGGCAAGCGGCGTTACCTCCGTGTACTTGACCGGGGTGCGGCCGTTGATGTCGTTGGCGATCATGTTGGGCGTGTTGGTCGCGATGTAATGTCCGTCGCCCGCGTGCTGATTCAGATAAACGAGAGACACCGCGCCGCCGCCGCCCGGTTTGTTGACCACCGTCACCGGGACTCTGACGAGGCCGGTTTCCTGGAAGATTTTCTGCAGGGTCCGCGCGGTCAGGTCGACGCTGCCCCCGGGCGTTGTCGGAACGACGATTTCAACGGGCCGTTCGGGCTTCCAGCCTTGCGCCCCCGCGGGCGGGCAAGCACACGCCATTGCCGCGATCAGTAGCGACGAGAACGAGGACACCATGAAGCGTTTTCGGAAAGCACTCGAAATCAATTGAACCACCCAGCCCTCGCCTCACCAAGTTAAGTATTTTTGAAAACAATATAGATTTAGAGCGCCTGTCAAAATGATTCTCCCCTCCTTTTCAAGGAGGGGTGGCGCGTGAGCGCCGGGGTGGTTAAACCCCGGATCCCGTTCACCACCCCGCTCGCTGCGCGAGCACCCCTCCTCGGTGAGGAGGGGAGAAAGGGCGCAGTGGATCAACTCCCCATTCATTTTGTTACGCGCTCCAAGTTATATTCGTGCAATAACGCCTTGGCTCACGGCGTTATTGTTTTTCACCTGCGTTCATCGGCGTACCCCTCAAAGGGGTATTGAAAAGAAGGGCATTGAGAAGAATCCATCTGCGGTCGTCCTTCCCGCGTCAGATGCCGCGGATCACGTCGGGACTCGCCTTGATTTCGCCGCGCTCGACGCGTCTGACGATCTCATTCATTTTCGCGTGAGTCGGAGCCGGCACGCCGATTTCCCCGCCCCGCGCGGCGACGTAGCCGTTGATGAAATCGGTTTCGGTGCGACGTCCCTTCGCGATATCCTGCGCCATCGAAGGACGCTGCTCTTCAGAGCGCTTCTTGGCGGCTTCAATCAGAATGTCGGTGATCCCGGCCAGCGCATCCTTGTTGCCCTCGCCCGCGCGCGCCAGCGTCTCCGCCTCCATGCCGAGCATTTTCTCGAGCTGATAGCCCAGCGCCTGTCCCACGCGCACGGCCTCCGAGCCCAGCCGGATCGACAGCCAGCGTGGTCCCTCGGCAAGGTCGCGCTGATTGCCCTTGAGCCCGCTCGCCGCGGACAGGCCGTTGCGCATCGAGTTCACCACGAGCTTCGACCAGCGCTCGCCCCACAGGTTGGTGGTCACTTTGGAGCTGTCAGCAGAGCGCAGCAACTCGGCGACTTCTTCGGCGCGCCGGGTGACGCGCCCGTGCGGTTCGCCGGCACGGAATACCGTGTGCTTGTCGCCGCCGATCGGCACCGTGCGTTTGACGTGACCCGGCTGATAGAGCTCAGCGGCGACCAGGCTCGCAATGCAGCCCAGGGTCCTGCCCCAGCCTACGATCGCCGCGATACGCTCCTCGTTGATGCAATTCTGCAGTGACACGACAAAACCATCCGGCGCCAGGTAGGACTTGATCAGATGCGTGGCCCACTCGGTGTCGTAGGATTTCACGCAAATGAAAGCGATGTCGATCGGCTTTTGCTTCGTCAGGTTCTGCACGTCGCATACGTGCAAGGCGTTGACCCGGACCGAGTGACGTTCGGCCTCCGTCAGACCGGAAAGCTGCAGCCCGTGGCTGCGCATATACTCGACATGCTCCGGCCAGGCGTCGATCAGCGTGACGTCGTGACCGGCGCGCGTCATGTGTCCTCCGGCATAACCGCCGATCGCCCCCGCCCCTACCACCACGATCCGTTTACCCACTCCAAGCTCCTAAAGTCAAAAACATCAACGCAAAGAACGCCAAGAGAAAGCGAAGACGCAAAGTAAACCAGACAAAACCGAAAGATTCACGGCAACAATCCTATTGAAAAGAAGAGGGTTTGGGCTATTCCTCTTTTAATTGTTGTTCGTTTTTGTTTTTTCCTCTGCGTCCTTTGCGAGCTTTTGCGTCCTTTGCGTTAATGCTGTTTAAGCTTTTCGACGATCGCGTCGGTCATGGCCCGCGTGCCGGCATCCCCGCCGAGATCGCGCGTGACGTGGCGCTTCTCGCGCAGCACCTGGACCAGCGCATTTTCGATGCGGTAACTGCCGCCGAACGGCGTCTGGGTCGGGCCTTTGAGTGCGAGTCTGGTCCTGTCGATGGAGTCGAACACGGCCAGCGGCAGCGGTGTGCCGGCCTCCCGTTCCGCGCGCAGCCCGGCGGCGACTTCCTCGAAGCGGACGGCGGCGCCTGACGCCAGCACGATCTCCCTCGCCGCGCGCGCAACCTCCGGGCCGATGCCGTCGCCGGGGATTAACGT
>Ga0156176_1195_pt1 | contig 29743 bp, 23 predicted proteins | sample RifCSPlowO2_12_FD_107829 | JGI IMG/M metagenome (GOLD analysis project Ga0156176, IMG submission 107829) | Betaproteobacteria bacterium RIFCSPLOWO2_12_FULL_62_58
TGCGGAAGCCGTGCGCGCGATCGCGGCCCGCGACATCCGCGATCGCATGAGCGCGGAAGGCGCGGTATTCGTCGGCGACACGCCCGAGCAGTTCACGGCCTTCATCAAGGCGGAACTCGTGAAATGGGGCAAGGCGGTGAAGGCATCGGGCGCGAAGGTGGATTGAAGGGCAGGGAGGAAGGCGGAAGGATGAACGATGAAGGATGAACGATGAATGATGAAGGTTTTACCCAAACTCCTTTGTGTCCTTCGTGGTTCAGCCTTTCATTTCTTTCCTTCGCGTTCCTTGGCGTCTTGGCGGTTCCATCTGAGGGATGAGGGCGGAAGGATGAAGCCGATGGTGATTGGAAAAACGACTGGGTGGCGCACGGCCGTCACCCGTTCATCGTTCATCATTCATCGTTCCGCGTTCGGCGCGGCGATTGCGGGCGCGCTGTGGTTGATCCCCGTTCTGACATTGCTGGTTGCGAGCGGGGCCCAGGCGTACCCCGACCGTCCGGTCAGGTTGATTGTCGGCTTTCCTCCCGGCGGCGCGGCTGACATTTTGGGGCGCATCGCGGCGCAGAAGCTGACCGGCGGACTCGGGCAGCAGGTTGTGGTCGATAACCGCGGTGGCGCCGGCGGGCTCATTGCAACCGAGATCGCAGCCAAGGCGAATGCCGATGGCTACACGCTGCTGTTTACCTCGATCCCCCACGTGATCAATGCACATCTCTACCGCAAGGTTGGATATGACCCGGTCACGGACTTCACGCCTGTGATCCAGTTCGTCGCCGTGCCGCTGATGATGGCCTCGCATCCTTCGCTGCCGGCAGGCTCCGTGAGAGAACTGGTCGCTTACGCCAGGAGCCGCCCCGGGCAGATCAACTACGGATCGGGCGGCAGCGGGGCGTCGAGCCATCTCGCCATGGAACTGTTCAAGGCCATGGCCGGGGTCGACCTTGTGCATATCCCGTATAAAGGCGTCGGTCCAATGATCACGGACATGCTGGCGGGGCAAGTCAAGCTTACCATCTCCAGCGCAGTACCGCTGTCGCCGCAAGTCAAGGCAGGCCGGCTGCGCGGGCTCGCGGTCACGAGCCCGAAGCGCTCGGCGGCGTTTCCCGATTTGCCCGCAATCGCCGAGTCCGTGCCAGGCTACGAGGTGATCAACTGGTTCGGCATCCTTGCGCCGGCGGGCGCGCCAAAGGCGGCGGTTGCGCGCATCAACGCCGAGCTGAACAAGGCGCTGCGGCAGCCCGAACTCGTGAGGACGCTCAACTCGCGCGGTGCCGATGCCGTCGGCGGCACACCGGAAGAATTCGCCAGAATCATCAGGGCCGACTTCGCGAAATGGGGCAAGGTCGTGAAAGACTCCGGCGCCAAGGTCGATTGAAGGGCAGTGATGAGTGATGGGTGACGGGTGATGGGTGATGAGTGGAAAAGCGATGGGTCAGGGATTTGTCTGGTTTTTTTCCAGTGACCGCTCGATTTCATCAGCCGGCAGCGGCCTGCTGAAAAGATAGCCTTGATACTCGTCGCAGTCGAGCTTTGCCAGGAAAGCGAGTTGTTCCGGGGTTTCCACGCCTTCCGCGATGACATTGAGTTCGAGACTTTTTGCCATCGCGACCACGGCGCCCACTATCGCGGCATCTTCGGCGTCGGTGGTGATATCCCGCACGAACGACTGGTCGATCTTGAGCTTTTGCACCGGGAAGCGCTTGAGATAGGCCAGGCTCGAATAGCCGGTGCCGAAGTCGTCCACCGAAAGCTGGACGCCGATGTCGTGGAGCTGCTGCAGCACCGCGATGGCTTTTTCGGGGCGGTGCATGATCATGCTTTCAGTGATCTCGAGTTCCAGAAATCGGGCGCCAAGACCCGTGGCCTCGATCGCTCCGACTATCATTTCGACCAGGTTTTTCTGCTGGAACTGGCGCGCTGAAAGATTCACCGACATCAGCAGCGCCGGTAATCCGCGAGCCTGCCATGCCTTGTTCTGTGCGCAGGCGACCTTCAGCACCCATTCGCCAATCGGCACGATCAGCCCGGTCTTCTCCGCCAGCGGGATGAACTTGGCCGGCGAGACAACGCCCAGTTCCTTGCTGTTCCAGCGGATCAGTGCCTCCATGCCGACAATTCGTCCGCCGTGCACCGTCACTTTGGGCTGGTAGTGCAGCAGGAATTCCTGCCGTTCCAGGGCGCGCCGCAGCAAGGCCTCCATGTTGAGGCGCTCGGCAGCGTGGTCGTGCATCTCGGCGGCGTAAAATTCGTAGGTGTTGCGCCCTTCTTCCTTGGCGTGGTACATCGCGATGTCGGCGGTCTGCAGCAGCGCGTCAATGTCCTCGACGTCGCGCGGATAGAGGGTAATCCCGATGCTGGCGGTGACAAAGATTTCCCGACCCTGGATGACGAGGGGATCGGAAAAGGCGCTCCAGATCTTCTGCGCAACCATCGTGACATCATCGGGTCTGGCGATGTTTTCCAGAATGATGGTGAACTCGTCGCCTCCCAGGCGGGCGATGGTATCCACGAGCCGCAGCGACGCTCTCAACCGTCCGGCCACCGCCTGCAGCACTTCGTCCCCCGTGCTATGTCCCAGGGAGTCATTGATTTCCTTGAAGTGGTCGAGATCGAGGAACATCAGGGCCAGTATCCTGTCGTTGCGCTTGGCACGCACCATCGCCTGCGTCAGCCGGTCGCGGAACAGACTGCGGTTGGGCAGCCCGGTCAGCGAATCGTACTGGGCGAGGTAGGCCAGCCGCTCCTCGGCCTTCTTGCGTTCGGTGATATCCTCGGAAATGCCGAGCACGTACTGGATATTTCCGATTCCGTCGAAGACGGGCAGTTTCTTGGTTTGCAGTATCCTTTCCGCGCCATCCTTGGTTCTAATCGGCTCTTCCTCAACGAATACGAGCTTGCCGGTATCGAGGGTTTCGCGATCCTTGGCGACGAAGAAGTCGGCCTGCTCTTTCGGAAACAAGTCGTAGTCGTTCTTGCCCAGCAGTTCTTGCTCCGAGAAACCGGTCATGGCCTCGCCCGCCTTGTTGAGGCGCATGAACCGCAGTTCCTTCGCATCCTTGACGGACACCATGCTGGGAAGGTTGTCGACGATGGAGCTGAGGAAGGTCTGAGTCTTGCGGATTTCCTCTTCGGCCCGCTTGCGCTCGGTGATATCGCGCATCACCACCTGCACCCCCGGGTTGCTCCGGTACATAAAAGGAGAGGCTGTGACTTCGACGTCGATCGCGGCGCCATCCAGCCGAAGGACCTTTGCTTCGAGCGGCAGCACCGTCGGGTTTTCGTCGCCCAGCCGCCGGATGCGCTCGATGACCGTCTTCCGGAAATCCGGATGAACGATCTCGAGCACCGGCTTGCCGATGAGTTCCTCCCGCGTCGCCGCACCGAGCAGCTTCATGCACGCACCGTTGACGAAAGCGATCCTGCTTTCACTTTGAATGAAGATGCCGTCGGGGGAGAGTTCCACCAGTTGACGGTAGCGTTCCTCGCTGTCCCGCAGCGCGCCTTCCGTCTGGATGCTTTCCGAGATCTTCTGTTCCAGCAGCACATTGATCCGGGACAGTTCGCCGGCACGCTTTTCCAAAGCGGCATTTGACGCGCGCAGCGTTTCGGCAAGATATGCGTCGAACGCCGACGCCAGCAAGTTCGCCGCCAGGAACATGAATGTGAACCCGCCGATGGCGCGCGCGAGCCAGACGTTGTTGATGTCCTCTGGATTGACCAGGGAGACAGTGTCCGGCGCGAAGATGGCAGCGGCCATGCCGGTGTAGTGCATTCCCGAGATCGCAGCGCCCATGACCAGCGCGCCGCCCGCTTTCTTCCAGAACGCCGATAATCCGGTTTCGGAGCGCGGCTGGAGGGCGATCCACAATGCGGCTACCGCGGCGGACATCGCAATCAAGATGGACAGGATGACGAGAAACAGGTCGTGATTTACCGGCGGCCGCATCCGCATCGCTGCCATCCCGGTATAGTGCATGGAGGCGATGGCGGTCCCCATCAGCAGTCCGGCGCCGGCGAGCCTGCGCGCGCTCAAGTCTCCGCGGCCGATCGTGTGGAATGCGAGTCCCGACACCAGGACCGCGATCAGCAGCGAAAGCAGGGTAATCGCGATGTCGTACGATATCGGCATCGGCAGGCGGAAGGCCAGCATCCCGATGAAGTGCATCGACCAGATACCGGTTCCCATCGCGGCCGCGCCGCCGATGAGCCAGTAGGGGGCGGCTTTATTTCCCGTCGATGCCGCAAGGCGTGCGGCCAGATCAAGCGCGACGTAGGATGCAATGACCGCAACCGCGATTGAAAGACTCACCAGCCAGATGTCATAAGTTCCGATCATGCTTCGGTTCCATCGATGCTCAATCGCCTGGCGCCGGGCGCAACAGGCACTGTGTGTCCCCGTGTCCGCTACATCGGCCTCGGGACCGAATAACCGCCGCTCCCAAGAAGAGCAAAATTCGCAAAAGACGCCAAGATAGTCGTTAACACAAATTTACACAAGGAGGGATCGCTCGCGGTTGAAGTTTTACCGCAATGACGGATTGCGTTGCTGCCGCGCCTACAGCCAGTCTTTGCGCCGTTCTGTCAGGATCGCGCTTGGCGACCGGCGCCTTGCGGCGTGCGGCGTGATCGTCGCATTCCAGCGGTTTCAATTCGAATGCGTAACCGTTCCTGTGGTGGTCGCCGCTGTGGTATGTTGGGGGTACACTCTTGACTCGCATGCCCGGCACGCATCCCTATCAAAACCTGACCCCCGATTGCATCCTCGACGCGGTGGAAACCTGCGGCTGCCGCTGCGACGGTCGGCTCCAGGCCCTCAACAGCTACGAAAACCGCGTTTACCAGGTATGGCTGGAGGACGGATCTGCACTGGTTGCCAAGTTCTATCGTCCCGGACGCTGGCCGGATGCGGCGATACTGGAGGAACATGCGTTCGCGCTGGAACTCGTCGAGCGTGAAATCCCGGTCGTCGCGCCACTCGCGTTTGCTGACGGGCGCACCATGCACGAGCACGCCGGTTATCGCTTCGCGCTTTATCCGCGGCGGCCGGGGCGCAGTCCCGAACTGGAAAACCGCGATACGCTCACCTGGCTGGGACGCTTTATCGGGCGCATTCATGCGGTCGGCGCGCTCCGGCCCTTCGCGCACCGGCCGGCGCTCGACATCGAAAGCTTCGCGGTCGAACCGTCGCGCTTCGTGCTCGCAAACGGTTTTGTGCCGGCCGACTTGCGCGCGACCTACCGCAGCGTCGTTGACGATGTGGTGGAGCGCGTGGCGCGCTGTTACGGGCGCGCCGGGCCGGTGAGAACGATCCGGCTGCACGGCGATTGCCACGCCGGCAACATCCTGTGGACCGATGAGGGACCGCATTTCGTCGACCTTGACGACGCGTGCATGGGGCCGGCGATGCAGGATCTCTGGATGTGCCTGGCGGGCGACCGCCGCATGATGGAAGCGCAACTCGAGGCGCTCGTCGCCGGCTACCGCGAGTTCTGTGATTTCGATTCCGCCGGAATCGTTCTGATCGAGGCCCTGCGCACGCTGCGGATGATCCACTATGCAGGATGGCTGGCGCGACGCTGGGAGGACCCGGCGTTTCCCGCGAATTTCCCGTTCTTCAACACGCAGCGCTATTGGCAGGACCACATTCTGTCCTTGCGCGAGCAGGCTGCGCTGCTCGACGAGCCGCCGCTGGAACTGGCCGCGTGAAGCCGCGCATGCTGCTCGATGTCCTGATTTCAGTCTCGATCGCTTACGTCTGCGTCCTCGGGCTGGTGTTCGTGTTCCAGTCGCGGCTCGTCTACTACCCGCAGATCGGGCGCGAGATCGCGGTTACGCCGCAGGCCTACGGCCTCGCTTTCGAGTCGGTCGAGATCGCGACTGAAGACGGCGAGAATCTGCACGCATGGTGGGTGCCGGCGGCCGGCGCGCGTGGCACCGTCCTCATCTTCCATGGCAATGCCGGCAACATCTCGCACCGGCTCGACTATCTGCTGATGTTCCGCCGCCTGGGTTACTCGACGCTGATCGTCGATTACCGCGGTTATGGGAAAAGCACCGGCTCGCCGTCCGAGGACGGTACTTACCGGGATGCAGTAGCCGCCTGGCGCCACCTGACGGAAGGGCGCGGCATTCGTCCCGCCGACATCGTGATCTTCGGGGAGTCGCTGGGCGCGGCGGTGGCAAGCTGGCTCGCGGCGCGCCTTTCCCTCATCCCCGACCCTTCTCCCGAGGGGAGAAGGGAGGCTCGAGCTTCCTCTCTCCTTCTGGGAGAGAGGTCAGGAGTGAGGGCTCCGCCGCGTGCGGTCGTGCTCACCTCCACTTTCACTTCGGCGACCGACCTCGGCGCGCAGGTCTACTGGTTTCTGCCGGTGCGGCTCATCAGCCGCTTCCGTTACGACAATCTTGCCAATCTGCGCGCGATCAGGTCACCGGTGCTGATCGCCCACAGCCGCGACGACGACATCGTGCCGTTCGCCCATGGGCAGAGATTATTCGCGGCGGCGAACGAACCGAAGCAGTTCCTGGAAATGCGCGGCGGCCACAACAGCGGCTTCCTTTTCGCGCGCGAAGAGTGGGTGCAGGTGCTGGCCGGGTTCCTCGAGCGGCATGCACCGAAAGGCGCAGGGCGTTAGCCGTTTCCTGGTGCCGCCGCTTGCGTGAAGACGATGTGTGAGATGGGCGAAGTTTAGCCACAAAAGGAGGCTGGCATGGAAAAACAGTTCATTCATCCAGACGGACTCGCCAAACCGGGTGTTTACACGCCTGTGGTTACCGCGCGCGGCAGGAAGACCGTTCGGCGGCTTAATTTTTCAGTAGCTCGGCGACGTAGTCGGCGATGGCGAGCGATGAAGTGAGCCCCGGCGATTCGATGCCGTAGAGGTTGACCAGGCCCTTGATGCCGTGATCGCGGAGCCCCTGGATTACAAAGTCCGCCGCGGGCTCGCCTTTCCCGGTGATCTTGGGGCGAATCCCCGTATAGCCGGGCTGCAACGCGCCGTCCTTCAAGCCCGGATAGTAGCGGCGGATCGCTTCGTAGAAGGCGGCGGTGCGACTCTCGTCGAAGCAATAGTCGATGCGGTCGATCCAGCTGAAATCGGGCCCGAACTTGACCCGTCCTCCGAGATCGACCGTCACGTGCACCCCCAGCCAGTCCTGGCGCGCCACCGGGTAGATCAGCCGCTTGAACGGCGCCGTGCCTGACAACGTGTAGTAATGGCCGATCGCGTAGTAGGTCGGCGGGATGGTGTCAGGGGGGATGCCCGTGATGGTACGCGCCACCGCTTGCGCGTTGAAGCCTGCCGAGTTGATCACGGTGTTGCAGACGATCGTCATCGCTTCGTTGCCGCCGACGTTGAGCGCGATGCCGTCGCCCGTCACCGCGCCGGAATTAACCGGGCTGGCCAATGCAAGGGAGGCGCCGCGCGCTTCGGCGTCTCCCAGATAAGCGAGCATCAGGCCGTGGCTGTCCACGATACCGGTCGACGGCGACAGGAAACCGGCCACCGCGCGTACCTCCGGTTCGAGTTCGGCGATCTCATTCACGGTCAGCATCCGCAGGTCGCCGATGCCGTTGATTTCAGCTTGCCGCTGGTATTTCTTGAGTCCCTCGATCTGGTCAGGACCGGTCGCCACGATCAACTTGCCGATGCGCCTGTGGTTGACGCCGTGCGCAGCGCAGTACTGATAAAGCGCGCGCCCGCCGGGGACACACAGGCGCGCCTTGAGCGAACCCGTCGGATAGTAGATGCCGGCGTGGATCACTTCGGAATTGCGTGAGCTGGTGTGGGTGCCGAACGCCTCCTCCGCCTCGAGGATCACGACTTCACGGCCGGCAAGCGCAAGCCCGCGCGCGATGGCGAGGCCGACGACGCCGGCACCGATCACGGCGCAATCGATTTTTTCAGACATAATTCAGCAAGTGAAAACACCGAGGACGTGATCAACGTGACATGCGCGGAGTGTGAGGAGTCTGGCGTGCGGCGTTTAGGGAAGCGCTGGAATTCTAACCGATCATGAATGATGCGTGGGACCCCGAGTTCCTGGAGCGCTCGCCGATGTTCGAGCCGCTGCGCCCTTACGGCCGGGCGGCACTTGGGACCCATTGGCCGTCGCTCGACGATCTGCGACGCCTGCTCGCGGCACGCGGGCCGCCGATCACCACGCGCAGCGGGGCGCGGTTGAGCTTCGTGCCTCAAGGGCGCAAGGCCAATGCGTTCGAGGCAAAATATGAGCCGCGCATCTACCTCAAAGGCGAAGTGCAGATGCGGCGAGAGAACTGGCACGATCTGCTGAATGCGCTGGTGTGGCTCACGTTTCCGCAGTCCAAGGCGGCGCTCAACGAGCGTCACTACCACGCGCTGCTGGAGCAGCAGGCGGCCGGCTCACGAAACCGCGGTCCGGTTCAGGATGCGATGACCTTGTTCGACGAGGGAGGGGTGATCGTCGCGGCGCGCGAGCATGAGCTGCTGCGTTTGATCGAGGGTTTCGCGTGGAAAGACTTGTTCTGGCGCAACCGCGCGCGTGCGACGGCGGACATGCGCTTTTACCTGTTTGGCCACGCCTTGTACGAAAAGGCACTCGATCCGTTCACGGGCATTACCGGGCGCGGCATCCTGTTCGAGATCGACGCGGAGTTTCTCGCCGCCCCGCTTTCCGTTCAGCTCGCGCGCCTCGACGCCATGCTCGCCGCGCGCCTGCTCGATCCGGACCGGTTGCGTTCGACTCGCGAGCTTGTCCCCGTGCCGATACTCGGCGTTCCTGGCTGGAGCCCCGATAACGTACGCGAGTCGTACTACGATAATCCCGATTACTTCCGTTCCGGACGAATGCGGTGACCCCGGGCAGGGGGATGATCAGTCGCTGCCATATACCGTAACCTGGTTCTTGCCTTTGTTCTTGCTCGCGTACATCGCCTGATCCGCCTTTTTCATGATCGTTTCGAAGTCATTGCCATCCTCGGGATAGGAAGCGATGCCGATGCTGACCGTAATCTGGACCGTTTTGTCGCGAATCGATAGCGGCGTGGCCGCGATGCTCTGGCGGACTCTCGCAGCGACGCCGGCGGCCCCGCTGCCCCGGGTTTCGGGCAGCAGGACGAGGAATTCATCGCCTCCGTAGCGGCCCACGATATCGGCTTCGCGCAACTGGCTCTGGATGCACTGCACGGTGAGCTTCAGTAACCGGTTCCCGGCGTCGTGCCCGTAGGTGTCGTTGATGGTCTTCAGGCTGTCCGAATCGATCATCAGCAAGCTCAAGCGACGGTCATAGCGCGCGGCTTGCTTGAAGATGCGCTCCGACACGATGTCAATCGCGCGCTTGTTGAATATGCCGGTCAGCTCGTCCGTTTCGGAAAGGAGCTTGATCTGTGTCAGTGCACGCCGGATGTCGGCGGACAGCATAGTCGTAATATAGGCGACCAGCAGCAGCGGGACGACCTGCGCGGTCAGTGTCGTCGCGAAAAACGAAAAGCCCATCGCGTATGCACGTCCGTAATAGCCCAGCCAGGCATAGCAAGATACGATCAATACCATTTGGAGCAGGGTCGCGAGCTTGCCGAGGGTGAGCGTGCTGGTGATGACGACCAGCAGATAGAGGCTCAACAACGGGCTGTCGAGCCCGCCCGTGTACATCACGACCCACGTAATGAACACGATCATCACCCAGGTCTCGATCGCAAGCTTCCAGTGAGTCTCCTTCCGGTAGAAATTTACATAGTGGAAGCCCAGCACGAAGGCGGCAAAGAAAAGCATGGCCGTCGAGAGGGCAGCCGAGTTCTCTTTATCAGGCACCAGCACGGAATGGTAGAGCAGGACCAAAATCAGCAGCAGCCACTCGATTTCCGCCACAGTGCGCGCAAAGCCGCGCAGTTCCTCGGCGGAAAGGTTGGGATCGAAAATCAGATTAGAGCGCATGACGGGGTTCTGGCGGCGCAGCGGTTCGAGCAACAGCCACGAGGTGGTCCGACGACAGCAGGCGCCAGCACGCGCAAACCCACGGTGGAAGAAGAAGGCAACGTTTTCATCAACTTGGCGCCAACGTGCCCGTACAACGTCAGAGAGCCACGAATCGCGTCAGTATTCATTGGCCGAGTCGAGGATAGCAACGAAAGTATTTGATTCTGTGGTTATTATTGGCGAAACGCGGACGGCATATGGCCTCAATGGTAATCGAAAATCTAACAAAATGGGAGGTTTGCAATTGCCCTCGGCGATCCTTGTCAACAATTGTTTGCCGTTCAAGCGCAGAGGGCGCTTCAGTGCGAGATCAAACAGCAGTAGGTTGTATTCGCGGATTTCGCTGAGCGCCGGCGCCAGTTCCGGCGCCAGCAACTTGATCTGCATGAGGTGGAACAGATGTTGCGCGAATTGCAGCGGGTGCGGCAGGCTGTGCATGCGCGGCTTGATCAGATACCGCTCCCCGAGCCACCGCGGCCGACAGGGTGCGCGTTACGCTCTGACGCTAAACGGTGCTACAGTACGGGGCGCGGGCATCCAGTCGGGCGGGGAAAGCCTTTTTAGTTCAATCGACTGGACGGGCAGATCGCCGTAAGCATGCTATTGAACTCGCGGTCCATGCCCCCATCTAATGCAACGAAGCAACCACCCACGAGGATAACGGCTTTATGAAACGGATTTTCCTGTATCTGGTCACCAACCTGGCCATCGTGCTTGTGCTCAGTGTGACCCTGCAGCTGCTGGGCGTTGACCGGATGCTCGATGAACAGGGCGTCGGTATCAATTTCAACGCATTGTTGATATTGGCCGCGGTGATAGGTTTCGGCGGTTCGTTCATCTCGCTCCTGATGTCGAAATGGAGCGCGAAGATGATGACCGGCGCCCAGGTGATCGAGGTGCCGTCGAACATGACCGAGCGCTGGCTGGTCGACACCGTGAAACGCCACGCGGAAAAAGCCGGCATCGGGTTGCCCGACGTAGCGATTTTCGACTCGCCGGAAATCAACGCGTTTGCGACCGGCTGGAACCGCAACAGCGCGCTGGTCGCGGTGAGCACCGGGTTACTCAACAATATGGCGCAGGACGAAGCCGAGGCGGTGCTCGGTCATGAAGTGACCCATGTCGCCAATGGCGACATGGTGACGCTTGCGCTGATTCAGGGGGTGGTCAATACCTTCGTGATCTTCCTGTCGCGCATCATCGGGTACCTCGTCGACCGCGTGGTGTTCAAGGTGGAGCGCGGGCACGGTCCCGCGTTTTTCATTACCGTCATCATCGCGCAGCTCGTGCTGGGCATTCTTGCCAGCATCGTCGTGATGTGGTTCAGCCGCCAGCGCGAGTTCCGGGCGGACGCGGGAGGCGCGGAGCTCGCCGGCCGCAACAAGATGATCGCCGCGCTCGAACGGCTGAAACTCAACCACGAGCAACCGCAGCTCCCCAGTCAGATCGCGGCGTTCGGCATTTCGGGCGGTGTCGCGAGCGGTATCAGGTACCTGTTCATGTCGCACCCGCCGCTCGACGAGCGTATCGCCGCGTTGCGCGAGACACCGGCTCGCGTCTCTCCCGTCAGACGTGCGTAAACCGTAGCCAGTTCAAGGCTTGAGCAGCGGCGCCTTGAGGTTGCCGCCGACATTCAGCGTCCCGCGCGCCACGATCACCGACTTGGAGCCGATTTCGGCGCTGATGCGGCCGGAAAGATCGCCGTCCGGCGTGACGTCGAAACTGCCGCTGGCGCTCATCGGCCCGGAACTGAGGCGCACCTGTTGGAATGAATACCGATTGTTCGCGACCCGCAGCGAACCGGCCAGGACATCGAACTTGGTATTGCCGCCGCGCACGCCGTCGCGCGCGGACGCCTGGATGGCGCGCACGATATCGACATTGTTGAGTACGCCTCTTTCAATGTTGAAGCTGGCGTCGACGCGCGGATGGGCGAACAGCGTGGCGAGCGTGTTGCCCTGCAGTGAGAAGGTGACGTTGGTGTTGAGCGCCCCGGTTGCCGAAAACTCGCGCGTGAAGGCGGCGAGCAGCGGGCCCAGATCGCCGTTGGTGAGGCTGAATTCCCCCTCGACTCTGATGTCACCACCCCAGCTCGCTTTGGCCACCCCCTTGACCGTGCCGCGGCCGAGACGGCCTTCGAATCCGGTCACGGTTGCGCGCTGCCGATCGATGACCGCGGTCAGCGTGAAATCATCGAGCCCGATCCGTGGACCGATCGGCGGTTTCCAGTCGCTCGCCGCCAGGTTCATCTGCAACGCCTGGTCCTTCGGCGAGACGTCGATCTTTAGTTTGGAGTCGCTGAGCACTGCTTTCTGCAGCGCGCCGTTACGAGCCAGCGTGACGTCGGCATCGAGCGTCGGCATCTCAATCGCCCTGATGCCGAGCTGTATCCCCTTGAGCCGGACCTTGGTAAACTGCAGCGGCTGTGCGTCGGACTGCGGGTTGAACCACGCTGGCACACTTGCAAGCGCGTCCTCGTCGACAGTCACCACGCTGGCCTCAACACTGTCGATGTCCTTCTGGTCGCCGAGCAGCGCGAACGGACCGGCCCTGACGATGATAGTGGTGACCTTGATCTCCTGCAGCTTGCCGATCGTGACGCGTTCGAGCGTGAGTTGGGGCGAAGGGAGCAGCGCGTAGCGCATGTTCCCGATCCGCACCGGCTGTCCCAGCCGCTGGGCCATGAGTTGTTGCGCGGCCGGAATGTAACCTGTGACCGGTATGATATGCAGCAGCCCGACCGCGGCCGCCACGAGTACCACAACGCCGGTTATCGCGACGTGCGTCCACTTGACCGGCTTTTTGGCAGGCTTAGCCGGCGCCTCCGCACGGACCTGTTCTTCCGTCTTCTTCTGACGTTCGGCGGCCGCGGCGCGCGCCCGTTGCTCGATCTCGGCACGGTAGCGCGCATCGGCTTCCAGCTCGGCCTGCTGCCTTGCCTTGAGCTCGGCTGCAACCCGAACCTTGACATCTTCCTCCGCGTTGGCGCGCAGTTGCTGTTCGTGTAGGACGCGCGCCACGGCTTCCTGTTTGGCGCGCTCTTCGGCTTCAGCCCGCGCCTTGCGATCGGCCGCCGCCTTGGCTTCGGCTTCGGCTTTTGCCATGGCTGCGGCTTCCGCCATGGCGCGCGCCTGCGCCATCGCGATTTCGGCCGCCTTGGCCGCGGCCTCGGCTTCGGCGCGCGCCTTGCGCGCGCTCTCGCTGTCGCTGGTTGCGGCTTCGCGCGCGCGTTGTTCGGCTTCCTCGCGCGCCTCGCGCGCGGCTTGCGCCTGGCGCTCGGCCTCCTCGCGCGCCTTCCTTTCAGTGTCGATCTTGGCGGTAAGCTCCTGCTGGACCTTGCGCTCGACTTCTTCGCGCGCCTTGCGCTCGGCCTCGACTTTCGCTTCCGCTTGCTCGCGGGCCTTGCGCTCAACTTCGATCATGGCCTCGACTTCGGCGCGCGCCTTACGCTCGGAGTCTTCCTGCGCTCGGCGGAGCGCCTCTTCGTGCGCCTTTCTTTCAGTCGCGGCCCTGGCTTCGGCTTCCTCCCGCGCCTGGCGGAGCGCCTCTTCGTGCGCCTTTCTTTCGGCGGCGGCCTTGACTTCGGCTTCCTCGCGCGCCTTGCGCTCGATTTCGGCCTTGACTTCGGCTTCCTCGCGCGCTTTGCGTGACTGTTCCTGAAGCTCGATGATCTGCGCCTTGGCGCGGGCTTCTGCTTCGTCGCGCTGCTTGCGTTCGTCTTCGTCGCGCGCCTTGCGCTCGGCCTCTTCGCGCTCGCGCGCTTCGGCCTCGCGCTTGGCGCGCGCTTCAGCCACTGAGCGCGCTTCGGCTTCCTCGCGCGCCTTCTGCTTCGCTTCTTCGAGCGCTTTCATCGCCGCGTCGACGCGCGCTTGTGTCGCCGTGTCGGTGATGCCGCCCTGTAACGCCCGCGCTTCGGCTTCGGCCCGCGCGCGAGCGGCCTCATCAGCCATGGCGCGTGCCTTGGTGATTGCTTCCTCAGCCGCTCTGGCGCGCGCTTCGGCTTCCTCGCGTGCCCTGCGCTCCGCTTCCTCGCGCGCCTTTATTTCGGCTTCCATCCTGGTGCGCGCTTCGGTTTCCTGCCTGGCGCGCGCTTCGGCCGCCGCGAGTGCCTCGGCCATCGCCTTCATCTGCGCTTCGACCGCGGCACGCGCCCTGGTTTCAGCTTCGGCGTGGGCGCGCGCGTCGACCTCAGCTTTGGCGCGCGCTTCGGCTTCCTGTTTGGCTTTGGTTTCCTCCGCCCCCTTGGCTGCAGCTTCTTGCTGGGCGCGCGCTTCGGCCTCGGCGCGGGCTTTGGCTTCGGCATCAGCGCGGGCCTTGGCTTCCATCGCGGCACGGACCCGTGCTTCAGCCTCGGCCTTGGCTTTGGCGTTGGCCGCGGCTTTAGCTTCGGCTTCGGCCCTGGTGCGGGCTTCAGCGGCTGCTTTGGCTGCCGCTTGGGCCTTGGCTTTGGCGTCCGCTTCGGCGCGCACCCTGGCTTCGGCTATAACGCGGGCCTTGGCTTCCGCTTCCTGCCGCGCCTGTGCTTGTGCAAGGGCACGCGCTGCGGCTTCCGCGCGTGCTTTCGCGTCGGCTTCGGCCTTGACGCGGGTCGCAGCTTCTGCATTGAGTTTGGCGACCACCTCGGGCGAGGTGAAGTCGAGTTCGACGCCTTCTTCCTTGGGCGCGGTTACCGCCGCGGCTCGACCAGGAACAGGGGCCGCTTCCGCCGGCGCCGAAAACACCCTGATGTAACCGTCAGTCTCGAGCTTAGTCAGCGCCTCCTTGAGTTTTTCCTCCTCCAGGTCGCTGTCTTTCTTGAGCAAGTCGGTGACGGTGGATTTGCCGTCGACCAGGAGGAAGACCTGGCTGAGCTCGCGCGGCAGCTTGATCGTCTTGTTCCTGATTTCAAGCACGCCCTTGGCGGTCTTGGTATAGATGGTCAGCGGGTGCATGGTTGGAACCTGTTTCAACTATAGACGCACGATGCGTTGCAGGTCAAAACGGGATGGATAGTTGAAATAGGTTCTCAATTATTTTCGAGTTGTCAGGTTGGATGCAACCTTCAATGCCACGGTCATGCTGCTGAAGCCTCCTGAATGCGACCTGCGGGCTGCAACGGCATCGAAAGAGAGCCGGATTGCCTGAAACCGCAAGCAGGGTTCGAGCGTTGCAATACTTTGATCATTATAGTGTAATACCCCGAAATCCGACAAAATTATCACAACGTCCAGCACGTGCTCGGCGTCGTTTTCAAGACGCCACAGTTCTATCAGCGCGCGACCAAGCGGCTCACTGAACGATCAGCACGATCTTGCCGATGTGCTGGCTCGATTCCATCAGCGCGTGCGCCTTACCCGCCTCGGCGAGCGGAAAGGCGTGATGGGTGACCACGCGGATCCGGCCGCTCTCGATTTGCGGCCAGACCTTCGCCTCGAGCTCCTGCGCGACCCTTGCCTTGAAAGCGGCTGGGCGGGTGCGTAGGGTCGAGCCGGTATAAGTCAGGCGCTTCAGCATCACCGGCATCAGGTTGATGTCGACTTTGGAGCCGAGCGCGAAGGCGATCTGGATGATACGGCCGTCGTGGGTGGCGGCCTTGAAGTTGCGCTCGATATTCGGGCCGCCGACAATGTCGAGGATGACGTTCGCACCGCCTTCCTTGCGCACGATTTCCACGAAATCCTCCTGCCGGTAGTCGATCGCGCGATCGGCGCCGAGATGGCGGCAGATCGCGCAACGCTCCTCCGGGCTGTCGGTTGCGATGACCTTTGCGCCAAAGGCTTTGCCGAGCTGGATGGCCGTCGTGCCGATACCGCCCGCCCCGCCGTGGACCAGGAACGTTTCTCCTGCCGCGAGGCCGGCGCCCATGAAAACATTGCTCCACACGGTGAAGTAAGTCTCCGGCACACCCGCGGCATCGCGCAACCCGACGCCCTTCGGGATCGGCAGGCAGTGCAGCGCATCGACGGGGCAATATTCGGCGTATCCACCGCCGTTGGTGAGTGCGGTCACTTGGTCGCCGACCGACCAGCGCTTGACTCGGTCTCCCAATGCTACGACTTCCCCGGACACTTCAAGACCGAGCAGATCCGGGGCGCCGGCCGGGGGCGGATAAAGCCCTTTGCGCTGCATCAGGTCCGGACCGTTGACGCCGGCAGCAGCGACCTGGATCAGCACTTCGCCGACCTGGGGCTTGGGTAATGGGCGAACAGCGGACTTCAGGACCTCGGGGCCGCCGGGCGCGCTCATTTCCATCACTTTCATCGCTGCGGGCAGGTTGCTGCTCATGCTGCTCCTCGTGTGCTTATGGGTGGATGGGTGATGAGTGATGGGTGATGAGTAATGAGTGATTGATAATGCGTGCTCAGCGATGGGCGATAAGTCCCACTCATTACCCATCATCGTTTCGTCACTTGTTCGAGTCTCGAAACAGACGGATGCGTTCCTTGAGACCGGGCACGCTGACCGAGTTGGCGAGCGTGGCCATGTCTTCGGCGCGGCTGTCAATGACGGTCTGACGGTGCAGCGCCGCTGCTGCGCCCGGGGTGAGCAGCTCGCAGCCGGCGCGGATCGTGGTGGCGAGCGCCGGCCACTCCGTCTGGGCAGCGATGCGCGTCACGAAATTCACCTTGAGCGCCTCGTTGGCGTCGAATGTGCGGGAGGCGGCGAGTATCGCACGCGCATGGTCGGCGCCGATGCGGTGGACCAGCCGGCGTGTGCCGAGCACCACGCCGAAGCGCAAGCCCGGCATATGGAACGTCGTTCCGGGAGCGGCGACGCGAATGCCGCCGCTCACCACGAGATCGGCGCCGGCGCCGAAATTCCTGCCGTGGGCAAGGAGCAGTGTTTCGAACGGCGCGTGATAGAGCTGCTGCAGCAGCGTCTCGATGCGGATGAAACGCAGCGCAAGATCGCCCTCGCTTTGCTCCTGGTACCCGGTGAAATCGAAACCGGCGCAGAAATGGGCGCCCGCGCCGTCGAGGATCAGAAGCCGCGTGCCGTCGGTATAAGCGTACTCGACGGCGTTGAGCAGCGCCTCCACCATTGATGCCGAAAGCGCGTTCGCTTTCTGCGGACGGTTCAGCGTCAGGTGAGTGACGTGGCCTTCGTGCTTGCGAATCAGTTCATCGTTCATATTTACATTGGTGAACGAGTGAACGGGTGAACGAGTGAAGCCCCTCACCCAATCCCTCTCCCCGGGTACGGGGAGAGGGTGTTTACCCGTTCACTTGTTCACCCGTTCACTCGTTCACGCCTTCATATTGGCGAGGCCGATTTCCGCCATGACCTCGGCGGTATGTTCGCCCAACGCCGGCGGATTGCGGTAGACGCCGAGCCGCTGGCCCGAAATGCGCTGCGGCGAAACCACCGTCTTGGTCCTCACGCCATTGGGGAGGCGCACGTCCTCGACCCACTGCATGTGCTGCACCTGCGAATCGGCGAGTACCTGGGAATAGTTGTTGATCGGTGCGCACGGCACGCCACGCTCGTTGAAGATGGCCAGCAGCTCGGCGGCATTGTGTTTGACGAATTCCGCCTCCAGCAGGTCGCGCAGTTCGTTCTGGTGCCGGGCGCGCAGGCTGGGCGAGGCGAAACGCGAATCCTGCATGAAATCGGGGCGTTGAATTCCTTCGCAGGCGGCCTGCCACAGCTTATCGGTGCCCGCGGCGAGCGCGAAGTAACCGTCGCGGCAGCGAAACGCCGCATAGGGTGCGTTCATCGGATGGGCGGAGCCCAACCGCACCGGGTCGCGGCCGGTGCCGAACAGTTCGCTCGTCTGCAGGTTGGCGATGCCGAGCATCGCGCCCAGCATCGAGACATCGATGTGGTCTCCCGGCTCCCCGCGCTTGACCTTGTGCAGCGCTGCAACGACAGTGAACGCCGCATAAAGGCCCGCGGTAAAGTCGGCGATCGGAATGCCGCTTTTCGACGGCCGTCCGTCCGGCTCTCCGGTCACGCTCATCGCGCCGCTGATGGCCTGCACCGTCATGTCGAAGCCGCCTTCCTTCGCGCGCGGTCCGGTCTGCCCGAAGGCAGAGACCGAGCAGTAAACGAGGGACGGTTTGCTCTTGGCGAGCGTGGCATGATCGAGTCCGAATTTCGCCATGACGCCGGGACGGAAGTTTTCGATCACGACATCGGCCGAGAGCGCGAGCTTGCGGGCGGCTTGCAGCCCGACGGCGTCCTTGAGGTCCAGCGTCACCGAGCGCTTGTTGCGGTTGACCGAGGCGAAGTACTGGCTGTAGCCGTCGAGGAGCGGCGGCCACTCGCGCATCAGATCGCCGCCGTCCGGGGATTCCACCTTGATCACATCGGCGCCCATGTCGGCGAGCAGGCAGCCGCAAAACGGACCGGCCAGCACCTGGCAGAATTCGATCACCTTGACGCCGGCGAGGGGAAGCATCGAAAAGCGCTGTTACGCTGTCAGGGATTCGGATGGGGTGGGACGCCGGCGCCGTGGCTGTTCCGCGAATTTCAACGCCCATATACTAGCACGCTGGCGGTCGATCTTGCCCACACCGATCCCGGTGTATGGTAAGTTTAGCGGCTGGCAGTGTCTCAAGGGAGAACAATGTGATTCCGCGTCACACCCGCTACGATTATTCACCGATCACCGAGCGCAAGGACTACAGCTGGCCGGGCGGCAAGCGGCTCGCGTTCTGCATCACCACCAACATCGAGTGCTTCGCGTTCTGCAAGGGACGCGGTCACGACAATGCCAAGCACGGCGAGCCGCAGACCCAGCGCAACTACTCCTGGCGCGATTACGGCAACCGCATCGGCATCTGGCGGCTGTTCGACCTCGCGGACGAAATCCAGATGCCGCTCGCGCACAACACCAACAGCCTGCTCTACGAGCATGCGCCGCAGATCTTCGAGCGCCTCCGCAAGCGCGGTGACGAGATCGTCGGGCACGGCCGCACCAACTCCGAGAACCTGCAAGACTTCCGCTGGGAAGCCGACGAAGCGCGCGTGATCAAGGAGGTCACGGACACGTTCACGAAAAACGAGGGAAAGAAACCCAAGGGCTGGATGGGGGCGGGCACCTACGAAAACTCATGGACGCCCGATCTGCTGAAGGAAGCGGGCTACACCTATCTCATGGACTGGCCGTTCGACGATCAGCCGGTGTGGATGCGCACCCGCTCGGGGCCGATTCTCTCCGTTCCGTATCCGGCCGAACTCAACGACTCGCCGCAGGTCATTCACCGCCAGCATACCGGGCGCGAGTTCTGCGACATGCTGGTCGATCAGTTCGAGGAGATGGTCGAGCAGAGCGAGAAACACCCGTTGGTGTGCAACATTTCCATCCACCCCTACGTGTTCGGCTACCCGTTCCGCCTGCGCCCGTTGCGGCAGGCGCTCAACCATTGCTTTTCCAGCAAGTTCATGGCCCGCGTCTGGAAGTGCAAGCCGGAAGATGTCTCCGACTATTGTTACGCGATGAAGCCCGGGATCATTCCCGGGAGTTGAGCAGGGCTTCGAGTGTCGATTCAAGATGACTCACCGGATACAACTTTATAACGGGAGGCACGCGGTCGCCACGCGAGCCAGGATGAACGGCGAAAAATCACCAGGATCGGTCTATTTTTTTGTGATCTTCATATTGCATTCCTTCGTGTCCTTTGCGTCGTTCGCATTGATGCTATGCGTTTTCGCCGCGCCGGAGAGCGGGCGCGCAGCGGAGTCCCCGTATCCGGCGCGGCCGATCCGGATGATCGTCGCGGTGCCGCCGGGCGGTCCGGCCGATATCCTGGCACGCCTGGTCGGCCCAAAACTCTCGGAGGCGCTCGGCCAGACGGTCGTCATCGATAATCGGCCCGGCGCCAACGGCATCATCGCTTATGAAATGGCTGCCCGCGCCAACCCCGACGGATACACTTTCGTGCTCGTCGCAGCCGGAGTCGCGATCAACCCCAGTCTCTACCGGAAGGTGCCGTACGATCCCATCAAGGACTTCGCACCGATCACCTTGGGCATTGCGGTTCCGAATATCCTGGTGGTTCATCCTTCTGTCGCCGCGACATCGGTGCAGGAACTGGTGGCGCTCGCCAAGGCCAGGTCCGGGAGCCTCGCTTTTGCCTCCGCTGGCAACGGCACCTCCGGTCACCTTGCGCTCGAATTGTTCAAGATGAAGTCGGGCATCGACGTGGTGCATGTCCCATACAAGGGTGGCGGGCCGGCGCTCGCCGAAGTGGTGGCGGGCCAGGTTCAGGCGTTGTTCAGCATCGCGCTTGCGGCGACGCCGCAGATCAAAGCAGGCAAGCTGCGGGCGCTCGCCATCACCAGCGCCAAGCGATCGCCGGTCGTGCCCGGCTTGCCGACCGTCGCGGAGCAAGGGTTTCCTGGTTTCGAGGTGATCGGCTGGTTCGGTTGGCTGGCCCCTGCCAGGACGCCGCCGGAACTCGTTGCACGACTCAACCGCGACATCGTCCGGGTGCTGCAGATGCCGGACATCCGCGAGCGTCTGCTGAGCCAGAACACCGAGCCGGTGGGCAACAATCCCCGGGAGTTTGCTGCGTTCATCAAGAGCGAGCACGACAAGTGGGCGGCGGTGATAAAGCAGGCCGGGGTCAGGATTGATTGAGTCGTGCGTTCCTTTGAACACAAGGAAAATCCGAGGTGAGTAAAGCAAAAGGCATACGCGAAGTCGCGTACGTCGATACCCGCCAGGGGGGCGGCGTTCGGCATGCGCATGCAGGGAAACGGCGCTTTGATCCGTTGTCCTGGTTTGATTGCGCGGGCGGAGGGCAGATCGTAGTCGAGAAGGGTATCGCCTATGTCGGCAACATGCGCAATCCGCACGGGACGATGATCATCGACGTGTCCGACCCCAAGCGTCCCAAATCGCTCGCCGAGATCTCGATGCCGGCCGGCACGCATTCGCACAAGGTGCGGGTGGCTGACGGAATCATGATCACCAACCGGGAGATTCATGCGGCGCGAGCGGCGCGCGGCGAAATGCCGCCCGCGGACTTTCAGGGCGGGCTCGGGATCTACGATGTGTCGACTCCCGCGCAGCCCAAGCTGATCACGAACTGGAATACGACCGACAAACCCGGGCCCAACTATGCGCGCGGCGTGCATCGCTTCGACTTCGACGGGCGCTATGCCTACATCTCGCCCACATGGGACGGTTTTCTCGGCAACATCGTGATGATACTCGACCTCAAGGACCCGGCGCGGCCCGAAGAGGTGGGCCGCTGGTGGATGCCCGGGCAGTGGACGGCGGGCGGGGAGAAACCGGCGTGGACCGGCGCCGCGCACAAGTGCCATCACCCGCTGCGCTACGGTAACCGCCTCTATACCAGCTATTGGCACGGCGGCTTTGTCATCCTCGACGTCGAGGACATGAGCAAACCCAAATTCGTATCCGGCCTCGACTGGAGCCCGCCCTTTCCCTGGCCGACGCATACCTGCCTGCGTATCCCGTTCAAGATCGACAACCGTGACATCATGGTCGTATCCGACGAAGACGTGGTGCGCCTGAAGGGCTGTCCGCCCTATCCGTCGGCGTTCCTGTGGGTCGTGGATATCACCGACGAGAAACACCCGATGCCGATCGCGACTTTCCAGCTCGAGGACATCCCACCCGAAGAGCAACCCTACATGACCGGCTGCCACCAGCCGTGCGAGAAGGTCACCGGCACCGAAATTCCTGTGGCATGGTTTGCTCACGGATTGCGCATCATCGATATTGCGCGGCCGCACGCGCCGAAGGAGGTTGCGTATTTCATGCCGGATGTGCCCGAAGGCTCGGCGCGCGTGCAGAGCAACGATGTCACGGTCGACGAGCGCGGACTGATCTATCTGCTCGACCGGGTGCGCGGCCTGCACATCCTCGAACGAATCTGACGCGAAAAGTCGAAAAGCATCAACTGCGATGTGTGTTATGGGTTGCCCTTCGCGACCTTCGTCTTTCCTTGGCGTACCCCTCAAGGGGGTATTGAAAGGAATCTTTTGCGTTCCCGCTTTGTCCTTGAATTGAAGCATTGTTCAGCGAGGTGAGCCATGGCGTCCGGCGTATTCGACGACGCGCTGCTCAAGCACTTATGGAGCAGCGACGAGTTGCGGGCGATCTTCAGCGATCGCAACCGCGTGCAGAAGTGGTACGACTACGAGGCTGCGCTGGCGCTGGAGCAGGCCGAACTTGGCATCATTCCCAAAGAAGCGGCGCAGGAGATTGCGGCCAAAGCTAAGGTCGAGAACGTCGACATCGAAGCGATTGGCGCCGAGATCCGCCGCATCAAGCACCCGCTGGTGCCGGCTTTGCGCGCGGTCGAGAAAATTTGTCGCGACGGCCACGGCGAATACATTCACTTCGGACCCACCACGCAGGACGTGCTCGACACCGGCACGGTGCTGCAAATCAGGGACGCGCACGCGATTTACCTGCGCGACATGAAGGCGGTCGGGCGGGAACTATACCGGCTGGCCGATACGCACAAGAACACGCCGATGGTCGGTCGCTCGCACGGCGTGCAGGCGCTGCCCATCACCTTCGGCCACAAGGCGGCGATCTGGCTCTCGGAGATGGGGCGCAACTACCAGCGCATGGTCCAGCTCGAGCCTCGCCTGTTCGTCGGCGGCATGGTCGGCGCCGTCGGCACCCAGGCTTCGTATGGCCCCAAAGCCGCGGAACTCGACCAGCGCCTGATGAAGCGGCTCGGGCTGGGCGTGGCGGACATCAATTGGCAGCCGGCGCGCGACCGGTTCGCCGAATACGTGTGCGTGCTGGGCATCATCAGCGGCACGCTCGGCAAGATCGCCAACGAGATCATCATCCTCGAACACAACGAGATCGACGAGCTGGCCGAGCCCTTCAGCGCCGGCAAGCTGGGTTCGTCGACGATGCCGCACAAACGCAATCCCTCGACGGTCGAAGCGGCGGTGGCGGTGAGCCGCGCGCTGCGCTACAACGTGGCGCTCATGCTCGAGTCGATGGTCATCGAACACGAGCGCGATGGTTCGGCGTGGCGCAGCGAATGGAAGGCGCTCCCGGAATCGTGCCTGTTGATAGGCGGGCTGCTCGCGACCATGAAATACGTGCTGTCGGGGCTGGTGGTCAACGTCGAACGCATGCGCGGCAATCTCGGCCTGCTGGGCGGCTTCCTGCTATCGGAGCGCGTGATGTTCGCGCTCTCCGACAAGATCGGCAAACAGACCGCGCATGAACTGGTGTACGAGGCATCGATGCACGGCCTCGAACAAGGCGTCACCTTCGAGCAATCGCTGATGGCGAACCAGCAGGTGCGCGAAGCGCTGTCCACGGAGGAACTGCGCAAGGCGCTCGATCCCACCACTTACGTCGGCCACGCGCCGCAGATCGTGGAACGCGTGCTCACGGAGCAGCGCGCGAATGGCTGGTTGAATTGACATTACTCGTGAGGTCGCGAGAGCGGGAGATCGGGAGAGGGAATCCTAACTCACGCCCTGACGCCCTGACGATTTCACGGAAACCACTATGAACATCACCATACTCGACGATTACCAGGACACAGTGCGCACCCTTACGTGCTTTTCCAAGCTCGCCGGGCACAACGTTACCATCTGGAACGATCACACCAAGGACGTCGACATACTCGCCGGCCGTCTCAAGGACACCGAGGCGCTGGCGCTGATCCGGGAGCGCACGCCGATTCGCGGGCCGCTGCTGGAAAAACTCCTCAAGCTCAGGATCATCAGCCAGCGCAGCGTGTATCCGCACATCGACGTCGATATCTGCACGCGGCGCGGCGTGATCGTTTCTTCCGACATGCATCCGGGCCGACCGTCGTATGCGACTGCGGAACTGGCGTGGGGTTTGATCGTCGCGGCGCTGCGCCATATCCCACAAGAAGTAGCGGCACTCAAGGCCGGGCGCTGGCAGTCGACGCTCGGCACGGGTCTGCACGGCCGCACGCTCGGCGTCTACAGCTATGGCCGCATCGGTTCCGTGGTCGCCGGTTACGGCAAGGCGTTCGGGATGAAGGTGCTGGTGTGGGGACGCGAAGCGTCGCTCGCACGGGCGCATGCCGAGGGCTACGCATCGGCGCGCAGCCGGGAAGCATTTTTCGAGGAGTGCGACGTCATCAGCCTGCACCTGCGGTTTAACAGCGCCACGCGCGGCATCGTCACCGCCGCTGACCTCGCGCGCATGAAGCCGACAGCCTTGCTCGTCAACACCAGCCGCGCCGGGCTGATCGAGGCCGGTGCCCTGGTTGATGCGCTCAAGCGCGGGCGTCCCGGCATGGCGGCGGCCGATGTCTACGAGGAAGAGCCGGTGCTCAACGCCGCTCATCCGCTGCTTGCGCTCGACAACGCGCTTTGCACGCCGCATATCGGCTACGTGACACGCAGCGGTTACGAAGGCATGTTCGGCAGCATCTTCGATCAAATTCTGGCTTATGCCGCCGGCAAGCCGGTCAACGTCGTCAATCCGGAAGTCCTGAAATTGCGTTAAAATTTCGCGAGCCGCGCGGCGCGGCTGCGGCCAGAACAAGAGGAGGGAACAACATGCAACGCGACATGCGCAGTTTGTGGTGGGCAGCGACTTTCCTGTTGCTGGGGAGCGCGGTGCCGGCGCTCGGCCAGGTTGCCAAATCCGCGGCGACGAATTATCCGGCCAAGCCGGTGCGCTGGATCGTGCCGTTCCCGCCGGGCGCATCCAACGACATCATCGGGCGGCTGGTTGGCGGCAAGCTTACCGATGCGTGGGGACAGCAGTTCGTGATCGACAATCGGCCTGGTGCGGGTGGATTGATCGGCGGCGAGATCGTCGCCCGCGCACAGCCGGACGGCCACACTTTGCTGCTGGCGAACCCCGCACCAATCGTGAATTCGCCGCTGCTCGCCAAGGCGCCGCCGTACGGCGCTGATGATTTCGCCAGCATCGTTTACATCGGGTATGCGCCGCTCATCGTCGTGACGAATCCCGGGTTTCCGCCGCGCAATCCGCGCGAATTCCTCGATTACATGAAAACCAACCCCAACAAGGTGAGTTGGGCCTCGTCGGGAATCGGAAGCAGCCTGCACATCGGCCTCGCACTGCTGCAGGCGGCGACCGGCGCGCAGGTCGTGCACGTGCCCTACAAGGGGACGGCCCCGGCACTGACCGACATAATCGGCGGCCAGATCCACGGCATGTACACGACCACCGTGAGTGCGGAGGCGCAAATCAAGGCGGGGCGCGTGAAGGTCATCGGCATCGCGAGCGCGAAGCGTTCGCCGTTGCTTCCCGCCGTACCCACGCTGGCCGAAAGCGGCATCAAGGACGCCGAGGCGGTCGTGTGGTTCGGAATGTCGGCGCCCGCAAAAACGCCGCGGGCTGTCGTCAGCCAGCTCAACCGCGAAGTGAACCGTATCCTCGGGCTTGCGGACGTCAAGGCGCGGCTCGACCAGCTCGGACTCGAAATCGCGGGCGGCGCCCCGGAAGATTTCGATCGCTTCATCAAGGCAGAGGTGGCGAAGGTCTCGAAATTGATCAAGGCCGGGTTACTGAAGGTCGAGTGAGCGTGCGGGCTGACCCCCGATCGAATGTTGCGCAAATGGATGACCATCCGTTTGCGCCTCGAACCTCCCTTCTCCTCCCGGGAGAAGGGTCGGGGATGAGGGCTGAGCATGGCCATGTATCTTTGGAATGCTCAGTACGAACAAGTCCTGTAGAATCCCGCAGGCAGGGCGTGCGGCCGGCAGCCACACGCGAGCTGCTCATTCATGAGGAGGGAAAAATATGCGGCAATCCGTTCGAGTTGCACTTGCAGTAGCGTTGTGTGCGGTGTCGTCTGCCACGGCAATCGCGCAGGATACCCGTTCGACAGGCTCAGGGCAGGCATACCCCAACAAACCGATCCGGCTGATCGTGGCGTTCCCGCCGGGCGGCTCGACCGACATCATCGGGCGCCTGGTCGGGCAAAAACTCGGCGAGCGGCTCGGTCAGCAGTTGGTCATCGACAACCGCGGTGGCGCCGGCGGCACCATCGGCACCGAAATCGCCGCCAGGGCAAATCCGGACGGCTATACGTTGACCATGGGCACGACCAGCACCCATGTGATCGCTGCCGGCGTCTACAGCAAGCTCAAGTACGATCCTATCAAGGACTTCGCGCCGCTCACGCTGGTGGCGAGCACGCCGTATCTGCTGGTGGTGCATCCGGGGGTGAAGGCAAAAACGCTCAAGGAATTCGTCGCGCTGGTCAAATCGCAGCCGGGCAAGCTCAACTTCGCTTCGGCCGGCACCGGTTCCACCACCCAGCTTGCAATGGAAATGCTGAAGATCGCGGCCGGCATCGACATCGTGCATGTGCCGTACAGCGGCAACGGCCCGGCCGGAACCGCCACCATGGGGGGGCAGGTCCAGGCGCTTTTCGGCAGCATGCCCGCGGTGCTGCCGCACGCCAAAGCCGGCCGATTGCGGCCGCTGGCGGTAGGCACGGCCACGCGCTCGCCATCGCTGCCCGATGTGCCGACCGTTGCCGAGTCCGGCTACTCGGGGTACGAGGCGTCGCTGTGGTTGGGATTCTTCGCGCCTAAGGGCACGCCGGTGCCGATCCTCAACCGGCTGCATGGCGAGCTCGTAAAAATCGCCCAGTCGCCGGAGATGAAGGACCAGTTCGAGAGGAATGGCGCCTCGGGGGTGACCAATTCTCCGGCGGAACTTTCAAAGCTGGTCCAGGCCGAAATCGACAAGTATAAGAACGTGATCAAGGCTGCGGGCATCAAACTCCAGTAAGCGGCGGACTGCGGTAGTGCCGCCCCGAAGCATACGGGGTCTGTTGTTCGTGCGGATCTTACGACAATCGATACGAGAAGCATTGCTGTGACATCCCGGGGTTACATCGCAACGGCCGCGTTGCTCGGCGTGCTGGTTCCCGCCGGGAATGCTCTTGCCCAGACTGGAAGCTATCCGGCCAAGACTATCCGCTTGATCGTGCCGTTCGCGCCCGGCGGCCCCAACGATCTGTTGGGCCGCATGGTGGGGCAAAAACTCACCGAACAATGGGGTCAGCCGGTGGTGGTCGAGAACCGCGGCGGCGCGGGCGGAACGGTCGGGCTGGATGCCGCCGCCAAGTCTGCCGGAGACGGTTATACGCTGGCGATGGGCGGTTCGAGCAACATGGCTGTTGCCCCGAGCCTCTACAAGAAGCTGCCGTACGATTCGATCAGGGATTTTTCGCCGATCATCAACGTCGCCCACGTGCCGTATGCCGTGGGCATCAACCCCACCGTACCCGCGAAGAACGTCAAGGAACTGATTGCGATCGCCAGGCGCAAGGCGGGTTATCTCAGCTACGCCTCTTCGGGGACCGGCAGCATGTCGAGCCTCGCGGCGGAACTGTTCAAGTCCTTGGCGGGAGCGGACGTTGTGCATATCCCGTACAAGGGCACCGCACCGGCGCTGACCGAAGTTGTGGGCGGACAGGTGGACATGATGTTCGCCGATCTCGCGCTGATCCAGCCGCTCGCGAAAGCCGGCAAGCTCAGGGTGATTGCGGTCACCGGCACCCGCCGCGCGCCCGTGGCCCGCGATGTGCCGACGATTTCGGAATCGGGACTCCGCGGTTACGAGATCGAGCCGTGGTTCGGGGTGGTCGCTCCGGCCGGCGTGCCGCGCGACATCGTCTCCCGGCTCAACGCCGCGATTGCATCAGGACTCAAGTCGTCGGACGTGATCCAGCGCCTCGACGCGCTGGGTTACGAGCCGATCGGCGGCACCGCGGAACAATTTGCCGCCACCATCAAGTCCGATATCGCCAAGTACGCAAGGATCATCAGCCAGGCCGGCATCAAGGCCGGGCTGTAAGGGGCGTAATTCGTGAGCGGTAAGCGGTGAACAGTGAACGGTGAACGGTGAACGGTGAACGGAAAACTCCAACCGCGAAGCTGCTTACTTGTTCTTCACGAATTACCAGTCACCAGTCGCGAGTCACCACTCACCGCTCACGAATCACCACGGACGGAGACAAGCCATGAGGACGAGTGTCGTATTAGCCGCGCTGCTCGCAGCCTGCATCGCGCCCGCGTGGGCGCAGGCGCCGTACCCGGCAAAACCCGTGCGCATCGTTGTGCCGTTTCCGCCGGGCGGGCCGACCGATTTACTGGCGCGCGTGCTCGCGCAGAAGCTCGGGGAGAGCATGGGCCAGCAATTCGTCGTCGATAACCGTCCCGGCGCGACCGGGACCATCGCCGCCGCGATGGTAGCCAAGTCGCCGCCTGACGGCTACACGCTGATCATGCACGCGACCAGCAGCCACGTCAGCGCGTATCTCTACCGCAAGATCACGTACGATCCGATGAAGGATTTTGCTCCCGTCGCCAACGCGGGGACGCTGGCGTTCTACCTTGTCACGCATCCCTCGCTGCCGGCGAAGACCGTGAAGGAGGTCATCGCGCTGGCGAAACGCCGTCCGGGGGAACTCGCTTTCTCCTCTCCCGGCAGCGGCAGCGGCGGACACCTGGTCATGGAAATGTTCAAGGCCGCCACTGGAATCAACCTGCTGCACGTGCCGTACAAGGGCGCTGCACCGTCGATCGCCGACCTCATTGCCGGCCAGGTTTCGCTCACGTTCGACACCATTTCGACCTCGCACCCGCACGTCAAGACCGGGCGGCTGCGCGGCATCGCAGTCTCCAGTTCGAAGCGCATGCCGGCTGCGCCCGAGATACCGACGGTCATGGAATCGGGCGTGCCGGGGTTCGAGAACTACATCTGGTTCGGGCTGCTCGCGCCGGCGGGCACGCCGTCCGGGGTGATGAGTCGGCTGAGCGGCGAAATCAATAAAGTGCTGGGAGCGCCGGATTACCAGCAGCGCATGCAGACCCTCGGTGGTGTGGCGGCGCCGCACAGCCCGGAGCAGTTCGCGGACTTCCTCAGGTCCGACACGCCGAAGTGGATCAAAGTGATCAACGACACCGGCGCGCGGGTGGAGTGATTACCGGCCATGGAATCGACCACGCACGTCTTGTTGTGCGGCGGGGCGGCTCGGCAGTCAATATAGGCACGGCGCTCCCGGCCCGTCCGCACCAACGTTCGCAGTCACCCGCGCGCGCCGCTCTCTCGCGCGTCGCTGTGCACTGCGCGGTTATGCGACGTTCTGCATCTTGTTCGCGAAGTCGCGGCCCGACGTTGGCGGGGGGAGAGGTTTACCATCTTGGTGGTAAAGCGCAATGGCTTCCTCCACCACTTGGCACAGTTGCTCGAAGACGGCTTTCTCATCCGCGCCATGGCATCCACCGTAAATCAGGCCCGGAGAACTCCCGACAAAGCATTGGTCCTCTTCCGACCATTCGACAATCTTCGCGTACCTTGCGCTTTCTTTCATGATTTTGACTCCTCAACGGCGCGCTTTACGGCGCGGACTTGGTAGTGCTACGCATCGTCGCCAAGCGCTCCCGATATTGTGATCGGTTTTGAAACTCTCGGGTGGACAAAGTTTCTGCGGTTGCCTTTCCCGCCCCGATTGACGAAACCTGCGCGTTCAAGCTCGGCAACAAGTTCTCTCATCTTCTGCGGCACGAAATCACCCTTGGATATTTCGTCGCATAACGTGTCCCGATCACACGGGCGAGCAGGGCAACGACGTGCTTGATCGCGTCGGTGTGGCACACCGCTTCCGGCGCGTCCGTGTGCGGCGCCAGGTTAGCGCTCAACCGTGCGCCGCGAGCTCTTCGCGCACGATCTTGCGCACGAGCTCCTGGGTTACGGGTTGCTCCGTGATTCCGAGGTACGAATTCAGGGCTTCATTGATCAGGGTCTGATAGCCCTTCCCGGACTTTTCGGACTGAGCCTTGAAGCGCTTGAGAATCGCGTCGTCCATGTAGATGGTGATGCGCGT
>Ga0156176_1157_pt1 | contig 29634 bp, 31 predicted proteins | sample RifCSPlowO2_12_FD_107829 | JGI IMG/M metagenome (GOLD analysis project Ga0156176, IMG submission 107829) | Betaproteobacteria bacterium RIFCSPLOWO2_12_FULL_62_58
GACTTGACGCTGGTCTACGAGGCACCTGAGGTTGCATAGATGAGGTTGCATAGATTCTTGCGCCCATGTCAGGAGTCCTGAACTTTGCTCTACAAAGGAGAACCTCCTATGACAATGTGCGCGAGGTTGGCGATGAGGGATCGCTTATTCCGAACTACATGGATTGCAATGCTCGCCTTACTGCTTCCATCCGAACACGCGCAGAGTTCTTCGGTGCGCTTCGAACCAGCCGCTTCGAGCAATTCGGCGGACTCTTATCCGACGAAGCCGGTGCGAATTGTCGTGGGCCTCGCGCTGGGCGGCGGAGCTGATATGGTCGCGCGCATGGTGGCGCAGAAACTGAGCGAAAGCTTGGGACAATCGTTCGTCGTGGAGAACCGCCCGGGCGCGGGGGGTTCGATCGGTCCCGCGTACGTTGCAAATTCGCCACCGGACGGTTACACACTGCTGTTGATTATCAGCGGCTTCTCGGCATACCCGGCGCTTTACCCGAACCTTCCGTACGACCCGATAAAGAGCTTCGCTCCAATCACGTTGGTCAGCGAAGCGCCGTTCATACTGACGGTACATCCCTCGGTTCCGGTGAATACAGTCAAGGACCTGATCGCACTCGCCAAAGCGAAGCCCGGAGTATTAAATATCGGCACGTCTGGCATTGGCGCCACCGGCCACCAGCCGCTCAGTAACAATATCCGCCCACAGATTCCGCTACACAACCCTTTTATTGGGGCGATGTTGAAATAAGTTGTGAGGGTAGTTTCAATCCAAAGAGGAGGAACGAAAATGTTTGAGAGACAATTCCGTTGTACTCCGCCCTTCGCGCTGTGGATAGCTTTCGTAGTGCTGTTAGCAGCTATCGCACCGACTGCTTTGGCGCAGAGTTATCCAACGAAACCGATCAGAATGATCATTCCGTTCGCGCCGGGTGGCGGTAATGATGTCGTGGGACGCATGATAGCCGCCCAGTTGTCGGAGCGTCTCGGTAAGCAGGTTGTGGCTGACAATCGCGCCGGCGGGGCGGGAGTCATCGGAACAGAAATCGCAGCGAATTCCCAGCCCGACGGTTATACACTGCTGGTAATCTCCGCCACTTACACTGTCACTCCGCTGCTTTATAAGCTCCCCTATGATCCAGTCAAATCGTTTGTTCCTGTCACCATGATGGCGGCCAGTCCGAACTTGCTCGCGGTGCATCGCTCCTTGCCCGTTAAGTCGGTGAAAGAGCTGATTGCGCTCGCCAAAGCGAAGCCAGGCGAGCTGACTTACGCAACGGCTGGAGCCGGCTCGAACTCGCATCTTAGCGGTGCACTTTTCAGCAGCCTCGCCCATATCAACATCGTTCCGGTGGCGTTCAGAGGCGGCGGCTCGCAGATGATCAGCGTCGTTGCAGGTGAGACTCAGATGGCTATCGGGCCAATGGTTTCGATGCTGCCCCATGCCACTTCCGGCCGGCTGAAGATCCTAGGCATCGGCAGTACAAAGCGCAGTGCAGTACTACCAGATGTGCCGACGATAGCCGAGGCCGGCGTGCCTGGCTATGAATCAGGAAACTGGTGGGGCATTATGGCGCCCGCCGGCACGTCCTCTGACATAGCTAATAAACTGTATACCGAAGTTTCTGCGATTCTCAGCTCCGCGGAAAGCCGCAAGTGGTTCGCGTCCCAAGGCGCGGAGCCCGTCAACATAGCGCCGGACAAATTCGGCAAGTTGATCATGGCCGAGATGCATAAATGGCAAAAAGTCATCAAAGAGTTCAATATACGGGTCGAATAGGCCCACGATAACCTTTGGAGAGCTCCTTTCTACGGTTGGAGAAGGGGAGAAGGCTTGGTAGCGTAGGCCGAGCACGAGCGGCTGTGCCGTCCAACGCTGAACCGGCAAGGAGCGCGCAGACTTCTTTTTGTGGCGTTCTCCCGACGCTCGTCGTTCGGGCTGTGTTGGGAGCGCTCTTAAGGATCGCTGGCGAGCAGAGGTCGTCAGCGGCTGAGCATGCCTACACGATACTTAACCTTCCCGCATCTGATGTCGCCAGAAAGGCACTCGCCACCCTTGCCGTTGTCAAGGACTAGTCTTGTCCAATATGGTATGAGTCTGAACGGGGGGACTCTGATACTCTTTTTACGTCTGTCTCATAGTCGAGACTCAGAATCGCACAGCGACGGTTATATAGATCAAGCCCTTTATGAGTTCTCCGGCGTAGCGGAGAAATTACCTTACTGAGTCAATGCCATAGCAAGCCACGGGGAGGTCGCGACCATGACTATCACTATCGAACTGGATTTCATTACGATCGCGGAAGCGGCTGACCTTATCGCTGAACGAAAGCTATCGCCCATTGAGCTAACCAAGGCCAAGCTTGCGCGGGTGGATGCGCTCGATTCGCAGATCAATGCATTTACCACCCTTACCCCGGAGCTTGCGTTGCAGCAGGCGCAAGCAGCTGAGCAGGATATTACCTCCGGCCGCTACCGTGGACCGATGCACGGCATTCCCTTCGGGCTCAAGGATCTTTACGACACTGCCGGCATCCTTACGACGGCACACTCAAAAGTGTGCATCGATAACATTCCGAGCGAGGATGCGGCTGTCACGGAAAAACTTTACGCCGCGGGCGGCGTGCTGCTTGGCAAGCTTGCCACCACCGAGTTTGCGCACGGGGGCCCGTCGCTCGATGCGCCGTGGCCGCCAGCGCGTAATCCATGGAACCCAGAACACTATACGGGTGGGTCCAGCAGCGGTTCGGCTTCCGCCGTCGCTGCCGGCCTGGTGTTGGGCGCGCTAGGCACCGACACCGGTGGATCGGTACGCACTCCCGCCGCTTTCTGCGGTGTTACCGGGCTAAAGCCCACTTACGGTCTAGTCAGCCGTTACGGTGTGATACCGAATTCATTTAGTTTCGACCATTGCGGGCCGCTCACTTGGACAGCGGAAGACTGTGCGATCGTGTTGCAGGCTATCGCGGGCTACGACCCCCGCGATAGCGCTAGCGTATTATGCCCAATTCCCGATTATCGTGCGGCGCTTAAGGCGGATATCCGTGGTCTTCGCATAGGTGTGATACGGCACTTTTGGGAAGAAGATCTGCAAGTGAGCGCCGAGATGGCGCAGGCGATGGAGACAGCACTCGACATACTCCGGCGGTTGGGCGCAAAGATCGAAGATGCGCGAATGCGTCCGCTACAGGATTACCTCGACGTCAAGCGAACGATTGGAGAAACGGAGATCTTCTGCGTGCATCAGAAGGACCTCATCGCGCGCCCCGGAGATTTCGGAATGCATTTCTTGGCGCAAGCGCTGGCGGGATGCTTATTCGAAGCGACCGAATACGTACAGGCCCAGCGCGAACGTCGGCTAATGCAAGCAGAAATGGAGCCGCTGTACAAAAAATATGACGTACTGGTTACGGCCACCTCGAGCCCCGCACCGCGTCTAGATCGTCATCCGATTCTGAGCGGCTGGATCAAGCCAAGTATCTACACGGCGTTCAGCGTGACCGGGGGACCATGTGTCGCAATCTGCAACGGTTTCACCCGTGACGGATTGCCCCTTTCGATGCAGATCGCTGGCCGGCCATTCGATGATCAAACCGTGCTGCATGTTGCGTATGCCTACGAACAGGCCACGTTATGGCGCAAGCGACGACCCGCGCTGGTGGCGCATGCACCGTCCGTGCCGGTGAGTCCGCCGCCACATCCGTCCGACATTGCAGTGGACGCGACAACGCGCGAGATCGTGGACCAACACGCGCGGCGAGCAGGCTTGAAGCTGAATGACATGCAATTCGCGCTGCTGTGCGAAGTGGCGCCGTACGCGCTTGCAATGGCTCGGCGCATCCGGCGCGACCGCAGCCGTTCGGACGAGCCTGCGAATGTGTTTCGCTTCGGCGCGACATAATGAACTGCTCGTTCTATCGGGCCTGTTCGACGCCTGGCGTTGGGAATGCGCGGACGCGACCAGCGAGCGAGATCAAAGATTCGGCGCGCATTTGACATCCCGGGCAAGAACTTATTATTTATCTACAAAACGACAGTCATTACTCACCAGTCGTTTGTGAGGAGGACTATGAAACGTTGCTTGTTCTCGACGGTATGGGCCGCGGTGCTCGCTTTGCTCCTTCCATCTGCTGCAGCGCAGAGCTCGTCGGCGCGCTGCGGCATTGAAGCAGCGGCTCTCAACTGTCCTCACGAACTACAAAACGACAACCATTACTCATCAGTCGTCCGCGTTCCGTCGATTCCACTTATGGTCAGGAGTTGAACCGTGTCCACGAAAGTCAGTGATCAAAGCCGACGCACTGCTCGCGGCCAGCAGCTGAGTGCGTATATCGCGGGTACCTCCCGGCGTCAATTTCCGCCTGCGATCCTGGAGGAGGCAAAGCGTGCGCTAGTCGATTTCCTCGGCGTCGCTGTCGGTGCAGCCAATGAGGCCCCGGTGCGGCCCGTGCGAAGTGTCGTGCAGGCCTGGAAAGCATGCGGCAATGCGCGGATCTTTCTCGGCGGCCGTACGACGCCTGCGCTGGCGGCGCTCGTGAACGGCACGATGGCCCACGCCATGGATTACGACGATGTAAATTCGAATCACGCAGGCCATCCAAACGGCCCTTGCTGGTCGACTGCGCTCGCTCTTGCGGAGCACCACGGGCTTGGCGAGAAAGACGCGATCGCTGGGTTCATCACGGGCTATGAGGTCATGGCCAGACTCGGCGGTGGCGGCGCCCCCGGGGTCGGTGGAAGTCTGCAACGCCGCGGATTCCACCCGACATCAGTATTTGGACGCGCCGGCGCTGCCGCAGTCGCGTGTGCCATGCTGGGCCTTAACGAGACGCAGACTGCACATGCGTTGGGCATTGCGGCCACGACGGCCGGCGGCCTGGTCGGCTCGTTCGGCACCCATTCGAAACCGTTCCATGCGGGCAAGGCGGCAATGGATGGCATACTCGCAGCGCAACTGGCGTCCGAGGGCTTCGTATCGGCCACGCATCTGTTCGAGCTCGAAAAGGGCTTGCTTGATGCGTTCATCCAGGACAAGGTGACCGAAGTACCCCCGCTTGATTTCGATTCGAGATGGGAACTGCTGCGCAACCAATACAAGCACTTCGCGAGCTGCCGGGCGACGCACGCATCGACGCAGGCCGCGCACATGCTGGCCACCCGCGTTGCAGGAAAAAAGATCACGAAGGTGCACGCTAGAGTACACACCAACGCGCTTGTCACCGCCGGGAAGCTCAACCCACATACGCCGCTCGAAGGAAAGTTCAGTGTGCCGTTTTGTATAGCGCTGGGGTTGCGCGGCTATCGAGTCGTTGCTTCGGATTTTAAAGACGAAACCATGCGTGACTCGTCAGTGCGGGAAATCCTGCCTGTCGTGCAGCTCGAGGGGGTGCCAGGCCAAGCTTCGCATACGGCGCAGCTTGACGTTGTGCTGGATGGAGGAGAACATCTGCGTGCCGAGACAAAGATCGTCTACGGCCACCCGGACAATCCGATGAGTTGGGACGACTTTCACGCAAAGTTCGAAGGGGTGGCCGAGCCGGTGCTGGGGCCACAAAAAACAGCAACGCTCTATGTGCTCGCCCGGGAGTTCGAGCAGCCTGGGTCGCTGCAAAAAATTTCAGATCTGCTTAAAGGCCCCGTCCCCGAACAATGAGTCGCTCATCGCTTAGGTTAACTATGTTGGGCAGTGATCGCACCCCCACCTTGTTCGTAGAGTCCCACCTGGATTCGCTTTCTAAAGGCGGCAATTTCAACGGACCGGCTGACATAATCGCCGGCATTGCAGCTATCGAGGCGCCTCAACAGCTCAGCATGGTTCCTAAAGCAACATCACGGGCATGGCAATCCGCTGAGGAAATAGGGAACTTCCACATTTGAATCTAACTTTGCTCTACAAAGGAGAACCTCCTATGACAATCTGGGCAGTCTGCGCGAGGTTAGCGATAGTGGTAGGTACCTTCTTTCACACGAATGGAGGAGTTGCTGCCGAATGGACACCCAAGCGCAACGTTGAGATCATTGTTGGATCCGCTCCGGGAAGTGGGCAGGACATTGCGGCGCGTCAAATGCAGAAGATCTGGCAAGACAGCAGATTGTTAACTGTTCCGCACATCGTCGTTAATAAACCGGGAGGCGGAGGAGCCGTCGGCTGGGATTACCTGTCACGCCACGCCGGCGACGCCCACTACCTAGCGACAATAACCCCTCCCACGATTGCAAACCAGATTTTAGGAGTAACCGGTGACACGCTTTCCAACATAACCTCATTGGCTTTGCTAAGCCAAACATACATAACTTTCTCGGTCAAAAGTGATCATGTGCTGAAATCGATAGGTGAGCTAGCTGAGCACCTCAAGAAGGATCGGTCATCGATTACGTTTGGGTTTGCTACGGCCGTAGGCAACGCTATGCACGTTACGGGAGCACTATACTTCAAGGCCCTTGGATTCGAGGCCCGTGAGATGAAAACCGTCGTTTTCAACGCTTCATCAGTGGCCATGACAAACGTCATGGGAGGCCATGTAGATGTTCTTATCACTACTTTCTCCACGATAGGCTCGAACGCGCGCGCCGGCAAGTTAAAGGTCTTGGCAGTAGCGGGGCCTGTTCGGCAAGTCGGCACCTTTGCGAATATCCCGACATTCAGAGAAAGTGGTTTTGATGTCGTCTTCTCCAATTGACAAGGACTTGCCGGTGCAAAGGGCCTAACGCGATCACAAATCGCGTACTGGGATAGTGTTCTCGCTAAAAGCACTTCGACCTCTGAATGGCAAAAGGCAATGGCTGATGACGAACAAGAAGCTACCTATTTACCAAGCGATGAGATGAAAACATTTTTGGAGCGAGAGCTCAAACGGTACCGTGGTGTGCTAACGGAACTCGGACTCGCCAAATAGGGGGTAGAGTGTTGCCAGCCGCTGGAACAATTCGGCGCATTAACAATTGAGGGTGGTACCTTGAGACGACACACATCCGCGACCTGTCGCATCGATGCGTCACTTACGGCCAGTTAAGAGTTGACAATTTTGGCGAAGAATTTGCTGGCGCCTGAGTGAAAACGGTGAGATTATCTGTGTGCCGTAAAGGCTCGAACCCAGGCGGTTCTTCAGATATTCTCCTGCGAAGGCAGGAACACTTGGATGGACGTGAATCGGCGGATCGTCCAGGAGGTTTCCGCACAGCCGAGCGTTTGTTGTTGTCTTCGTTTTCACGTAAGTCCTGTTTGGTTCCGGCTATGCCGGCTTAGGGCATCCCTATGATTACGGCTCTACACGACCTGACGATAGCCGAGGCGAGTAAGTTGATATGCGCACGCGAGTTCTCTCCAGTCGAACTCGTGCGCGGTTTGCTTGAACGCATAGACCAGTTCGACGCGCATGTAAACGCATTCATTACCGTTACAGCCGATTTGGCAATGAAGCAGGCGGCAGCGGCCCAGCGCGAGATAACCGCCGGCCGCTACCGCGGGCCGATGCACGGTATACCCTTTGCCCTCAAGGATCTGTACAACACGGCTGGAGTCCTCACTTCGGCAAATTCGAAACTGTGCGTCGACAATATTCCGTCGGAAGATGCAGGCGCAGTCTCAAAGCTTTATGAGGCCGGGGCTGTTCTGGTTGGCAAGTTAAAAACCCATGAGTTTGCGCAGGGTGGACCGGCAACGGATCTGCCTTGGTCTCCGGCCCGCAACCCTTGGAATCCGGCACACTTCACGGGAGGTTCGAGCAGCGGACCCGCCGCAGCGGTCGCCGCAGGATTCGTACCCGGCGCACTCGGAACTGACACTGGTGGCTCGATTCGAGGACCTGCAGCCCTTTGTGGCGTGGTCGGGCTGAGACCTACCTACGGCCTTGTCAGCCGCCACGGCGTAATCCCGAACTCCTTCACGTTCGACGCCTGCGGTCCGATGACCCGGACGGTGGAAGATTGCGCCATCATGCTCGTCGCTATAGCGGGTCACGACCCTAGAGACCCAGCGAGCTCGGATAGGCCCACACCGGATTACCGCTCAGCGCTCAAACCCGACGTTCGTGGGCTAAGGATCGGCGTGATCCGGCATTTCTGGGAGGAGGACTTGCCGGCACATGAGGACGTTAGGCAAGCGATGGAAACATCTCTCGGTGTCCTGCGCGAACTTGGTGCCGACCTCGAAGTGATCCGAATGCGCCCGCTCCAGGAATACTACGATGTCAGGAACGTCATTGCCCTCTCCGAACTTATGGCTATCCAGCATGCGGACCTGATGGAGCGGCCTGGCGACTACTGCTCGGACTTTCTTGGTCGGGGTCTCGCCGCCTGTCTGTTCCAATCGATGGACTATGTCGAAGCGCAGCGGGAGCGGAAACGGATGGTGATGGAGATAAGTGCTCTTTACAGCAGATATGACGCCTTTGTTACGGCCGCCAACCCCGGCCCGGCCCCCCAGTTCGACAGCTATCGCACTATCGGATACTGGCAGCGCCCAAATATCACCACGCCATTCAGCATATCAGGCGGGCCGGCGCTCGTTGTATGCAATGGTTTCAGTAAAAACCGCCTGCCGCTTGGCTTACAAGTAGCAGGGCGACCATTCGATGAGCAAACGGTGCTGAGAATCGGTCATGCGTATGAGCAGGCAAATGGTTGGAAGTCGAGACGGCCCATACTCTCAGCCGCTCCGCTTGAGGCTCTAGTGATTGACGGAGGCCAAGCAGATAGTGCTCCTGTGGACGAAGGAACACGTGGGGTAGTTCGCGTACTGGCTGAACGCGCCGGACTCGTACTGACGGAATCACAATTTGAGCTTCTCTGCCAGGCAGCGCCATACGCTATCGAGATGACGAACCGTATCAGGCGGCGCCGCGATCGATTCGAGGAGCCGGCCAACGTTTTCAGGTTTCAGGCTTAACGTTTGGTGCCCGGCATCCCGCCCAGAAGTCTCCTTAGTCTCTTATCACTTAAGAGTTGACAGAATTGGCGAAGAATTTGTCACTTGGCGAGGGCGAGCGCAGGGATGATCTGAAACTGCGTCAACGAGCACGCGGCGGCGATGGCGGAGCGGCCCAGGCGCGTGAGGTAGTAGCGGTAAGAGCGCGTGACGCGTTTGATCAATCCGAGGGAGCGCAGGCGGTGCAGTTGACGCGACAAGCGCGAGTCGCTGAAGCCGGACACAAACGGTTTCAGGTCGGCGCGGCGCACGCCATGGATGTTGAACTCAGGGCGCTGCAACGCGCGCAGAAGCTGCTGCTCGGCGCGCTCGAAGAAGTTCAGTCCCTTGATCGTGCGATCACCGTCACGCTGTGGCTCGGTGAGCCGCGTGAGGTCACGCTCGCCGCTGGAGGTGTCTTCGATCGCCGAGAGGAATTCCAGGTAGCGGCGATTGCAACCGGCAAGGATCTCGCGCAGATCGATGAGGCTGTAGATCGACTTCTTCAGTCCAGCGAGCTCGCGCGTGGCGTGACCGTCCTTGTGTTCCACCTTGCGGTGGTTCTTGAAGAACGAGACATCGTTGGTGGTGGTCTCCAGGCGCAGCACGCGGCCGAACTTGTCGTACATCTTTACTCCGGTCTTGTCGAAGCGGTGCTTGATGCAGGTGCCCTCGATGCGGGTACTGAGCCGGCTGCCCAGTTCCTGCGCCAGCTGAGGCGTGATCTTCTTGCCCAGGAAGTGCGCCACCTGCTCGGCCTTCACCGCGAGTACCGCCTGGCGCGAGAGCTGCTCATACAAGGGCTTGAGCGCCGCCTCCGAGCGGAAGATCAGGTCCGTGGAATACTCCACCTGCATCAGGCTCCAGTGATAGTCCTGCGCAAACACATCGAGCACCGGGCAAAACCGCTTGACATACCGATCCAGCCGCCGATGCAACTCGTCGGGCTTCATCGCATTGGCCAGTGCCTGCGCCCGATCGATGTCAGCAATGCGCACGAATGCATTGTCGGCCAGGGTAAACTCGATGCCGGCGGCGGTGAGCTTGCGGGCAAGCCAGCCATGACCGTTGCAGTAGAACTGCAGCCGGAACGGGCACCAGGTGGGCACCCGCAAATAGCACAGCCCGAACTTCTCGTCGATGAAGTAGAAGTAGTAGTGCAAGCACTTGCCCGAGTCGGGCTTGAGCGCCGTCCTGCCGCTGCTCTTGTCGTGCCACGGCCGGTAGCTCTGGCACGCCTCCATCGCCGAGATCACGTGCACCAACCCCGGGTGATCGCCGCGGCGCGAGAGCACCTTTGCCACCACCTCTTCCTTGCGAATGTGGGGCTTGTTGATGTGCTCGATCTCAATACCCGCCTCGGCGCAGGCCTCTTGGGCTCGGGCACGAATGCGATCGCGCAGCGGCTCCGCAAAACGCGCGTAGTCAAAAATGCGGATCCCGCGCGAATACAGAAAGCTCGTCATGCCTTGCGCGTAGCACGCCCCCGGCAGCGTGCCCGTGATGACGATTCGGTCGTAGCACGACAACACGCCAAGCAGGCGCTCGCGGTAACGCTCGGTGAGCATCTGCGCCATCATCGCCTCCGCTTGCTTGATCGTGTTACGGCTACTTTACCCTGTTTGGTTCCGGCTTCGCCGGCTTAGGGCCGACTCGGTGCAAGGAAGTATTGAGGGAAGCCGTCACCAACTCAACGCATTGCCGAAGAGGAGGAGTAATATGAAACTGAACGTAATTCCGATCGTCGCGATCATCGCAGTCGCATGGCTCACGGCTGCAAACGAGGTCTATGGGCAGCACAAAGGAAACAATGACGGAGTCAACTACCCAACTAGGCCCATCCGCTTGATCGACCCCTTCCCGCCAGGAGGAGGCACGTGGTTTATCGGGCGCTTGGTAGGAGAGAAGCTCTCTGAAAGCTTGGGACAACCCATAGTCCATGATAATCGAGCAGGCGCTGGGGGTTCGGTTGGATCGGGGCTTGCAGCCCGGGCCACGGCCGACGGACATACGCTTTTGTTGGCGACATCCAGCTCGATTGCAGTAAATCCGCTAATATTAAAAGTTCCATTCGACCCTATCAAGGATTTTGTCCCGGTTGCACGGATAGCTTCAACACATCTTTTGATGGTAGTACATCCTTCACTGCCCGCAAGAACAGTGAGTGAATTCTTGGCGCTATTGCGTTCTCAAAAGAGCAGCCTTAACTATGCTTCGTCGGGTACGGGTTCGCTCAGCCACTTGACAGGAGAGCTCTTCAACGTAACCGCAAACGTCAGCATGACCCACATACCATATAAAGGCGGTGGGCCCGCGCTGACCGAACTCATCGGTGGTCATGTTCAATTGTTTTTTTCCAATATTCTCACGGCTTTGCCGCACGCAAAGTCTGGGCGCCTGCGCGCGCTCGCTGTTGCCGGTCCAAAGCGGGCGCAAGGTGCCCCGGATATTCCAACGGTTTCCGAATCCGGATTACCGGGATTCGAGGTATTGAATTGGAACGGCATACTAGCGCCAGCGGGAACTTCGCCGGAAATAGTGGCGAAGCTCAACCGTGCGATAAATGCAGCACTGAATCTGGCTGACGTACGGGAAAAGTTGATCAGTGGCGGTGCCGAACCAGTTGGTGGGAGCCCGCAGCAATTTGGCGAGCGCATTAGAGCCGACATTACCAAATGGGCCAAGGTGATCAAACAGTCCAATATTCGCACTGACTATGAGTAGGGCCACGAACTCCGAACTATTGACGAATCGGCGTCACTTTAGTCTCTTATCCACACGATCTTCGCACTTTTTGGCACGAATTCAGGCGTGAGTTGGCTGTGCGAGGCATGGGATGATGATCAGTTGCTTGAGCTTGAGGCCGGTGATGACCACGCGCCGCCCGAAGGCCGTGAGGTAATGTTTGTAGCTGTGGCCTACGCGCTTGATCAGGCCGTGCACGCGCAGGCTTTTGAGCAGGCGCGAGAGCTGGGAGTCGGACAGGTCTGGCAGATGCGCTCGCAGGTGCTTGCGGCGCAGCCCGCTGATGTTGAACTCGCCACGGGCAAGCGTGGTGAGCAGGCGCTCATCGAGGGCGCGGAAGAAATTGAAGCCACGGTAGGTGCGCCCGTTATCGTCTTTGGGTTCCGCCAAGCGCTTGAGATCGGTTTGGCCGGTGCTGTCATCGGAGAGTTCCGACAGGAAGGCAAGGTAGCGCTGGTTGGCTGCGCAGAGCAGTTCACGCAGGTCGGGCAAGCTATAGATCGACTTCTTCAGTGGCGCGAGCTTAAACACGCTAGCGCCATCGCGTTGTTCCACCGTGCGGTGGTGTTTGAAAAAGGACACATTGTTCACCGTGGTCTCGATTCTGAGGATCGAGCCGAACTTGTCGTACATCTTGATGGCAGCGCAATCCATGTGATGCTTGATGCAGGTGCCCTCGATGCGGGTCGAGAAGCGGCTGCCCAGCTCTTGGGCAAAGCGCGCATCAAGGCGCCGTCCGAGAAAGTGCGCCACTTGCTCGGCCTTGACCGCGAGAATCGCCGCGCGGCTGATCGCCTCATACAGGGGCGCGAGCGCGGCTCGATCCTCGAACACGATGTCGGTGGCGAACTCCGCCTGCATGATGCTCCAGTGCATTGCTCATGATCACCAGTGCCCATGCGGTGGGCCCGGCCTTGTACGAGAAGCTGCCTTATCATGCGATAGAGTCGTTTTCCGCGGTATCGCTCGTGGCATCAACGCCCCTCGTATTGCTCACCCATACTTCGTTGCCGGTAAGGTCCTTGAAGGAATTGGTAGCTCTCGCGAAAGCCCGCCCCGGGCAGCTTAACTATGCATCTTCCAGCATCGGAGCGCCTCCTCATTTGGCCGCAGAATTATTCAAGAGAAGCGCTCGCATCAATATGGTACATGTACCGTACAAAGGCTCGGGGCCAGCGTTCGCAGATCTTATTGGCGGGCAACTGGAACTGATGTTCGCCGCTTTACCGGGTTCCCTTCCTTACATAAGGGCAGGGAAGCTAAGGCCCATTGCGCTCACTTCAGCGAAAAGATCTCAAGCGGTGCCCGATCTTCCGACGATTGCGGAGCTGGGCTTTCCGGGATATGAAGTGACGAATTGGTATGGCGTACTCGGTCCATCGGGCGTGGATCGCAAGATCATCGAGCGCCTGAACGCGGAAATCGCGGTGGTTTTACAAATGCGCGATGTGGCGGAAACTATCGTGCGAGTAGGCGCAGAACCGGTGAGTAGCACACCTCAGGAATTCGAAGCGTACCTGCGATCAGAAGTCGCAAAGTGGACCAAACTAATCACGGAAGCCGGAATTCGGGCTGAGTGAGGCCGTAGAACGGCAAATCCGCCTATCCGCTGGTTTTTACTGGCAGGGCACCGGGCGATCCCCAAGCATGGAATTGGATTTCATCACGATTGCTGAAGCAGCGCGTCTCGTGGCCGCGCGCGAAATCTCACCAGTCGAGCTAATCAACGCTAAGCTCGCACGCATCGCGGCGCTCGATCCCCACATCCACGCCTTTATCACGCCGACGCCGGAACTTGCATTGCAGCAGGCGCGAGCCGCTGTTCCTGCGCGCCGCCGAGCGCGGCGCACACTTGGGCGTGCTCACCCGCGGTCTGCTGGCACTGCTCGACACCCACGGCGCGAGTGCGTTGGAGGCGGCGATCACCGCCGCGCTGGCCGAAGACGCCGCGCACCTGGGCGCCGTGCGTCACTTCATCGACCAGCACACCCACCGCCCGCGGCCAACGCCCGCCCATCGCGGTGGTCCTGCCCAAAGACCCGCGATTGCACGCCCTCAACGTGCGCCCGCAGCCGTTAAGCGATTACGAACAGCTGACAACGGAGTCTACCGATGAACGCACCGACGACGACAACGAACCTCACCGAGGCGGCTCGCTCGCCCGACGCATCGACAAGAGCAAGCGGGGCCTGGATCGGGGCGCGCTGGAGCGCCAGATCGGGCGGCTGCTGGAGCGAAACACGCACGCCGCCGCCCGCTTCTCGATCGCGATCATCGAGGACAAGACTGCAGCCGCAGGGCTTGCGCTCGAGTGGAGCACGCACCCCGAGTGGGACGATTGGGCCGCCGCAGCCGAAGGCACCTACATCCTACGTACCAACATCCACGACTGGAGCGACGAAGATCTGTGGAAGACCTACATTCAGTTGACCGAGGCTGAGGAAAGCGCAGCGGCCTTTCGGCTGTGAAGGCAGGAGCGCGCATGCAAGGGAGGCTCTGCTCCGGAGGGCATTTGCCGGTTGGTTGATCTACATCAAGACAGGACACTGTCGCGCGGCGTGATAATTAAACAACTTAAAGGGAGGAGACTATGACCCAGCGGGCACTGCATTTCGTCGAGATCCCCGAGCACAGCCGCAAGCCGCGGCAGACCGGGCTGACTCTTGCACGCGACCTCGGTGTGGGCTATGAGATCGCCGCGAGCTTCATGGAAGCGGTCGGGGAATTCATCGACTTCGTCAAGATTCGTCATCTCTTCGTCCTGCTCATGAATGACACCGAGCAGGATTTCACGCGGCGCAAGGTCGATCTCTACCGCAGGCACGGGATCGATGTGAACCCCGGCGGCATCGTGTTCGAGCTCGCGGTGCTGTCGAACACTGTTCAACGCACGTTCGATACGCTCGTCCACCTCGGCTTCAGCGCGGTCGAAATATCGGAGAACATCGTTCCGCTGACGCTCCAGGACAAGGTGAGGTACATCCGGATGGCCAAAGCCGCCGGGCTCAAGGTTCTGTTCGAAGTCGGTGAAAAATATCCGCAGGGAGCGTTCGACGTGGAGACCGCGGCGGCCGACATGAAGACGATGCTGGACGCCGGCTGCGATCTTCTGATCCTCGAGAAATCGCAGATAGAGCTGTGTCTCGGCCAGAAGGGCGAGAAACCCGAGGCGGAGCGGCTTGTCGAGCTGGCCAGGCGCGTCGGCCTCGAAAAGATCGTGTTCGAAGCCGAAGCCACGCCGCACCATGTCTGGTTGTTCAATACTTTTGGTTCCGAAGTGAACCTGGGGCCCAACCTCGACCTCGAGATCATCTGCAAGCTCGAAGCGAGCCGGCGCAGCCTCAGCCGGGAAGCGGGCTACGGCTATCTTGTAGACAAGGTCAAAGGGCAGACCTCGATCGAGCGGCCGGTCGCCGCTACAAGCGCGCTTAGCCGCGGATAGACGGTAGAGGCTGCTACGACGCGGTCATCCGCATAACCCATAGTCCTCGTTTGCGCGGCTTCACCGAGCGTGGCGGGCGCGCGAGAAAGTCGAAAGCGGCTTGCCGTGCCATGATGTCCCCTCCAGTTTGGACGCGCGATATGATACGGTGCCGCGCGCCGGGGGTTGTAACCGCGTGCTAAGATTAATCCATGATAGTTTGCTGCCAACCACAAAGCACCCCGACGGAGATATGAAATACGCTACCTCACCGCTATTAGCTCTTGGCATGCTCGCATTGGGCGGCACGCTCTCGCTGCAAGCGCACAGCCAGTCCGCGGGCTGGAAACCGACGCAGAATATCGAGATCATCGTCCCGGCGGCCGCGGGCGGCGCCAACGACCTCACGGGCCGGTTGGTGCAGCGCATCCTGCAGGACGGCAAACTGGTCGACAACACGGTGAACGTGATCAACAAACCGGGGGGCGGGCACAGTATCGGCCTGGCGTACCTCAACCAGCGCGCCGGCGACGGCCACTACCTGATGGTCGAGACCGTCACCATGCTGGTCAACGAACTCACCGGCAAGCTCAATGTGCGCCATACCGACATCACGCCGCTGGCGATGCTTTACCGCGACTACATCGCCCTCTCGGTGCGTCCGGACTCGCCGCTCAAGACCGGCAGCGATTTCATAGAACGGTTGAAGAAGGACCCGGGTTCGTTGAGCATCGCGCTCTCCAGCGCGATCGCCAATGCCAACCACCTGGCGGCCGCGCTGGTCGCAAGAAACGGCGGCGCCGACATCAGGAAAGTAAAAATCGTGGTGTTCAACTCCGGCTCCGAGACCATGACCGCCCTCATGGGCGGCCATGTCGACGTGGTGGCGGGCCCCGCCAACCTTGCCGCGCGCCATCTGCCGGACGGAAAAATCCGGGTGTTAGGGGTCACAGCGCCTCAGCGGCTGGGCGGCGCACTCGCCCAGGTACCCACCTTCGGGGAGCAAGGCACGCCTGCCGTCATGGCCAACTGGCGCAGCATCATCGGGCCCAGGAGCATGAGCGCGGCGCAGATTGCGTACTGGGACCAGGTGATTGCCAAAGTGGTCCAGGCTGACGAGTACAAGAAGGAAGTCGAGCGCAACCTCGCTGACTCCAACTACCTCGGAAGCGCCGGGGCGCGGAAGTACTGGGATGCCCAGTACAACGAGCTGAAGGCGCTGCTGGCGGAACTCGGCCTCAGCAAATAACGAAGTCCGGCTGGCGTTCATTCACCTCACGACAAACACGGGCCATACCAAGGTCAGGCCATATTACGAAGTCAATAAGGGTGTTTGCCTTAGATACTGATTCGACTCAAGCTCTTTCAGGATAAAGTGGGCGACATCCGCACGAGAAATCCAGCCTGCCGTTACCCCTGTCATATCGGTCAGCATTCTGTAATTTTTGGTTAATGGCCCATTGGTCAGAAAACCGGGCCTGACGATGGTCCAGTCAACATCACTTGCCTTGATCAGCGATTCCTGCCGGTCTTTATCCGCATAGACAGGCTTGAGCAGGAGCGGGGTAAAGATGCAGTCATATAGAAAACCACCGTGTCCCCTGCTATCTCCCGCGCCGATACCTGTCACGCATATCAAACGTTTGACCCCGGCTTGCTTCATCGCCTGAAGCACATTCCTGGTTCCTTCCGAGAAGACTGTCACCCGTGGCCACGGCGCTTTGACTCCGATCGTACAACACACCGCACCCTGGCCGACCATCGCCCGCGCGACCGAATCCGAATCCAGAATGTCGCCCTTCACAACCCTGAGCCGTTCATGTTCTATGGCAAGCCTTTGAGGATTACGAACCAGGGCGGTTACCGTGTGCCCGGACATCAACGCCTGGTCAAGAAGTTGTCGCCCGATACCGCGAGTGGCACCCACAATCAAGATATTCATGACCTTCTCCTTTCCTCACGACACTGACGGACCCCATCAACCACACCCCTGTCGGAAAATATGCTACGCCGCACCCGACATCCCGTCACCTGCACGTTTCCGATGGTAGACTTCCATTGGGGCGGACTCAAATTGCGCATGGCAGGACGCTGCGACTAAAATTGAATCGTCGAGCGTTTTTCCGCCGAGGAGCCCAATATGAAATGCCGCATTTCGCCATTGGTGCTTTTGCTTGCCGCTTCAGGCGCTTTCGCGCAAGCGATGTACAAATCCACCATGCCGGACGGCAAGGTCATCTACGGAGAAAAGCCGGCGCCGGGCGCACAGCGGGTGGAGACCATCGCCTCGCCTCCGCCGAAGACCGGAATCACGGTCGTGACTCCGGCGGAGAAGACTCAAGTCGACGAACGTATCCGGCAGCGTTCCGCCGCCGAAAACGCGAAGCAACGTGAACTGGACGACGCCCGGCGGCAATTGCAGCAGGCCGAGACGGCGCTCGAAGCGGGCAAGGAGCCGCTGCCCGGCGAGCGCATCGGCACCGCCGGAGGGGCAAGCCGCTTGACGGATGCTTACTTTGAACGGCAGAAAAAACTGGAGCAGGCCGTCGAGTCCGCCCGCGCGCGCCTTGAAAAAGCGCAACAAGCGGCGCGCTGAACGGTGATGCTCCAGTCATTCTTTTCAATACCCCCCTTGAGGGGTACGAACCCCGGCTGGCGTTCTTTGACCTCACGACAAACACGGGCCATACCGATGTCAGGCTACTTTGCGAAGTCGAATTACCAGCGCCCGATGCACATCGGAAACCGGAATTCTATCCCGAGCACTGCACGCGAAAGCCGCCCGCGCGGCGTCTGCGCGGCATTCCACGTGTCCACGCAAGGAAATCGTCTGTTGTTGTCCTGCGCTGCCCTGGTTCTTGCCCTGGGGGAAATATCCTGCGGGTTCGCGGCGGAAGCCGCATACCCGCAGCGGCCCATCCGCTTCCTCATCCCGCAATCGCCGGGCGGGGCATCCGACACCGTCGGGCGCATCGTTGCGCGGAAGCTCGGCGAGAATCTCGGGCAGCAACTCGTGGTCGACAACCGCCCGGGCGCGACCGGCAACATCGGCGCCGAGATGGTGGCGCGCGCGACGCCCGACGGCTATACCATGCTGCTCACCGCCCCCAATCTGGTCACCAGCCCCAGCCTGTATCCGAGGGTTCCCTTCGATCCGATCAAGGATTTCGCGCCGGTGTCGCAGCTGGCTCAATCGCCCAACGTCTGGATCGTGCATCCGTCGTTTGCCGGCCGGACGATGAAGGAACTCATCGAGATCGTGAGGGGGAAACCAGGCCAGATCGACTTCTCGTCCTCGGGCCTGGCATCGACGCAGCATCTGGCCGGAGAGTTGCTCAACGTGATGGCCGGAATCCGGCTCGTGCATGTGCCGTACAAAGGCGGCGGCCCGGCGCTCATCGATCTCATGGGCGGGCGCGTGCCGGTGATGGTTTCCAGCTTGCCGTCGGCGATCCCTCATATCAAGGCCGGAAAGGTGCGGGCGCTCGCCGTGACCAGCGCCAAGCGTTCGTCCGCAATGCCGGAATTGTCCACGGTCGCGGAAGCCGCGGGATTTCCCGGCTACGAGGCAATCACTTGGCAGGGGCTGGTATTTCCGGCGGCGACGCCGAAGCCGATAGTCGGGCGCATGTCCGCCGAGACGATCAAGGTTCTCGCCATGAGCGAAGTGCGGGAGCGTCTGCGCGACCTCGGGTATGAGCCGGTCGCAAGCACGCCGGAGCAGTTCGCGGGTTACATCAGGGCCGAGCTCGATAAATGGACCAAGGTCATCAGGGCGGCGGGGATCAAGCTCGAGTAGGATCCGCGGATCTCTCTGGCGCCTCCCTAGCAGCCTGTTCGGACTTATCGAGCTTTGCATAATTGGCTAACAGTCGTAATAGGCCGATGTCATTCCCGTGGAAACGGGAATCCATACCATGCATCGCGCTTCGTGGTAGCTCAGTATGGGTCCCCGCCTTCGCGAGGACGACATTCATTTGTTAGTCGATTATGCAAGGATCAATAGGTCGGACAAACTCCTGATGCGAAACCGCCTGCACGAAATAAAAGGGAAGGCCAGTGAAGACCTCATTTCTGGTCTGTTCGCGCGGCTATGGAAAGCCAAGAGCGGCTGTTGATCCGGGCTTCATTCACAATCCGCGGGCGGTTTTGCTGTTAGCAGCCTGTCGGATGCTAAGTCCGACAGGCTGCTAAGTGCTCACGCTGACCCTCGCTTGCGCCGATTACGAGCGGGTGCATTCTCTGCTCTCAGGGGCGGTCCGTCCCGATGGGCTCGATCTCCGCATCACCACGCTGCCCTCCGCCGAGATCCTCGAGCGTATGGCGACGGGCGCAGAGTTCGACGTCGGGGAGTTCTCGCTCGCCGACCACCTGCGGCTCTTCGCCGGGCGCAGGTCGTCGTACGTCGCCATCCCGGTCTTCCCGCACCGCGCGTTTCGCCATTCCATGCTCTGGGCCCGAGCATCCAGCGATTTCCACGATCCGGCCGATCTCCGCGGCAGACGGATCGGAGTGACCTCGTACACGACGACGGCGCTCCTCTTCCTGCGCGGCGCGCTTGAGGACGAGTACCTCATCGCGCCGAGCGACATCACGTGGGTCCGCACCGGCGAGGAGCGGCTGCGACTCGATCCTCTTGGCGTGACCATCGACGACGTCCCGGGCGATCTCGAGACGCTGCTCGAGACCGGCCGAGTCGATGTAATCGCGAGCTTCTCGACGCCCGCGGGCGCTCGTGCCGACCCGGCGACAGCACGCCATCTCTTCGCCGATGTCCGGCGCGTCGAGGCCGATTACTACCGCCGCACCGGGATCTTTCCGATCATGCACGTCATCGTCGTGCGGAAGAGCCTCTACGACGACCATCCCTGGATCGCGAAGAGCCTGCTCGATGCGTTCGAGCTCGCCAAGCGGCTTGGCGCAGCGCACGACGACACCTACCCGTACGGCGTCGAGCCGAACCGCCCGACGCTCGAGGCGGCGTGCCGCTACGCGCGAGCGCAACTGGGACTCGACCTGCCAGAGGACGTGGCGGAGCTGTTCGCGAGATGACCTCACGCGTGGAACGATAGGAGGACCGAGGGCAGCGCCTCGAGCTGGATCCCGGTCGTCGTCGACCGCCCCGCGGCGCCGAGGGCCTGCCTCGTCCGCTCGATGTCGTCGACCCGGAGGCGGAGCTCGAACGGGCCCGGGCCCCGCTCGGGATCGACCTGTGCATCGCGCACGCCCGTGACGACAATCTCGAAGCTCTCGACCCGGAAGACGAGCCTCGGACCGGTTTCTGCCGCGGGGCCGAGCATCGCCTCGTAGAGGACCCGCGCACGCGCGAGGTCTTCCACGGCCACCGAGATGCCGGCGACGGCGCGGGCGCCGTTGCGGTGCGAGCCGGGCTGCTCGATCGCGAGCCGACGAGACTCGGGCAGGGCCCACCTGATGAAAAAGGGCCACGGCCGCCGCCAGGCGACGCCGCCGGGGATGAGCAGTTCCCATGCGAGCTCGGTGCCGTCGGGCCGCAGGCGGCGCATCGGCGTCGGGCCCTCGCACTCCTGCCCCACCCCCGCGAGCCGCTCGCGGATCTCGACGAGATCGTCGCTCGCGAGCGCGTAGCCGGCGAAGCCGGACGGGTAGCGGCGCAGAAACTCGACGAGCGCGCGGCTGCGCGCGCTCGCGCCTTCGGCTTCGGCCTCGTCGCGAACGGTCATGAGCTCGAGGTAGTCGAGACCGAAGCGGACGATAGCGTTCTCGGTCCCGAACCCCACGTGCCGGCCCCCTGGCCGGATCTCGAAGCCGAGCGACGCGAGCCGCTCGCTCGCGGCCTCGAGATCGCGGACCGCGATGACCGCGTGGTCTAAGCGCAGCGCCATCATTTTTCTGCAACTCTCTCGGCGCCGGTTTTGCACAAGCCCCTAGTATCTTGAGTCATTATTTCTGCGCAGAATCCTTGGAGCCGCTCGTGTCGAGAAACTGTAGGTCAGGTTGCCGCATCGGCGGCTACCTGACGCCGAGTCAATGTCGGGGAACGCTGCGCGTACCCCGACCCACGTCTATTCATCTTTACGTAACCTGGTGACAGAGCCGGGAAAATCCCCCGCTCGCAGCCATGTCGCTCGCTGCCCCCTTTGTCAAAGGGGGCAGGCACAAGACGAAGGCGAGTGCCGGGGAATTTACATTTCACGAGGTATAGTAATGCGCAATCATTATGCAATGAGTTAACGACTCGGGACACTAGGTCGCCGCCCGCTTCTTTTTCTGCGCCGGGATGCGGATGATGTTGCGGCATCCTGGGTATCCGACGATCTCGCACTCGACGACGTCGCCGTCGTTGAGGAGGCGCGGCGGCACGTCGACGATGCCGCACCCGACCGATGTCCCGGTCGCGATCATGTCCCCGGGGCGCAGCGTGATGATCGATGAGATCTGCTCGACGAGCGCCGGCACGCCGTGGACCATGTCCGAGGTCGGGAAGTTCTGCCGCTCCTCCCCGTTCACGCGCGCGATCATCGTCAGCGCCGAGGGATCAGGGATCTCGTCGGGCGTGATGACGACGGCGCCGAGCGGGCCGAACTGGTCCACCGCCTTCTGCGGGAGGCTCTCGGTCTTCCCGGGGACCTTCGGCCGCGGGAGGATCTTCGCCGAGAGCTCGTCCATGACCGTGTACCCGCCGACGTACGCGAGCGCATCGGCCGCGGAAACGCAGCGCGCGGTGCGCCCGATGACGACGCAGAGTTCGGACTCGAAGTCGACGAGGCTGACGGCCGGCGTCACGTTCACGTCGTCGTAGGCGCCGGTGACGCAGGTCGGCATCTTCGCGAAGATCTCGGCGCGCTGCGGGTACTCGTGACGCTCGTAGTCGCAAAGCTCCTTGTAGTTGTAGCCGATGCCGAAAATCTTTTCGGGGTTCGCAACGAACGGCAGCACCCGCAGCGCGCCAAGGCCCGACTCCGTCACGACCGCGGACCCATCGTCACGCTCGATCGCCTCGGCGAGGGCGTCGCGGACGAGGCCGCCGAGCGCGAGGAACACCTTCGGCTCGTCGCAAGCGTACTCGAAGACACGCTCGAACGGCCCGAGCCGGCCGTCCAACTGGGCGAATCGCGTCAGCGCAGTCCGCGCGCGGACGATACGATTGCCCTGGAGTACTCCGATCTCCGCGCCGGAGTCAGCGAGAAAGCGCACGAGTTGCACGTTCGGATCCTCCCATGTGGCACAGCACAGATGTTTCTCTGAAATGCCGGTGGCGCGATTCTAGGGGACGGGCACGGAGCGGTCAAACGGTGTCCGGATCGGAGGCAGCGATTTCATAGAACGGTTGATTGTTACGATAATCACTACTTGTTCGGTCGTAGCGCGCCATCAACCGGATCAGTGACCGTGGCAAAGCCAAACTTCCTGAATATTCGTATCGACGACGAATCTCACCGCCGGTCGAGAATCTGGTAGAGCTGGTCCCGGTCCGCGAGATCGACCGCGGGCTCCTGTCCCGCGAATATCTCGCCCCAGTCGCCCATATTGAGCACGGCAAATTCCGGCGCGCCCTGCGGCTGCCCGTCGAACAGGTCGGTCACCGCTGCGATGACGTCGAGCTGGAAAGCCTGTTGGGGTCAAATTGCAGTTTCATGCGGATCGGCCGGATAGACGCGGGAAGACGCAAGCGGCCGGGACGCAATTCCCGACCGCCTCATACCTACCGGGTCAGGCGGGGGTCGTGTCTTTCGGATTGCCGGGCGCCGACTCGACCAGGTAATCGAGGATCTCGCCCTGCATCCGTTCGATCTCCAACCGGTAGCCGGAGCTCGATGCCGGCCACTCCTCGGGCCGCGCCCTCTTGCGCAGTCCGTCGAGAACGCTCTCAACTTTCGCGACGCGTTCCCGCATCACCGCCAGTTCCTGATCGTTGCGTATCATGGTTGAATCTCCACTATGCCACGTTTGGTTCCATCGCGCTTGGTCTGCCAAGTGTCCAGGAAGTCCCGCATCAATGCCTCGGGCAACATCCCTTCCCGCAGCCAGAAAACACTCGCGCCGTAGCGCGCTTCTGCGTCCGCGTGCAAGAAGAGCGTCCGGCACTCGCGCGGACAGTCTTCCAGCCTGAAATCGCCCGCCATCACCAACGCGAGATCCACGTCGCGTGGTTCGGGAGCGGCGGAAACGAAGCTGCCGAACACGTATCTGCCGTCTCACCCGGACACAGCGCCTCTATCCGCTTCGTGTTCCTCGCGCCAGCGCTTTGCCTACAGCTTCCTTCAGATTCCACCTCGCAGTGGACACCCTTGCCGTTCGGCTAACACTTCCTCCTGTCAGGCGTGTAATGGACTTGCACCATCAAGTGGGTGCGCCCTGCCGGGCGCACCGAAAAAAAGCCCGCTGCCGCACAGCAGCGAGCCTTAGGTTGCTTTCATCCGTTGTTGTTGTTATTCCCCCAACGTCAAATGCTGACCTATCCGGCGCACCGAAGAAAAGGGCCAAGCTCGTGGTCTGACCCTTTGGTATGGGTATGGGTGAACCGCCTAACCCGGAAAATGCGCCGCGGCGAGCTGCCGCAGCCCCGCCTCCGGCATAGCGCGCATGGTGGCTAGGGCCCAGAGGTCGTAGTTGGGATGCCCTCGCCGCTTGGCGGCGACCATCGCGAACCCTGCCGCTTGAAGCGTCCCGGTCAAGACCTTCTGAGTAAAGGGATGGGGTACAACGTGCGGTGCCGCGCCGTGGGACGTGTTGTCAGACGACACAGTGTTTGAGATCTGGCATGAACCGATTAATGTCTTTGGTTCACGTACTGTCTTGATGCTTCGCCTCGGCGGCCGCACTGCGGCACAATCGAAGCAACACTGGCTCGCGTGCGCCAAAGTACTGCGAAAGCACCATCGCGCCGCGGCCAAATAGGCTGACCAACACTGGTCGGCCGATTCGCGCTGCGATCTAAATCTATACACGCATATCTGCGCGCGACTCATCCCCGCGAGCTCGGTGTTGGGCCCGAGAGGGCGATGCACCGAATTGTTGACACGCCAAATGATCGCCTCCCATAATGACCCAGTAAATGATACTGCGGGTTTCATCCAGTGAAACGAGTGGCAATACGACAATCTACGACCGGGGAGAACAACTTGAATACCCGTCGCTATAGCGCCTTCCATGCGCGCGACATCGTCGCCGCGCTCGCCGTCTTGCTGGGATTTGTGGGCACCGCGTGGGCGGCGCAGCCTACCTATCCAAACAAGGCGATCCGCATCCTGGTGCCGTTTACGGCGGGTGGATTGACTGACATCCTGGGACGCGGCATCGGGGAAAGACTCACCGCGGCCTGGGGGCAGCCTGTCGTCGTCGACAACCGGCCTGGGGCGGATGGCATGCTCGCCACGCAGATCGTGTCCAAGGCGAATCCAGACGGTTACACGCTGCTGATGATAGGACTGAGCTACGCGGCCAATCCCAGTGTCCACCGCAACCTTCCCTACGATACGGTGCGTGACTTCACCCCGGTGATCCTTGCGGCCGACGCGCCGATGGTCCTCGCGGTTCATCCGGAGGTCAAAGCGAACACTGTGTCCGAGCTCGTCGCCCTCGCTCGCGCGAAGCCCGGGCAGATCAACTTTGCTTCGGGCGGCACCGGCTCCTCGCAACACCTCGCGGCAGTACTTTTCGAGATCACTGCGAAAGTAGAGCTGTACCACATCCAGTACAAGGGGGCGGCGCCGGCGGTCACTGATTTGCTCGGGGGAAGGGTGCAGATGATGTTCGCGCCATTGGCTCAGTCTACTCAACATGCGAAGGCAGGGCGCCTAAAGTTGCTCGGAGTGACCAGCCCTCAGCGCGTTGCGTTCAATCCAGAACTGCCAACAATCATGGAATCGGTGCCGGGCTATGAGGCGCGCGCGTGGTACGGCTTGGCGGCGCCCTCCGGTGTTCCGAAGGACATCGTGCTAAAGCTTAACGGCAAAATCGCCGAGGAGCTCCGCGGGCCTGTATTGAGCGAGAAGCTCATGGCTATGGGTCTCGTACCCGGAGGTGGCATGCCTGACGAATTCGCCGCCTTCATTCGCAACGAAATGACGAAATACGCCGCGGTCGTCAAGAAGGCCGGCATAAAGCTGGACTGACGCCGGCCAACCGGCAAGCCGATGAAGATTATCGATGTCACGTTGACGCTGTTCGCCTGGGACGGCATCCCCGAAACCAACTATGGGCCGCACAAGCGGTTCGGCGGGTCCAGCACGCTCGGGCTGCTCGCCATCGATACGGACGAGGGCGTCACCGGGCACGCGTTTCTCGGCACGTCGCGCCAGCCCGCCGATCTGGACGGCCCCGCGCTCATGCGCGCTCTTAAGCCGGTTTTGATCGGACGGGATCCGCTGGACCGCGAGCGGTTGTACCAGGAATTGTGGAGGCGCGTCCGCGTCACCAACACGCGCAGCGTCGGCGCAGTCGACGTCGCTTTGTGGGACATCGCGGGCAAGACGGCCTGTCTGCCCATATACAAGCTGCTCGGTGCCTGCCGCAGCCGCGCCCCGGCATATGCGAGCTCCCCGATTCTGCACAGCGTCGAGGCTTATGCCGAAGAGGCGGCGCACTACAAGTCGCTCAGCTGGCCCGCCTATAAGGTTCATCCGCCGCAGTCGTGGCGCGACGACATCCAGGTGTGCGAAGCGGTGCGCAAGGCCGTCGGCGATAGCTACACGCTCATGCTCGACCCGGGCTGGTGCTACGACTATCCTGCCGCGCTGCGCGTGGGCCTCGCCATCGAGGCGCTCGATTACTATTGGTACGAGGACCCGCTCGCTGACCAGGACCTCTACAACTACGTCAAACTGAAGCAGAAGCTGCGCATCCCGATCATGGCGACGGAATATCCGCAGGCCGGCCTGGACGCCTACGCGATCTGGATTACCTCCGGCGCCACGGATTTCCTGCGCGGCGATGTCGCCCACAAAGGCGGCATCACTGCGATGATGAAGGCAGCGCATCTCGCCGAGGCGTTCCACCTCAACTATGAAATCCACCACGGCGGCAACTCCCTCAATAACGTCGCCAACCTGCATGTGCTGATGGCGATCCATAACTCGGAGTTCTTCGAAGTATTCTTGCCGGATTCGGCGCAGAAATACGGTCTGGTAAAGGACATCGACGTCGACAGCGAAGGCTACGTACACGCCCCGACGGGTCCGGGCCTCGGCGCGGAGATCGATTTCGATCTGATCGAGCACAAGAAGGTTGCGGTGCTGCGCTGAGGCGTTACGGAACCGTGCACACGCACATCATCACTGCGCTGGTTTCGAAGGAGTTTGCCGCGTCTTTCGGCGGTGCGTTCAACGAGGTGTCCGAGCGCGCCGGGAAGATGGTCGAATTTATGACTTTGCCGGAAGCTCCAGGCGCGCGTCTCGAGCCGGAGGACTGCGATCGCATCGACTGCGCCTTCGTCGACCGCGACATGCGATTGAATGCCCAGGTCTATGCCGCGTGCGGCGAGGCGATGGCGGCGTCCCGCAGCCTGAAATGGGTCCACGTATGGGCGTCCGGTGTCGGACAATTGCCGTTCGTGCCGCTGCTCGCCGCCAAGGGGGTCATCATTACGAGCTCGACCGGAGCGAACGCCGAGCCGGTAGCGCAGACGGGGTTTGCCGGGCTGCTCATGCTCGCGCGCGGCTTTCCGCGGTACATCCAGGGGCAGTACAAGCACGAGTGGCGGCCGATGCACGGCGCGGAGATGCCTGACGACCTGCGAGGTCAGACGGCGCTAATCGTCGGTGTCGGCGCCATTGGAAAGGCTTTTGCGCGATACGCGCGCGCTTTCGGCCTCAAGATCATCGGTGTGCGCCCAAGTCCCGCGCTGCCCGACGACCCGGTAGACGAAATGTATTCGCCTTCCAAGTTGCCCGACTTGCTTCCGAGGGCAGATTGGGTCGTGTTGACATGTCCGTTAACCGAGCAGACACGCAATCTTCTTGATGCCGCCGCGTTTCGCCGCATGCGCAAGGGCGCGAGGCTCATCAACATTGCGCGCGGCGAGATCGTGGATGAGGCGGCGCTCATCGACGCCCTGCGCGGCGGGCAGCTCGGCGGCGCGGCGATCGATGCATTCAAGCAGGAGCCGCTGCCGCCTGACTCTCCACTCTGGGATCTGCCGAACGTGGTGATCTCGCCTAAGAATGCGGCAGCGTCGAGCGGCAACGAGCGGCGCAGCGCGGAAATGTTCATCGCCAACTTCGGGCACTGGGTGCGCGGCGAAACTATGTTCAATGTGCACCGGGTCTTGACGTGAGCGCCGGCCTGCCATGATACGCACGCTCCTGCGCGGCCTCGCAGTGCTCGAAACGGTAGCGCAGTCGCCTGCGCCGCCCGGCGTCCAGCGCGTGGCGGAAGCCACTGGCCTGGACAAGGCAACCACCATGCGCATCCTGCGTACGCTGTGCGCGGCCAGCTATCTCGCGCAGCATCCGGGCACCAAGACCTACGTTGCGACGGATAAGCTGCATCGTCTCGCACTGGGGAGGATGGCGGATCAGGACTTGCGCGACTGCGCGCATCCACACCTCGCCGCGCTGCGTGACGCCACTGGAGAGACGACACACCTCGGCGTTATGCGCGATGACTGTGTGGTGTACATCGATAAGCTTGAGTCCCTACGGTCCATCCGTCTGGTGTCCGCTATCGGACAGCAGATGCCTCTGCACTGCACCGGGCTCGGCAAGGCGATACTCGCTGCCTTGCCGAATGATGAGCGCAATGCAGCGCTGCGCCGCCTCACGCTCGAACGCCGCACGTCGCGATCGATCACCGACATGGGCACGCTCGAGAGGGAGCTCGCGGCGACCCGGCGACGCGGCTGGTCCGTCGACAACCAGGAGAACGAAGACAACGTCACGTGCGTCGCCGTTGCGCTGACCGGTCCCCGGGACCAGGTGCTGGGGGCGATCAGCGTTTCGGGACCGACGTTCCGTGTAGCCGCACGCCGCAAGGGCATCGCCGAGGCGCTGCGGCGTGCCGCTGCCCGCATAGAAAAGGACGTGGGCAAACACGACGCGCTGCGTCCGCAGAAGGGAGCATCGCGCACATGAGCAGAGGATTGTGGCGGGTCGAGGTCGATGGCGCACCTTGCCTTGCGCGCGGGACGGTGGACGACGGCCCGCAATCTCTGATGCCGGCGGACATCACGCTCGCAAGCCTGCTGAACGGAACTGCAGCAGACTTCGCCGCTTCGCTCCATGTGCGCGGCGGACAGGTAGTGCCTGCAGGCGCCCGGTTGCTCGCGCCGGTCGCCGAGCAGGAAATCTGGGCCGCGGGTGTGACATACGAGCGTAGCCGCGAAGCTCGGCGCGAAGAGTCGCGTGTCGCGGACCTCTACGACCGCGTCTACGAGGCCGAGCGTCCGGAAGTGTTCTTCAAGTCGCCCGGCCGCTGGGTGCGCGGCACGGGCGCCCCGATCGGCATCCGCGCAGACTCCACGTGGGACGTGCCCGAGCCAGAGCTCGCGCTGGTGGTCAACAGCCGCGGCGACGTCGTTGCTTACACGATCGGCAATGACATGTCCTCGCGCAGCATCGAGGGCGAAAACGCGCTGTACCTGCCGCAGGCGAAGTACTACACTGGCGCGTGCGCGATCGGGCCGTGCCTCGTGCCCGTGGCCGACGCGCCGCCGTTGCATGACATGACGGTCGCGCTGCGCATTACCCGCGCCGACAAGACGATGTTCGACGATTGCGTCGCGGTTGCTCGTATGAAGCGCACGCCGGAAGAATTGGTGGACTGGCTGTTCCGTGCGCAGGAATTCCCGGAAGGCGTCGTGCTGCTCACCGGTACAGGGCTGGTTCCCGCCGGTGACTTCACGCTTCTGCCGCGCGACGAAGTCATCATCTCGATCACGGGGCTCGGAGAGCTGCGCAACACCGTCGAGCGCGTCGGGAGAGCCGACATGCGGTCCAAGCCTCGCGTAATGAGTTGAACGTTCGAAGTTCGTGCGCACCCGTTCTCGGGTTCACATGCGAAGCGGCTCCCAGAAGGAAAGGGTTATGACTGGAATGCTCGTCTCGAAGGTCTTCATGTCGGCCTTCGGCGCCGAAATGCGCGACGTCATGCAGCGGCTCGACCTGGTGCCGGACGTTTTTCATTTGCCCGATGAAGCACACGCAAGGCTGCCCGCCGCGGATTGCGAGCATATAGAAGTTGCCTAAGCGCACGACACCGTAGTAGTTGACAAATCCTTCAACTGCCATTGCGGCAAAGATTCGCACGGAATCGGACAGCAGATCACGCTTACACACCAACGCCCAGAGTTCAGGATGTTCCTTCTCAGCGTTTCGCACGCCCTGATCCGGTGGCACAGGCCACCGCTGTATGAGCTGCTGGACGACTGCTTCAAGCTCATCCAGCAACTGTAACGCGTCATCGAAGTGGCGCCGGTTGTTTGTGAACCACGAGCCCTCGGCGAGATGAGGGTGCAGTGTGAATACCTTGCGCGTCGGGGTCACTGTCGCCTTGCTCATAGGTGCCTAGAGCCTGTTATGAACTTGAGATGAGCGGAATGATTCGATGGAGCATGAGGCAAGCAAAGGCGAGGTAATGGAAGCCGGCAAGCG
>Ga0156176_1090_pt2 | contig 29596 bp, 35 predicted proteins | sample RifCSPlowO2_12_FD_107829 | JGI IMG/M metagenome (GOLD analysis project Ga0156176, IMG submission 107829) | Betaproteobacteria bacterium RIFCSPLOWO2_12_FULL_62_58
GCGCGGTCGCGCTCGCAACCGAAATTGGATTCCCGAATTCTCGGGAATGACAGGAGCTTGTAGTCACAAGTTCTCCCGGCCACACCCAACCCGCCGGCAACCCCGGCGGGTTTTTTCCTTTCCCGAGGGGTGTATCCACTCCAGTCTGATGGTGTGGCGCCAAAGCACGGAGCCGCCGCATGGGTTTCCGCCCCCGATAAACCCATGCGAGCGCATGGCTTCGCGGGGACGACTGCTCATCGGTTCATTCGCGCGGCACCTGGTGATTTTACGGCGATGCTTCGGTGCGGGCCCCGGTGAGCCGCCGAGCAGTCGCAGCCAGGCCCGGTTCGGTCGCAAATCAGCGAAGAAAATGGGCGTAGCGTCGATGCACGGGCTCGCGACTACGTTTGCGGCGAGCACTGTCTGAGCGTTTTGTGCGAGTTGCGCAGCCGCCGGGCCTGGCGAGCAGCGCAGGGGATCCCATGAGGCAACGATAAGGGACGGCGAACGGGGCGGCCTTCTCTTTGGTGACTTTCTCTTGGCCGCGCAAGAGAAAGTTACCAGCACCGGGGCTGCCCCCCGGCGATCTTCAATTGCATTCCCCCCCCGATAAACCGACCGGCGGGCAGGCTTCGCGGGAATGACAGTCGTAGCCCGGATGGAGTGGAACGAAATCCGGGGCCGGTGGTAGTTTGCGCTGTTGTGGCGAATACGTTCCGATTCTCCGCTGTCGGCAGAAAGGTTAAGCCTTTCCACAATGCGCAAATATGCATTAAAATGAGTTGGTCAAGTAGTCACGAGAGGCACAAAATGCGAACCATGACCCTGGCCGATGCCAAAGCCCGACTGTCCGCCGCAGTTGATTTGGTCGAAGCCGGCGAGGAAATCGTCATCACGCGGCGAGGCCGCCCGGTAGTGCGCATCGTGCGCGAAGCCGAGCGACCAGCGGGGAATGCCGCCGCCCTGCTGAAAGAGTTGCAAAAATTTGTCATGGCGCAGCCACTGCAAGCGGAGTCGGCGGTCAAGCTGATGCGCCGCATGCGCGACGGCAGCCGCTATTGATGCGCTACGCCGATACGTGCCTGCTGGTGTCTCTGTTTTTCCGCGATGCCGGCACCGATGCCGCGCTGGCTTGGCTACATGCCGCCGGGGTAGAGCCGATTATGGCGAGCCACTGGAGCCTGACAGAATTTTCCAGCGCTGCCGGACTCAGGGCGCGCGCTGGTCAGATCGCTCCCAAACTGCACCGCGAGGCCTTGGCGAAATTTCGCCGCTTCGCCGCCGGACGCCTGACCCTCACCCCACCCGAACCCGCGGACTTCGAGCGCGCCGCCGCACTGCTTGACCACTTTAAGACCGGCTTGCGCGCCGGCGATGCGTTGCACCTGGCGATTTGCGCCCGTCAGGGTGCAGTCTTCTGCACAGCGGACAAGATGCTCGCCGAGGCGGCCATTGCGCTCGGTGTAAACACGGAAAAAGTAGTTTGATGCCACTCGAACAGTCCAATGGACAAAGAGGGTCAGAATATGGAAACCCAATTGGAAATCCTGGAGGCGGAAGCACTGAAGCTCACACCGGGCGAGCGCGCGGCGCTCGCGCAACGATTGCTGGCGAGCCTCGATGAGGATGCGGCGATCGAGGAAGCCTGGGCGGCTGAGGTCGAGCGTCGAATCGCTGATGTTGAAAGTGGAGCGGTTCAAGTTATCCCGATTGCCGAGGCTCTTGCGCAGGTCCGTGCGGCATTGAAGTGAAGCTGGTCATCTTTCCGCCCGCGCTCGCGGACCCCTGTGAGCCGCCGAGCAGTCGCAGCCAGGCCCGGTTCGGTCGCAAATCAGCGAAGAAAATGGGCGTAGCGTCGATGCACGGGCTCGCGACTACGCTTGCGGCGAGCACTGTCTGAGCGTTTTGTGCGAGTTGCGCAGCCGCCGGGCCTGGCGAGCAGCGCAGGGAATCCCATGAGGCAACGATAAGGGACGGCGAACGGGGCGGCCTTCTCTTTGGTGACTTTCTCTTGGCCGCGCAAGAGAAAGTTACCAGCACCGGGGCTGCCCCCCGGCGATCTTCAATGGAGGGGTAGTGGGCTGAGACTCGACATAATCTGCGCCGAGCCCGGCGCAAGTTCTCCGGTCACTTGCGTCTCAAGCGCACGCTTGGTGGGGTCAGACTCGAAACCCCGCGAACTTGTGTTTTGCCTGCGGGCCTCTTCGGAAGACTCTCGTGGGTCAATGTCTGAGGTCTTCCCCACGGTTCACAGTTCACGCCGATAAGGGGGCATCGGAGCTTGTCCTGCACCGCCGGTCGCAAATTCTTCCGGGATGCAGCGCGTCCTGGCTACGCGCTGAGTGATGGTCGTCAACCGCTGATCGACGGCGAGATCAGAGGGGCGTCACGAGTTCGAGACCGGCGAACCGCCGCAATCCTTGGTCGAAACTGACGAGGCTGTGTTTTCCGGCAATCGCGAAGGCGGCGAGATAGCAGTCGGTCTCCGCCGGCTTCCCTTTCGGTAATGCGGCGGTGAGCGTGCGCCACGCGCTCTCGAGGCCGGCGGGCTCGCCGACCAGCGCAAAACGGTCATCCTCGATCAGCCGTTGCCACCCGTCCCAAAACTCGGACGCGCTCTTGACCTCCTCTTTCATGGCCGAAGGGTGAGTCAGGATGCGCAGCGCGCCCATCTGGGATACGCGGCAGACCGCGATCGCTCCCGGCTCGTCGTGCCCGGCGAGCCAGCGCACCGCGCGGGCCGAGTGCACGTGGCGCGCGTGCATCAGTGCAACAAGCACGTTGACGTCAACGAGCGCGCCCATGGCGCCGAACGTCTTCGGCGGCTTCGAGTTTCGCGATCCCCGCGTTGCTCAGACGAAGCGAACCCGGCGCCTTCGAGTCGAAGATGGGGAATCGCGCCCGTTTGCGCGCCGGCTTCGGCGCCGACGGTTGTCCCAACTCGCGCTCGAGCGCTGCGCCCACGAGGTCGCGCAGGCTCTTTCCGCGGTGGACCGCTTCAATCTTCGCGCGCTTGAGGAGTTCGTCGGGGAGATCAAGGGTAGTGCGCATATAAACATATTAATGCGTTTATGCTTTCCTGTCAATCTGGGGTCAGACTCGAAACCCCGCGAACTTGCGTTTTGCCTGAGGGCCTCTTCGCGCGGGCGCCGAGCGGCATCCCGACAGCTCTTCGGATAAATCAGTGTAACTTTTTCACCAGACGAAAGGCCGGCCTTGCGGAATATCCGGGCGCGTGAAAGTTTAACTGCGCACATCCGCATTCATCTGCGGTTTCATCGTTCAATCAGGAATGTCGAGCGCAATTCGCAAGGCGCGATTGAGCTGCTCCAGCTTCTGCGGCGAAAGCGTTCCGATATAATTCGACAGCATGGATTTCGCCAGGCTCACGATTTCGTCGCAGTGGATGCTGCTCTCGTGTTTCAGGCCCTCCTCGACGCCGACCGGAACCTGGGTCGCAAGTCCATCGTAGGCCGTATACACGGGAGCGCACATTACGGTCGAGAAACGCGCAAATTTTGGCTCCCACGCAAGTCCTCGACTGGATGAACCAGCTTGCGTTCGTTGCGGCGGACGGAAGGGCTGCTGCGGATGACGATTACCTGGCTCAGCTCGAGCGGCTTCAGGACGATGCGCTCTTCGTTTATTTCGCAGACGATGTCGGAGCCGACGGCGCGCTGCTCAGCATGCTCATGATTCCCCAGCAGCCGCTCATCATCGAGCATCCATTGGATGTTCAGCCAAAGCAGACGCAGACCCTCATTGCGCGGTGCGCCGCGGCGCTCGGATACGAACTTGCCCCGTAGTCACGACTGAACGGGAGGATGGAAGGGTCGAACTCCAGCGGCTCTACAAGATGAGGTAGCGCTGTTCCATCCGCGCATGGCATCGGGGTCGCATAGCCGCGCGGTCAGACTCGACATAATCTGCGCCGGACGCGCCACGAGTTTTCCAGGCACATCCATGCCACCGGCAATCCTTGTGGTACGTGACTCGTGATTCATGGCTCGTGAGGATGCGCTCTTGCCGGATTACGCCGGGCGACGGCTCGTCCGCCATTCTCTCGTTCCGCGTTTCAACGTACGGGGTGTGACCGAATCCGGGTCAGCGCTTCAGAAAGCTGGCCGGGGTGATGATGGGGATGCCTTGAAAAGGGTCCAGGGCAAGGAGGTCTTTGTCACCGGTTATGATAATGGCGGCGCCGCCGTTTATGGCGAGTTCAAGAAATTTGTCGTCCCTGGGATCACGGCAGGCTCGAATCGGGTAGGTAATAGGAACCAGCTCCGCTACGCTGCCAAGGAGCCTGAGAAACTGCTGGCGGTCTTCAATGCTGACGTAACGATCGAATTTGGGCCGGGCGAGAACATCGGCGAGTTCGATTAAGGTCGCTTCTGAAATGAGAAGCTGCCCTTCGTCAACGGCTCTGCGGACCGCCCGGCCGGGCACGGAATCGGGCAGAAGAAGGCGGCTGACGAGCGCATTGTTGTCAACGACGATACGCTTCCGAGGCGTCATCGGCGAGTATTCTGGCTAATTTCTTGCCCGTAAGACCGCGAGCGGCGGCGTTCTTCGCGACACGGTCGCAGAAGCGCTGAAACTCGGCTGCGTTCAGGGCGCGCAGACGATCGTATTCCCCCGGCGAAAGAAGAACAGCCACGTCCCTTTTCTGCCGGCGGATCACCACGGGTTCCCGCTGTGCGGCATCGAGCAGCGCCGCAAGCCGCTGCTTGGCATCAGTTGCAGACACGTAGCGCATCGCGTACCTCCTTGTGTCTATTTTATCTAAACTGGACAAAGTAGACAAGATTTGAACGCGGGCTTTGAACGTGGGCTGCGCCAGAAACGCAGGGGTCAGGCTCGACATAATCCGCGCCGAGCGCGCCACAAGCTCTCACGGCCACATCCAACCCGCCGGCAACCCCGGCGGGTTCTTTGTCCTGTTCGCAACTGAAGTTGGATTCCCCCCGGTTAGGACTTCGGGGGCAGGCTCAGTTCTCGGGAATGACGGCAGCTCATCAGGAACCGCGGGGGTCGCGAGCGGAGTTTTTCGGAACGATAAATAGGTGTAACTTTTTCACCAGACGAAAGGCCGGCCTTGCGGAATATCCGGGCGCGTGAAAGTTTAACTGCGCACATCCGCATTCATCTGCGGTTTCATCGTTCAATCAGGAATGTCGAGCGCAATTCGCAAGGCGCGATTGAGATGCTCCAGCTTCTGCGGCGAAAGCGTTCCGATATAATTCGACAGCATGGATTTCGCCAGGCTCACGATTTCGTCGCAGTGGATGCTGCTCTCGTGTTTCAGGCCCTCCTCGACGCCGACCGGAACCTGGGTCGCAAGTCCATCGTAGGCCGTATACACGGGAGCGCACATTACGGTCGAGAAACGCGAGTCGATGAGCACCTGGCGGCTGACTACCACGAACACCCGGAACCGCTTCGGCTCGTCGCGCGATGGACGCGCAACCCGGTAAAGCTCACCGCGTTTCAAAGCGGCGCCTGGTAGTCGAGCACGTCCTTCGCCTCGCGGTTGAGCCGCGCCGCGTGCCGGTTGATGATCGCGAGGTCGCGCGCGTTCTGCTCCTTGCGGAGCAGTGACGCGATGTAGGCTCGCACGGCGTTTTCGATGAATTCGGAACGGTTGGCGCCCTTGCCGGCGTGCCGGTCAATCGCCGTCAGCACCGTATCGGACAGGGTGATCGATGTCTTCACTTTCATACTACTAATATACTACCAACCGCCGCAATCTGCAAATTTTGGCTCCCACAGTCGGATAAATAGGGCAACTTTTTCATCAGCCGAAAGGCTCGGAACGCGGGGTCAGGCTCGACATAATTTGAAATTGGGTTCCCCGACATAATTTGAAATTGGATTCCCGATCCCCGATTAAAGCGTTCGAGGACAAGCTTCTCGGGAATGACAAGAAGTGTTGGGCTGCCATCCCGCGTAACTCGCGCTAACTGCGCCAAGATGGTGCCATTCGGTGGCGTCCCCCTTTCCCCTCCGATAGCTCTTAATCCGTTGGCAACGATTCCCGGCCAGAGTAAACTGAATTTTTCGCAGATCAGGATGAAGAGGGTTCCATGGATGGCCGACTGACAATGGTCTATTGGAAAGGCGAGCGCTTTTGGCTTGGAAAGCTGCTTGAGCGTCCGGAAGTCATGACCCAGGGTGAAACACTAGAAGAACTCGAGGAAAACCTCAGGGATGCTTATCTGTCCATGGCGATGGACGACGTACCAGAGAACTATCAGACCAAAGAAATTACGTTGTGAAGCGCGGCGACCTTAACTCGCTGATCGCGTACGAAGCTGAGTTGTCCGTAGAAGTAACAAGGACCCCGTATCCTCGTCACGCGGATATCGTTGGTTGGGATCTGAATTCCACCAGGATAAGGTTGCAAGCGGTAAAACTTGCGAATTCAGCAACGCTCCGTCGCGATCCGGTTTAATGCTTTCCTAAGAGACTCGCTGCACGCTCACGGCGCTGTAATCAAATTCAAGCGACTATCGCCAGACAAGCGTGGCCTGGACGGCGGGTCACATTAGCGGTGCCTCGGACGCGAGGCGCACGGTGAAAAAAACGGAACAGCTTGTCTGGCGCCGGAGCCTGGGGACGTCCATGAAGCGAAAAAGGAAAGACAAGAGGCGGGAAGAACGGGTCAGCGCATCGCTGCCGGTCGCCATGGCGAGCGCGAAGGGCATCACGCGTGATGTCAGCGCTTCCGGCGTGTTTTTCGAAACCGATGCCGCGTACGGCGTCGGCAGTCCAATCAGGTTTGTGCTGAATCTCGATACACCGTGGGGCAAGGTGATGTTCAAGTGTCAGGGAAAAATCGTTCGCCTGGAGCCCCATAATCAGAAGGTGGGGGTGGCGGTGCAGTTCACCGAATCGACGCTGGCCCCAGGCGCGAAATGAATCTGCTGTTTGTCCACCAGAACTTCCCCGGCCAGTTCAAGCATCTCGCTCCGGCGCTTGCGGCGGCAGGCCATCGCGTCAAGGCTCTGGCGATCGACGGGCCGGGGCTGCCTGGAATCGAAGTGCATCGCTACAAGCCCAACCGCGGCAGCAGCCGGCAGGTTCATCCGTGGGCGGCGGAGTTCGAGACCAAGGTGATACGCGGCGAAGCCTGCGCCTTGGCCGCGATGCAGCTTAAGGGCGAGGGTTTTACTCCGGACGTGATCATCGCCAATCCGGGCTGGGGCGAGAGCCTGTTTCTCAAGGACGTGTGGCCGGATGCGCGGCTTCTCGCCTTTATCGAGTTCTACTACGCCGCGCGCGGACTGGATTTCGATTTCGACCCGGAGTTCTGCAGCCTCGACCTCGCCCGCGTCGCGAAGCTTCGCGCAAAAAATGCGCACGTGCTCATGACGCTGCAAGACATGGATTGGGGATTGAGCCCGACCCACTTTCAGCGCGGTACCGTGCCGCGTACCTACCAGGACCGGATCGATGTCATTTTCGACGGCATCGACACCAACGTGGTTCGCCCCGACCCGGCCGCGACGGTCACGCTGAAAGGCCGCGAGGCGCGGCCGGGGCATGAGGTCGTCACCTTCGTCAATCGCAACCTCGAACCGTATCGCGGGTATCACGTTTTCATGCGCGCATTGCCGGAGATCCTGCGCCGCCGTCCACACGCGGTCGCGCTCATTGTCGGCAGCGATCGCGTGTCCTACGGCGCCGCCGCGCCTGCCGGGAAGACCTGGAAGCAGATTTTCTTCGACGAGGTGAAAGACCGCCTCGACACGAGCCGGGTATTTTTCCTCGGGCAGCTCGCCTACGCGAACTACCTCAAGGTCCTGCAGGTATCGGCGTGCCACGTCTATCTGACGTATCCCTTCGTGCTGGGCTGGAGCTGCATCGAGGCGATGAGCGCAGGCTGCATCGTCGTCGGCGGCGCCACCGCGCCGGTTAAGGAAGTGATCGAACATCAAGAAAACGGGCTGCTGGTCGATTTCTTCGACGTCAGCGCGCTCGCGGACGCGGTGGTGGATTGTCTGGCACGACCGCGGCACTACGCGCCGCTGCGCGCTGCGGCGCGGCAGACGGCCGTGGAGCGCTACGACCTGGCGACGGTTTGTCTGCCGCAGCAGGTGAAGCTGATAGAGGTGGTGAGCGGGAAACGGTGAACGGTAAACGGGCGAGCCGGGCGCGGTGAGCGGGCAATCAAACTACGGCAGCGCTCCAGCGCGCAAGACATTGAGGCGAAACGCGGGCCCTGTTATACTTTGCACCCTTTTTTGGCTTTTCTGCGGGCGGTTTGGCAGGGTCGGATCCCGCTCCAAGAATGCACTTTCCCGAGTAGAAGGCATTCCCGAGGCGTGGCCAGGAAATTCAGTGCAAACAAAGTCGGGGTGTAGCTCAGCCTGGTAGAGTACTGCGTTCGGGACGCAGGAGTCGCTGGTTCGAATCCAGTCACCCCGACCACTTATTTGTGTTTCTCCGGCTCGAAGCGCTCGCGGCCGATCCCGAAGCGGCGCACGCGCAGGCGGGCAAGAGCCTGAAATAACCCAGCTTTAATCTGGAACCCGCGCCCCGCACTCGACGGGGCGCAGCGTTTGCGGCACACTAACCCCGGGATTCGTGAACGATTTGCGGAGTTGCTGATTGGCAAAAATCCTTCTCGTTGTTCTGGGCCTGCTGCTCGCTTACTGGATATTGAAAAGCTACCGCAAGCGCGTCGACAGGCGCGAGCCGCCGCCACCGGCCGCGGGCGCCGAGGATATGGTTTGTTGCGCGCAATGCGGCGTCCACCTGCCGCGCAGCGAGAGCATCACCGCGCGCGGCAAGTTCTATTGCAGCGCCGAACACCAGCGCCTGGGTTCGCCCACGGATTGACGCCGCCCGCGCCCGCAAACCATGTCCATCGCACATCCCGATCACGCCGTGCAGTGGGCCGCTGATTCCGCTCCGCCCGCACCCGACTATCCGGATTCGTTCTGGCGCTCGCTGTACTTCTTCAACGTCTACCGGCTGGTGGTCGCGGCACTGTTGCTCACGGTCGTCGCCATCTGGCGCGATTCGCTGCAATTCGCTTCCCAGAACCTGACGCTGTTCGCGGTCATCGCCGTCTTCTACGTCCTGTTCAGCATCGTATGTTTCGCGCTGGTCAAGATCAGATGGCGCTTCAATCTGCAGATCACCGTCCAGGTCACCGCGGATATCGGTTTCATCGTGACCCTGATGCACGCCAGCGGCGGCATCTCGAGCGGACTCGGCTTGCTGCTGCTCGCCTCGCTCGCCGCCGCGGCGCTGATCAGCCGCGGACGGTTGACTTTGTTCTACGCGGCGCTCGCCAGCATTGGCGTTCTGCTCGAGCACACGTATGCCGTGCTCAACTACGACGCCAGCGTCGCCCAGTACCTGCAGGCGGGACTGCTCTCGGTGGGCTATTTCGCGACCGCGTGGCTCGCCCATACGCTCGCCAAATATACGGCCGCAAGCGAACAGCTCGCCGCGCAGCGCGAGGTCGACCTCGCCAACCTGGCGCAGGTCAACCAGCTGGTGATCCAGGACATGCAGGACGGCGTGCTGGTGGTCGACGCGGGGGGCGCGATCCGCCAGATCAACGCGCGCGCTGAGCACATGCTGGGATTGCCGCGCGGACATCGCGACATGCTGCTTAAAGATTACGCGCCGGCGCTGGCGGAGAGTTTCGATAAATGGCGCGACGGCAGAGGCGGCATCGATGCGAATTCGGGCCCCCTGCTCGGCGACGCGATCAACGCGCGCTTTGTACGGATCGGCAGGACGCGGCAGGTGGGCGCGGTGATCTTTCTCGAAGACCTGTCGCGGGCCCACACGCAGGCGCAGCAGATGAAGCTCGCCGCGCTCGGCCGCCTCACGGCCAACATCGCCCACGAGATCCGCAACCCCCTGGGCGCGCTCAGCCACGCCGCGGAACTGCTGCAGGAAGAACCCGCGATCAACGACACCACCACGCGGCTGCTCGCCATCATTCACGATAACACCCGCCGCATCGACCGCATGGTCAACAACGTGCTGCGGCTCAACCGCGGGGATCGCGCCGAGCGCGAGAGTTTCCCCCTGGTCGATTTTCTGCGGGGTTTCGTCGAGCAGTTCTGCGAGGTCGAAAAGATCCGGCCCGAGATATTCGCCATCGAGCTCGATACGGCCCCCCGGGTGCTCTTCGACCGCGGGCACCTCAATCAGGTGATGTGGAATCTATGCCGCAATGCGCTGCGCCATTGCCGGTGTGAGGATGCCAGCATCCGCATCCGGGTCGGCGTGGAGCGCGGCGGCAGTATAGTAAAATTGGACGTCGTGGACGACGGCCCGGGCGTGCCGGCCGAATGGCGCGGCCAGTTATTCGAGCCGTTTTTCACGACCGCAGCGGGCGGCACCGGGCTCGGACTCTACATCGCGCGCGAAGTGTGCGAGGCCAACGGCGCCGCGATTGACTATATTGAGACGCCGGCCGGTGCGCAGTTCACCGTTCTGTGCAGGACAGGGGGATGAGCACGAAAAGTCAGGTACTCGTGGTCGACGATGAAGCCGATATCCGCGAGCTGCTCGGCATGACCCTGACCCGGATGGGGCTCGATGCCCATTGCGCGGCGAGCACCAGTGAAGCGTTCGCGCTGCTCGCGAAAAACAGCTACAACTTGTGCCTCACCGACATGCGGTTGCCCGACGGGGACGGCCTGGGGGTGCTCGAATACGTCAGCAAGAACCATCCGGGCGTTCCGGTAGCGGTGATCACCGCCTACGGCAGCGCCGAGAACGCGGTGGCCGCGCTCAAGGCCGGCGCGTTCGATTATCTGGCCAAGCCGGTCTCGCTCAATCAGCTGCGCACACTGGTGCGTTCCGCGTTGAGGTTGCCGCACCCCAGCCAGGGACGCCGCACGAACGGCAACCAGGAAGCAGCACCCGATTATCCGGTGTTGATCGGAGAATCCGCGTTCATGCAAGCGACGCGGCAGATGATCGACAAGCTCGCGCGCAGCCAGGCCCCGATTCACATCGCCGGCGAATCCGGCAGCGGCAAGGAGCTCGCGGCGCGGTTGATCCACCTCAAGGGCTCGCGCCGGGACGGCCCGTTCGTCGCGGTCAACTGCGGCGCGATTCCCGAGAACCTGATGGAGTCCGAGTTCTTCGGCTACAGGAAGGGCGCGTTTACCGGCGCCGCCGCCGACCGGGACGGTTTCTTCCAGGCGGCGAACGGCGGCACGCTGTTCCTCGACGAGGTCGCCGACCTGCCGCTGCTGATGCAGGTGAAGCTCTTGCGCGCCATCCAGGAAAAGCGGGTGCGCAAGGTCGGTTCGACCGGCGAGGAAAACGTCGACGTCAGGATCATCAGCGCCACCCACCGCAACCTCGCCGACGAAGCGAAAAACGGCGCGTTCCGCCAGGATCTCTACTATCGCCTCAATGTGATCGAGCTCCGGATGCCGAGCTTGCGCGAGATGCGCGAGGACATCCCGCTGCTCGCGGCGGCGATCCTCAAACGGCAGGCCGGCGGCGAGCCGCCGCGGGTTTCGGCGGCGGCGGTCAAGGAACTGCAGGCTTACGATTTTCCGGGCAATGTGCGCGAACTCGAGAACGTCCTCGAGCGGGCGCTCGCGCTCGCCAGCGGCGACGAGATCGGGGTGGAGGACTTGCAGCTCGCGCAGCGCGATACCGGCGGCGAAATCCCCGACGCGTCCGGGCTGCCTTTGCAGGATCGCCTCGACCTGGTCGAGAAACAGGCGATTCTCAGAGCGCTCGAGCAGACTCGCTACAACCGCACCGCGGCGGCCAAGCTCCTCGGCATCACCTTCCGCGCCCTGCGCTACCGCCTGGAGCGGCTCGGGATCAATGACGAACTCGATTCCAAGAGCTGACGATCGGCGGCGTGCGCCGATAGTCAGGGTGAACGAGTGAAGGAGTGAACGAGTGAAGGAGTGACGTTCTCCCTCTCCCCGTTCCCGGGGAGAGGGCCGGGGTGAGGGGTTTCACCCGTTCACCCGTTCACCCATTCACTCTTCACCGATCACTGTGCCATCCGGATTACACATCACTGACCGGGGCATAGTGGAGGGCGTGCGTTACGTGTCCTCGCCCAACTGCGACGAGCGGCCTGCCGGGTGCGCGGTCGAGCTCCTCGTCATCCATAGCATCAGCCTGCCGCCCGGCGAATTTGGCGGGGAGGGCATCGTCGAACTTTTCACCAACCGGCTCGATCTGAAGGCGCATCCGTACTACGCGGCTCTTGCGGAGATCAAGGTTTCGGCGCATTTCGTGATCCGCCGCGACGGCGAAGTCATCCAATTCGTGCCGTGTGGAAAACGGGCCTGGCACGCCGGCGCATCAAACTGGCGCGGGCGCGAACGCTGCAACGATTTCTCGGTCGGCGTCGAACTGGAGGGGTGTGACGACGCGCCGTTCGAGGACGCGCAATATGCCGCGCTCGCGGCGCTCACCCGCGCGCTTAAAACGCGCTACCCGATTGCCGGCATCGTGGGTCATTCCGACATCGCGCCCGGGCGCAAGACCGATCCCGGGCCGCACTTTGATTGGGCGCGCTACCGCGCGCTGGCGGGTGTTGGAAGCACGCAACAGTAGCCGTTAACCGGTTGCCGGCCGCGTGGCGAGGTCCATACCCGGCGCGCCAGATGCGCTTGAAATTCCTGCCGGAAAGCATTCTTAGCCTGCCCAAATTTTGAGCAGATAACATTCGATTTTTCGGGTTGTTAGAGCTGCTTTTTCGCGATTCGCGAGAGCTTTGAAAAAATTGTTCGGAAAGCTATTGCGTTCTCAAAATCACGCTACTAGAATTGGTTGAAAAGACGGTTAAGACCACAATATATTGTGGTTAGGGTCGGGGGACAGCAGTACCCTCTTCGATCTAAAAAAACCTATAACGATCAAGGAGTCACAAATATGCAGCTGGTCACCGAAACGGTCCCGTCCGTGCCGACCGCAAATTTCGCCGCGCCTGAGATCAGCACTGCCCAAGAGTCGCTCTACGCCCAGTATAAGGTGATTCGCCGCAACGGGGCCGTGGTCGGTTTTGAGCCGGCGAAGATTTCGATCGCGATGACCAAGGCGTTCATCGCGGTGAATGGCGGCCAAGGCGCGGCCTCGGCCCGGGTGCGCGAGCAGGTGGCGATGCTCACCGAAAACGTCGTGAATACCTTGATTCGGCGCCAGCCCTCCGGCGGCACCTTTCACATCGAGGACGTCCAGGACCAGGTGGAGCTCGCGCTGATGCGCGCCGGCGAGCACAACGTGGCGCGCGCCTACGTGCTCTACCGCGAGGAGCGCGCGAAAGAGCGCGCCAGAGAGCGCCAGGCGCAGCAGGCCGCCGCGCAGGCGGCACAGCCCGTGATCAACGTGACCGACAATGGCATGCTGAAGCGGCTCGACCTGCCGCGGCTCACGACGCTGGTGGAAAGCGCGTGCGAAGGCCTTGGGCGCGAAGTGAGCCCCGAGCCGATCCTGCAGGCGATGCAGCGCGACCTCTACGAGGGCGTGCCGATGGACGAGGTGCGCAAATCGCTGGTGCTGGCGGCGCGCGCGCTGCTCGAGCAGGACCCGGGCTACAGCTACGTCACCGCCAGGCTGCTGCTGCACTCGTTGCGGCTGGAGACGCTGGGTGAGGAAGTCACCCACGCCGAAATGCACGCACGCTATGCGCAATACCTGCCCGAGTTCGTGAAGCAGGGCATCGAGGCGGAACTGCTCGACGAGCGCCTCGGCCTCTATGATCTCAAGTGCCTGGGCGCGGCGCTGGATGCCAACCGCGATCTCAAATTCACGTATCTGGGCGTGCAGATACTCTACGACCGCTATTTCCTGCACATCCGCGGCCGGCGCATCGAGCTGCCGCAGATCTTCTTCATGCGGGTGGCGATGGGGCTCGCTTTGAACGAACCCGAAGGCAGCCGCGAGGCGCGCGCGATCGAGTTCTACAACGTGCTGTCTTCCTTCGACTTCATGAGCTCGACGCCGACGCTGTTCAACGCCGGCACGCGCCGCTCGCAGCTCGCGAGCTGTTATCTCACGACGGTGGCCGACGATCTCGACGGCATTTACGAGGCGATCAAGGAAAACGCGATGCTGCAGAAGTACGCCGGCGGCATCGGCAACGACTGGACGCCGGTGCGCGCGCTGGGCGCCTACATCAAGGGCACCAACGGCAAGTCGCAGGGTGTCGTGCCGTTTCTGAAGGTGGTCAACGACACCGCGGTCGCGGTCAACCAGGGCGGAAAACGCAAGGGCGCGGTGTGCTCCTACCTCGAAACCTGGCACCTCGATATCGAAGAGTTCCTCGAACTGCGGAAGAACACCGGTGACGATCGCCGCCGCACCCACGACATGAACACCGCCAACTGGGTGCCGGATCTGTTCATGAGGCGCGTGATGGAAAACGGCGAGTGGACGCTGTTCTCGCCGAGCGACGTGCCCGATCTGCACGACAAGTTCGGAAGAGCGTTCGAGACCGCCTACATCGGTTATGAGGCCAAGGCCGCCCGCGGCGAATTGAAACTCTACAAGAAGCTCCCGGCGACACAGCTGTGGCGCAAGATGCTCAGCATGCTGTTCGAGACCGGGCATCCGTGGCTCGCCTTCAAGGATCCGTGCAACCTCAGGAGCCCGCAGCAGCACGTCGGCGTGGTGCACAGCTCGAACCTGTGCACCGAGATCACGCTCAACACCGGTCCCGACGAAATCGCCGTGTGCAATCTGGGCTCGGTCAACATGCCGGCGCACCTCGACATCTCGACCGGCAGGATGGACATGGAGAAGCTGAAGCGCACCGTCGGCACCGCGATGCGCATGCTCGACAACGTGATCGACCTCAACTTCTACTCGGTCAACAAGGCGCGCAATTCAAACTTCAAGCACCGGCCGGTGGGCCTGGGCATCATGGGTTTTCAGGATTGCCTGCACCTGCTGCGCATTCCGTACGGCTCGCAGGCCGCGGTGGAGTTCGCCGACCGCTCGATGGAGCAGATCGCCTACACCGCTTACCGGGCCTCGACCGACCTCGCGGAAGAACGCGGGCCGTATTCGACGTTCAAGGGCTCGCTGTGGGACCGCGGCATTCTGCCGTCCGACACGCTGAGGCTCCTTGCCGAGGAACGCGGCGGCTATGTCGAGTGCGATATGTCCGCCGCCCTCGATTGGGGCGCGCTCAAGAAGCGCGTCCAGCAGGTCGGCATGAGGAACTCGAACTGCCTCGCGATCGCGCCGACCGCGACCATCGCCAACATCACCGGCCTGTCGCAGTGCATCGAGCCCACGTACCAGAACCTGTACGTCAAATCGAATCTGTCGGGCGAGTTCACGGTGGTGAACGAGTTCCTGGTGAGGGATCTCAAGAAACTCAACCTGTGGGATGAGGTGATGATCGCGGACCTCAAGTACTTCGACGGTTCGCTCGCCAAGATCGACCGCATTCCGCCCGATGTCCGCAGCCTCTATGCCACCGCGTTCGAGATCGAGCCCAAGTGGCTGGTCGAGTGCGCGGCGCGGCGCCAGAAGTGGGTCGACCAGTCGCAATCACTCAATATCTACATGGCCGGCGCTTCCGGCAAGAAGCTCGACGAGACCTACAAGCTCGCGTGGCTCCGGGGGCTCAAGACGACCTACTACTTGCGCACGCTCGGCGCGACCTCGGCCGAGAAGTCAACGGGGAAGGCCGGTCAGCTCAACGCGGTGTCGGCCGACGGCAGTATTGTCGCAGAGGCTGCTGCTGGCGAGCCGAAATTCTGCGCGGTCGACGATCCCGAGTGCGAGGCATGCCAGTAAGGCAGGAGCCAGGATTCAGGATCAAGGATCAAGGATCAAGGATCAAGGATCAAGGATTGAGGATTGAGGATTGAGGATCAAGGATTGAGGATTGAGGATTCAGGGTTGAGGATGGAGTTAAGGGTTTGCTTCACCGGCGCGAAAACCGCTTCACCGACGATAGCGATAAAGAAACGGTGGCCGTGCCGGAAAGTATCCACCCATAAAGCCAATAAAGGAGACTGACGATGCTGCAATTCGAGAAACAGATGACGCCCGCCGCCGGGCCCGGCCTGGCGCTGCAACTTGCGGTCGCCACGGCGCGGGCACGCGAGCCGCTTGCCGCGGAAGCCGAAGCGCTCCAGCTGCGCCGCGTCGATATCGCGGACAAGCGCGTCATCAACGGCCAGACCGACGTCAATCAGCTGGTGCCGTTCAAATACAAGTGGGCGTGGGAAAAGTATCTCTCCGCCTGCGCCAATCACTGGATGCCGCAGGAAATCCAGATGAGCCGCGACATCGCGCTGTGGAAGGACCCCAACGGCCTGACCGAGGACGAGCGCCGCGTCGTCAAGCGCAACCTCGGCTTCTTCGTCACGGCCGATTCGCTCGCCGCGAACAACATCGTGCTCGGCACTTATCGCCATATCACGGCGCCGGAGTGCCGCCAGTACCTGCTGCGCCAGGCGTTCGAAGAGGCGATTCACACTCACGCCTACCAGTACATCGTCGAGAGCCTCGCCCTCGACGAAGGCGAGGTGTTCAACGCCTATCACGAGATCCCGTCGATCCGCGCCAAGGACGAGTTCCTGATCCCGTTCATCGACACGCTGACGGACCCCTCGTTCAAGACCGGCACGCCGGAGGCCGACCAGAAGCTCCTGAAAAGCCTGATCGTGTTCGCGTGCATCATGGAGGGCCTGTTCTTCTACGTCGGCTTCGTGCAGATCCTGGCGCTGGGGCGGCAGAACAAGATGACCGGCGCGGCCGAGCAGTACCAGTACATCCTGCGCGACGAGTCGATGCACTGCAATTTCGGCATCGACGTCATCAACACGATCAAGCTCGAGAATCCGCATCTGTGGACGCCGGAGTTTCGCGAGGAAATCCGCGGCCTGATGGTGAAGGCGGTCGAGCTCGAGTACCGCTACGCCGAAGACACCATGCCGCGCGGCGTGCTGGGGCTGAACGCCGCCATGTTCAAGGAGTATCTGCGTTTCATCGCCAACCGTCGCTGCCAGCAGATCGGGCTGGATCCGCTGTTCGAGGGCGCGACCAATCCGTTCCCGTGGATGGCCGAGATGATCGACCTCAAGAAGGAGAAGAATTTCTTCGAAACGCGCGTCACCGAGTACCAGACGGGCGGGGCCCTGAGCTGGGATTGATGCACGCTGATCGGTTTTCCGGCGGCGGTCTGCTCCGCATGCAGTGCGGCGGGGCGGCGCCGCCGGGATTTTTTCATCTCCCGGTTTCATCATAGCCCGACAGGAGGCGCACACTCTTGGGATACAGCCTTAGAAACCGCCGTTACCGGAGCCGCAGACTGGGCATGCATACCGTCACCGAACTTCGCGCCGAAGGGAATTACACGCTGTGGCTGCGCTTCGACGACGGCCTCGAGGGCCGCGTGTATCTCGGCGAGTGGGTGGCGACCAAAATGTACGGGGCGCTCTCCGACGAGGAGACGTTCTTCCGGGTCGCGATTGACCCGGTATCGAATGCGGTGATGTGGGAAGGTGGAATTAACCTCGATCCGGATGTTTTGTATCGCGATCTGGCGAGCAAGGTCGAAGCGGCCTTGCACTGAGGACGGTCGCCGCGTTCGCGATGCGGCGCGGCAGGTTCGACCGTGCGGCGGGTCGGGAGCGGTGGTCGGCAGCCTGGTCAAACCTGCCGGAGCTGCTGTGGTTGAGTCGCTGCACTTTCGGGCGCGGCGCCTTGGGTAACTTTCTGACGGAGGATCGCATGGCAAAAGCCAAGAAGAGAACTGCAAAGAAGAAAGCCAGGAAAGCCGCCAAGAAAAAGAAGCTGGCAGGAAGAAAAGCGGCGGCGCGCAAGGTCGTCGCGCGCAGGAAAGCGGCAAAAAAAAGGCCGACTATAAAGTCGGCCAGGAGAAAAGCAGCTAAGAAGAAGCCTGCTGTCAGAAAAAAGGCGGCGCCCAGACCAGCGGCAACGCTTCCTGCATCCGCAGCCCCGGCTCCGCTGGCGCCCCGGCCGGTTGCAATTCCGGGCGCCTGGCCTTTCCCAATGGGCAACAGGCCATAACGCTTACAACGCCTGCGGCCCTGCTGCCCCCCGAAGGAGTCCAGGCAGGGAACCGCGGGCGTTGGATCTGGCCGCCCGACAGCAGGGCGTCAAAGATACCGAATCTCCCCCCGCTCGGCAAGCAAAGATTTCGGCGAACGCAGCGCGGGTGCCCGCGCCTTCTGGATAACCTTTTTAAATCAATAATGTTGAATCTGGTCAAAACCCCGGCGCGCTGCGAATCGCGTCCAAACGCAAGGAGGAATGATGAAAACCCTGTTTGTCCGGATATTGATCATGGCGGGGCTGGCGCTGTCGGCAGCCGCCAGCTACGCGGCGGCGACGGAGTTCGTGATCCGCACCGCCAGGGGCCAGTTCGAGGAGGTGAAAGAGCGCGTGATGCTCGCGATCGAAAACCGCGGGTTGGTGCTCAATTACACCGCTCGCGTAAGCGACATGCTGGAGCGCACCGGCAAGGATATCGGCCGCAGCCGCCAGGTGTATGCGAAGGCCGAAGTGCTGGAATTCTGCAGCGCCCGGCTCTCGCGCGACGCGATGGAGGCCGATCCGCGCAACCTCCTGCTTTGTCCCTACGCGATCGCCATCTACGCGCTGCCGAAAGAACCCGGCACCGTCCACGTGGGATACCGCAAGTTGGGAACGGGTGGCGCAGGCCAGTCGCGCAAGGCGCTGCGCGCGGTCGAGAAGCTGATGGACGACATCGTGCGGGAAGCGCTGCGCTAGGAAGCTGTCGGACCTCGGTCCGACAGCTTCCTTGGGCAAAACCGCCGTCTACAAGAATGGCAAATTATTCCACGCACGGCTTCACATAGCTTCTCGTGCTCACTCGGGAAAGCGCATTTGAGATTGTTCTGCCCGCATCCAGTCCCGATCGCGCGGCGGTCTTGCGAACCAGCGCCCTGTCAGCCTCCAAAGTACGACAGGCGGCTAGTCGGCGCGGGCGCCCGACTCCTTGATCACACGCGCCCATTTGGCGATTTCCTGATGGAACGCAAGCGCATCAATGCCAGCACTATCCGCTCGGTCGGTTACGATGCGCGCGCCCGCATCCTCGAGGTCGAGTTCTCGAGTGGCAGTATCATCCAGTACTCGGGCGTATCCGAAGAGGTGTATCGCCGACTGATGAACGCCCCGTCGCCGGGCAGCTTTTTCCACGACAAAATCGAGGAGGACTTCCCCGCCAGGAGATTACGCTAAATGTTTTTCCACAATTCTGCGAAAGCACTGAGGGTCGCGTCGATGTCTGCCGCCGCGATGTGGCGATGGGTGACGAAGCGCAGTGCGTAGACATCGCACGGGCTGACCAGAATTCCCTTTTGCTTCAGTTCCGCCGACCACTGCGCGGCGCGCTTACCGCTCTTCTTTACTTCGACCCGCACGAGGTTCGTTTCGACATGGCGCGGGTCCACGAGGCTGGCATCGATGTGGTGCAGCCCATCGGCCAGGCGCTTTGCGGTCTGGTGGTCCTCGACCAGGCGATCCACCATCGTTTCGAGCGCAACGATGCCGGCGGCGGCGAGTGGACCGGCCTGGCGCATGTTGCCGCCGACCATGCGGCGGAAGCCGAGGGCGCGTTCAACGAACTCTTTGCTTCCGCAGAGAATCGATCCTACTGGTGCGGACAGTCCTTTCGAGACGCAAAAACATACCGAATCGGCATACCGAGCAATTTCGCTGGGCGGCGCGCCCAGAGAAATTGCTGCGTTGAAGATCCGTGCGCCGTCGAGGTGGATTTGCACGTTGTTGTCACGCGCAAGCTCACACACCGCCTGCATGTGGGCGAGCGGCAGCACCGCGCCGCCGGAACGGTTGTGCGTGTTTTCCATCCAGACAAGCGCAGTGCCCATCTGGTTGCGCGTAGTGGGCCGCACCGCTTCGCGCAGGGCATCGAGGTCCATCGCGCCGTGTCGCCCCGGAATGCCGCGGTAAAACAGTCCCGCGACGGCGGAGATGCCGCCGAGTTCGGCGTTGAGCGTGTGCGAGCCGCCTTCGAGCAGCACTTCGCCACCGCGCTGGGCGTGAGCGAGCATGGCGACGAGATTCGCCATGGTGCCGCTTGGCATGAAGGCGCCGGCTGCTTTTCCGGTGCGCTCGGCCGCCAGCGCTTCGAGCTTCTGCACGGTCGGATCACCGTCGCGCGAGTCGTCGCCGAAAGTCGCCTCGCGCATCGATTCCAGCATCGCCTCGGTGGGGCGGGTGACGGTGTCGCTTCTCAAATCAATCATGGTTAAACCCCAAACGCAAAGGACGCCGTCCCTCATCCCCGGCCCTTCTCCCAAGAGGAGAAGGGAAGCTCGAGCCTCCCCTCTCCCGTTCTAGGGAGAGGGGTCGGGGGTGAGGGCTGGAACGCCAAGGATCGCAAAGCAAGTCGAATCAAGCAGAAGAATGCAATACCCTCGTTATTATACCTTTGCGTCCTCTGCGTCTTTGCGTTGAGAAGTTGCCTCTAGCAGCCTGTCGGACTATTAAAGTCCGACAGGCTGCTAAAAGCAAAACCGGCTGACAATTCAGCGAAAACCTAGTCGAAGCGGTCGATTTCGAGAAAAGCTCGGGCGAATTCGCAAATCTGTTATCTTCTTCTGCAATTCTCCTGGCGCCGGTTTTGCATTAGGAGTTTGTCCGACCCAAGTCCGACAAACTCCTAGCGCGCGGCAAGCAGAAAATCCGCGACCTCGCGGAAGCCGTCGCCACAGCGCTTTTCAGTCACGTAGGCCGGCGCGCGCGGAAGCTGCCCGTCAAAATCGCGGATGTTGGCCACGCCGATCGCATACGGAAAGTACTCGAACATCGGCGCATCGTTCGGGGAGTCGCCGACGAACGCCCAGGCTTCGCGCTCGCCGTCGAGGTCGATCCCGAAGCACTCGCGCATCATGGTTCTCGTCATCGTCAGCTTGTCGTAATCACCGAACCAGCCATTGACGTGGATCGAGCTGATCTTCGCGGTCAGCCCTCGTTCCCGCATCAGCATGACGATCTTGTCCACGGCATTCTGCGGCAGCCGCGCCACGTCTTCGCAATAATCGATCGCGAGATCGGCGTCGCGATAATTCTGATCGGAAGCCACCGCACAGCCAGGCACCTGTTCGACAATCCGGTCTCGAATCGCCGCCAGGCGCACTCGATCTGCGGCGCGCTGCGTGGCGCTCAACGCGTATCGCCGTAGCATGTTGCGCGCCGCATGGTCGTAGCGGAAATAAAACGCGCCGTTCTCGCCGACCACACCGTCGACGGGCCACATGCGCGCGATGTGGTCGCACCAGCCTGCGGGCCGGCCGGTGATCGGGACTACGCGCAGGTCCGCTTGCTGCAGTTTCTCCATCGCCGCGTAGGCGGCCGCGGTCAGCCGCCCGTCGGTGGTGAGCGTGTCGTCGATGTCGCACAGCACGCCGCGTACAGCGCGGCGCGCTGCAAACGGAAATTCATGCAAAGGCTTCATCGACTCCTCAGTCTTCAGTGTCGCTTTCAACCAGCGCCCAGATCCTGCGAAACGGACCGCGGGTCTTGAGTAATTCCTCGCCGGCCTCGGCTGCGGTCTGATCGTCGAGCCAGACCGGTTTACCCAGGGCACAACTCACGTATGCGCGATGCGCGTTTTCTTCCAGGTGGATGGGAAACTCGCCGGGCGGATCGCCTTTGCCCGAGAGCTTCCGTCCCTCCATATCGAAGAGCAACAGGTCTTCGGAAGTTGCCTTGGGGCCCAGCGAGTGGCGGGAAATCAGGAACTGGTCGGAGCCCGGTGGACGGGAACTGATGTGCCCAAAACCTTCAATAAGACCCCGTGCGTAAAGAAAGCGCCAGGCCTTGAGCGTCTTGTCTCGAATGAGGGTTTCTGCAGCGTCCATGGGATCAAATCTTTCGGGCGCGTCGATGGCGCATCACGTGCTTCAGGCATAAGCAGTAAGCAGTAAGCGGCAAGCAGCGAGCGGTAAGCAGTAAACAGTCGACGCTGCGCTTCGAGGTTCGCCACTGAAGTTGTTCGCTTCCGCTCACCGCTCACCGCTCACGGGGTTCAAGTGCATTCTTCCTGCCCGGCGGGCTGGACCGGCCGGGAAAGGAATCCGAAACGTCGGGGTACGTCACTCGACAGGATTGGCTCGACCTTGACATTGTCCTCGTGAAACCTGAGCCAAAGCGGCGCTGCACGCTGCTGTTGCAGGAGCGCCATCACTTCGACCAGAACGTCTTCGTCGAGCACAGTGCCGTTGGCGTCGATCAGGTACGGGAACAGCCGGCCGAGATCGCGGTCGTGGACGATGCCGACACCGTGTTCGGTCTCGAGCAGCAGTGTGCCCGCCTCGTCGAGCCAGCCGCCGCTGACGGTGGCGACTTGTCTGCCGGTGTGGCACTCAAGCGCCAGCGGTGCGCGATCGAGGTTGACTACGCGGTAGATGAGCGGCATGTAATCAAGCGCGACGAATACGCGCTGCGGCCCGTTCTGGAAGAACCACCGCCCCCGCTCGTCGTGTTCATAGTTGCGGCCGATGAACGCGGTGACGCGGGGGTTGGAAATCCGCTCGCCCTTGATCAGCCACTGGCCGCGGCGGTTGAGCGATAACCAGCCATACACCGCCGGCACGTTCGGCCATTTGGCGATGCCGCGTAATACGATCTCATCCACGGCTTTTGATGTGCATCAGGCCGGCGGTCATGCGCCGCTTCCCGCAAACGGGCGCTTCGACAAGCTCAGCGCTAACGAGTCCGCGGCGCGCCGGCACGTTCGGCCATTTGGCGATGCCGCGTAATACGATCTCATCCATACGGAAACGCGTGAACGAGTGAACGAGTGAACAGGTGAACGGGCAAAACCGGCGCTCCTCTCCTCCGTTACCGGGGGAGAGGTTGGGAGAGGGGGCTCACTCGTTCACCCGTTCACTCGTTCACTGCTCTTCGGCGTGCGCCGCTTTCGCGTATTGCGCGGCGAGGTCTTTCTGGACGTTGGGCGGCACCGGCTCGTAGTGGGAGAGTTCGATCGAGAACGAGCCCTGACCGGCGGTGACGGATTTGAGCCGCGCCTGGTAGTTGTTGAGTTCGGAAAGCGGCGCCTGGCCCTTGATCGACAGGGTGCCGGCCTGCATGGAGTCGGTGCCGCTGATTTGGCCGCGCTTGGCTGAAATGTCGCCGGCGATGTCGCCCATGTTGGCTTCCGGCGCATTGACCTCGATGTTGACGATGGGTTCGAGGATGATCGGCCGCGCCTTGCTGATCGCGTCCATGAACGCGCGTTTTCCCGCGGAGATGAATGCGACCTCCTTGGAATCCACCGGGTGGTGCTTGCCGTCGTAGACGATCACGCGCACGTCGTGCACCGGGAACCCGGCCACGGGTCCGGCTTCCAGCACCTGGCGTACGCCTTTTTCCACCGCCGGGATGAATTGCGTCGGGATCGTGCCGCCCTTGACCTGATCGACGAATTCAAAGCCGGCGCCGCGCTTCAACGGTTCCACGCGCAGGAACACTTCGCCGAACTGGCCGGCGCCGCCGGTTTGTTTCTTGTGCCGGTGGTGGCCTTCGGCTTTCGCAGTGATGGTCTCGCGATAGGGAATGCGCGGCGGCCGGGTGGTGACCTCGACGTGGTACTGGCTCGCCATCTTGTCGAGGACGTAGCGCATATGCAGATCGCCCAGGCCGCTGATCACGGTCTCCGCCGCGTGGTGCGTGACGCGGAATGTCGGGTCTTCGGCGACGATCTTGTGCAGGGCTTCGGAGATGCGCTGCTCGTCGCCGCGCCGCTTCGGTTCGATGGCGAGACTGTGCATCGGCGTCGGAAACTCGAGCGGCGCGAGGCGGATATAGTCCTCGTCGTGCGAATCGTGCAGCACCGCGTCGAAATGAATCTCGTCGACCTTGGCGACCGCCCCGATATCGCCGGGGACCAGGCCATCGGTTTCGAGGAATTCCTTGCCTTGCAGCAGAAACAGGTGCCCGACCTTGAACGGCTTGCGCCCGTCGCCGATGAAAAGCTGAGTGTCGCGGGTGACGGTGCCCTGATGCACGCGGAACGCGCCGACCTTGCCGACGAAGGGGTCGATCACGACTTTGAAAACGTGCGCGAGGACGTGCATTTTCGGATCAGGCTCGCAGCGGATCGGTGTCGCTTCCGCGCCTTCGCCTTTCAGAAACTGCGGCGGGTTGCCCTCGGTCGGGTTCGGCATCAGCTTGACGATGATATCGAGCAGCTCGGCCACGCCGGCGCCGCTGCGCGCGGACACGAAGCACACCGGGATCAGGTGCCCGTCGCGCAGCGCTTGCTCGAACGGCGCGTGCAACTGCTCGGGACTCACCTCGCCCTGCTCGAGGTACTTGGCCATCAACTCCTCGTCGACCTCGACCACCTGGTCGACCAGCGCGCCATGCGCTTCCTCGACCGAGGAAAAATCCGATTCGCCGGAGGGGTTGAAAAAGCAGTCGACGACACGCTTGCCCCCGTCCGCAGGCAGGTTGATCGGCAGGCATTCCTTGCCGAACGCCCCCTGGATCCTGGCGAGCAGCCCCGGCAGGTCGATGTTTTCCGCGTCGATCTTGTTGACGACGATCATGCGGCACAAGCTGCGCTTCGCGGCCCATTGCATCATGCGGCCGGTGATCATTTCGATGCCGTTCTGGGCATTGATCACGACCGCCGCGGTTTCGACCGCCGGCAGCGCGCCAACGGCGCGGCCGATGAAATCGGGTAGACCCGGCGTGTCGACCAGATGAATGCGGGTGTCGCGGTGCTGCAGATGGACGAGGGAAGCGTTCAGCGAGTGCTGGTAGGTCTTTTCGAGCGGGTCGAAATCGCAGACGGTGCTGCCCTTTTCAACGCTGCCCATCGCGTTGATGGCGCCGGCCTTGTACAGCAGCGCCTCGGCCAGCGTTGTCTTGCCGGCAGCGCCATGACCGACCAGCGCGATAGTGCGGATTGCCTCGGGAGCGAACTTCGGCATGGTGATCCTTCCGTGACGATTTGTTCTGGTTTGGTCGAGTATAAACGCCGGCCCAACGCCCTACAAGGCGGTTAACCCCGGTTTATGGCCCGCTCCGTTTATAGGGAAGACAGCATCGTCGGGGTGCGTATTCAAAGGAGGCAGCCATGCGACTGAGGAAGCGAATCGCTGCGTTCGCGACATTGTGCGTCTTTTCGGGAACGGCGGCGGCGGTGGGTGGTATCGCCGATGTGACCCTTTACGATCGCGCGCAGGAGCGCGCGTTGCCGGTCTATCGCCACGAGGGCCGCTATTACGTGGTCGGCAAGCCGGGCAACGAATATCAGATCCGGGTGCGCAACCGCACCGGCGCGGAGATTCTCGCCGTGGTGTCGGTAGAGAAGTCCACGTCCCTCGGCACCGGCCACCGCCGCAGCGAAGCATCGCACGTTACCTATACCCGCTTCGAGCGGGCGACCGTTGCGCCGGAGGAGGTGATCGTGATTCACTACGATACCTACCGCAATCTCGTTGCACAGGGCGTGATCAGGGCGCCACGCGTGGCGATGCCGACACCGTTTCCGGGCCGATTCGTCCCTGACCCGCGTTGACGCGGATCGGGGGAGAGGAGAAAGGAGAAAGGAGAGAGGCGGGCAAATAAAGGTGTCGGTGGTTGGAATGTGGTGAACAGCAGGTGTTGGCAGTCACGATGGCGCGTCAACGCGCAGACCAAAGTTGGGGTTTTGCTCCTATCCTCTCTCGCCTCTCTCCTCTCGGCGCCAGCGCGGCGGGTTGTCCGCGCGCTGCGGTTTGCGCATACTGGCAACCGGTTATGGCCCGGAGCGCCGACAGCAGCGACGAAGATCTGATGCTTTGCTACCGCGATGGCGATGCCGGCGCGTTTGATGAACTCTATCGTCGTCACAAGGGCGGACTGTACCGCTACCTGCTGCGCCAGTGCCGCGATACGGCGGCTGCCGAGGAATTGTTCCAGGACATCTGGACAAACCTGATCCGCGCGCGCCGGAGCTATACGGTGACCGCGAAGTTTACCACTTACCTTTACCGGCTGGCGCACAACCGGCTGATCGACCACTACCGCGGGCACGCCCGCGGAGTGGTGCTTTCGTTCGACGACCAGGAGGGGCCCGCGCTGGAGGAACCGTCCACCTCCGGCCAGGAGCAACCCGAGACGCGTTACGAGAGCAAACAGCTCGCTGCACGGCTGCTGGCGCAGTTGAAAGCGTTGCCGGAAGCGCAGCGCGAGGCGTTCGTGCTGCAATACGAGGCCGGGATGACTGTCGAAGAGATAGCGATTGCGACCGGCGTCTCGCGAGAAACGGCAAAAAGCCGTCTGCGTTATGCACTTGGCAAGCTGAGACTAGGCATGGGCGAATGGCGATGAGCGACGAGCTTCGCGACGGCAATCCGACGGTCGACCCGGGACTTGCACGCCTTTACCGGGAGGCCGCGCGGGAGCAGCCCCCGGCGCACCTCGATGCCGCGATTCTGGCTGCCGCGCACCGGGACATTGGCGCTCGGCCGTGGGCGATGGGTTCAGCCTGGCTGCGCTCGTGGCGGCTGCCGGTGTCGATCGCCGCGGTGGTGGTGTTGAGCGTGAGCCTGGTGACACTGATGTTTGATGAAGGCGGTGATCGGTTGACGGCACCGCCGCACCGCACGCCCGACTCGCCCGCGAAAGCGGGCGTGGATCGGGAAAGTGCGCCGCAGGCTGCCATACCTGAGCGGCGCGAAACCGAGTCCAAGCCGGCCCCGTTGCGTGATATGGCACCACAGCCGCCGCCCGCCGCAATGGACTTGCCGGCTCCCGCCGGCAAATCGGCGGCCGACTTGGCGAGGGCGCCCGCGGTGGGGGAAGAAACACCGCGTGCGGCCGCACCGGCTCCGCTGATGCGGAATCGGGCGGCGCCTGAGGCTGCGGCGTCGGTCGTGCGGCCGGCGGCTCAGAAATCAGCGCTCATCCGCGAGTATGAAAACCGGACGCCCGAGAAGTGGTTGGAGAAAATCGCCGAACTGCGACGCGACGGGAAAACTGCCGAGGCGGACGAGATGCTGGCGGAATTCAAGAAACGGTTTCCGGAGCATCCGCTGCCGGCAGCGCTGCGGTGACGAGATCGGTGATGAAAATACCAATCTTTCAGAGGGTTACGATCCAAGACCGGAACCGCCGCGCGAACCTGAGCCTGGGGACTGCCGTCACAGCGGCTGCAATTCGTCATCCTCTTTTGCAATTGTCTCGGGGCCGGTCTTGCATTAGGAGTTTGTCGGGGCTAAGTCCGACAAACTCCCGACAAACTCCCAGGTTGACAAAATCACGGAAAAACAAGACAATGCATTGATGGTGCATAGCACCATTCCTGTTGTGTTCCAGCTTTCAGACTAGCCGCCGAAGATTGCGAAGAGGTTGCCGGCGCTGGTTCGAGCTACTAGAATTAGCCCGTTATTTCATCCGGCCCACGCCCCATTGTGGTTATTCGGGCCGACCTTGCGGTGGGAGCTTCGTTACCGGACCGAGGTAACCGCGCCGGCGATATGCGCGCTGCCGGCGATCAAAATGAAAGGAGGTTTTGCAATGTTCGCAAAATCGATCCCCAGTTCGTTTCAAGGCCTGAGTACCAGCCGGCTCGCGCAGCGGATGCGGAAAGCGTTGTCGCTCCTGGTCTTGATCGCGAGCTTGGCGGCGCTGGCGCTGATCGTTCGAGATCAGCACGCGCAGCGGTTCGTTGATTTGCATAAACGTTTTCTGTCGCTGGACGTGCTCCAGCCGGATGCCGTTTCAGCGAATGCCGCCGTTTCGGGAAACACCTATCCGGAGGATGGGCGTTACCGGGCAATTGCGGAGTTTCTGGCCAAGAAATACAAGGTTTCCCACGAGGTGACCTTGGATCTGGTAAGCATTGCCCACGCTGCCGGTCACCAGCTCGGCGTCGATCCGCTGCTGATCATTGCGGTAATGGCGGTGGAATCACGATTCAATCCGATCGCCGAGAGCGTTGCCGGCGCCAAGGGCCTGATGCAGGTGATTCCCAAGTACCACACCGAGAAGTTCGAGGAGTTCGGTGGCGAGGAAGCGGTATTCGATCCGGAAACCAACATCCTGGTCGGCTCGCAGATCCTCAGGGATAATCTCAGGCGCACCGGCAACCTCAGCATGGCGTTGCAGATGTATGCGGGGGCTTTGAACGATGAGCAGGACTTGTATTCGTCCAGGGTCATGAACGAAAAGCAACGTCTGCAGCGCGTCGTGAGCCAACTCCAACCTAGTACTCCCGCCAAAACCGCTTCGGCTCGCAGTGTCGTGCTGCAAGTTTCGCCGCTAACACCATAAGCCGTCAGGCTTTTTTCAGTGGCGAGAATCCGAATCGCATGGCAGTCAGGGGAAGTGACCGCTAACTTGCGGGCAACACCTGCCGCACAAAACCTGCTCGCGGCATTGCCCTGTGAATCCACGTCGAACTGCTTGAGAAATAACGCGACCTGGCCGCCAAGCTTGCCCCTGACTTGATCCGGGGACACCACGCCGCCAAGGCCGCCAAGAATGCGGGATAGAAAACGCCGGTCACGCATTCATAATTTCATTGTCGTCACGGGGCACGGGCGGAGCTGGTCCTATAATAGAGCCGTCCTGAGCAGCGGTCACCCAAGGAGAACGACATGGCGGAACCGGGCCTTCCGAAGGATTTTTTCGAGTTCATGCAGAAGATGTGGAATCCGTTGTCGTTTCCGATTCCCGGCATGTTCACGCCGACCGTCAGCGTCGAGGAGATCGAACAGAAAATTTCCGAGCTGAAGACCGTCGAAACCTGGCTCACCATGAATCTCGGCTTCGTGCAGATGACGATCAAGACGCTCGAGATGCAGAAGGCGGCGCTTGAATCGCTTGCCGGGACCGCATCCAAGAATCAGCCAGAGGACAAAAAGTAGCGACCGGCATCCAAGCCGGCTGCATACCAGGCGCATTTTCCAACGCGTTACCCAAGGAGGTCACCATGGCAACCACCATCCGCAAGACCGCGTATTTCAGCATGCAAACCCCCAACCGCGCCGGCCAGGGTGCTGGCCTGCTGCATGGTTTGGCCAAGCACGGCGTCAACCTGCTCGCATTCACCGGCTTCCCGAACGCGGGGCGCGCTCAGGTCGATTTCATTCCGGAGGACCTCGCCGAGTTCACACGCGCAGCACGCCGGATGGGATTGAAGATCAGCAAACGCAAGACGGTGTTCTGGGTGCGGGGGACCGACCGCCCCGGCGCGATTGCCGCAATCTGCGACAAGCTTGCCAAAGTCCGCATCAACATGATCGCAATGGACGCGGTGAGCGCGGGCGGGGGCCGCTACGGCGCGATCTTCTGGGTCAAGCCGAAGGACGTCGCAAAGGCGTCGCGCGTGCTCGGCGCGCGTTAGTCAAAGCCGTATCTTTAGCCGCCGATCTTGTTGTGCAGGAGGCCGAGGCCGACGATCTCGGTTTCGAGAATGTCGCCGGCTTTCATGAATTCCGGGGGGGTGCGCGCGTGCCCGACGCCCGCCGGCGTCCCCGTGGAAATGATGTCGCCGGGCTCAAGCGTCATTCCCGCCGAAAACTCGGCGATCAGTCATCGAGAACCTGTTCGCCTTCGAGCACGACGCCCAGCCGCGGTGCGCCGCCGCGCTTGGGTTTAAACGTAATTAATCGCATGAGTCCTCCCTAGT
>Ga0156176_1055_pt1 | contig 29140 bp, 27 predicted proteins | sample RifCSPlowO2_12_FD_107829 | JGI IMG/M metagenome (GOLD analysis project Ga0156176, IMG submission 107829) | Betaproteobacteria bacterium RIFCSPLOWO2_12_FULL_62_58
CGCAAGTCCGCCCACGCGCGCATTGAGACGGCCGCGGTTGGCAAGGCACACGATCACTGCGATTTCATCCGCCTGCGGCGAGTCCGGCAACATGATGGTCATGCCATCATAGTGCGAGCGCACATAAAGCGCATCCTTGTAGGCGAGCGGAATGTCGATGGACGTGCCTGCGCCGGCGCGCTTCGTGAAGGACGTGATCCATGCCCTGCCGCCGCCGATTGCCTTGCGCAGTGGCTCGGCAAACGTCGTGGTAAGCACTGCGTTCGCATGCTCCTGCTCGCCGGCGGTGCCGACGATCGCCGCTTTGCCATAGCTTTCCGCAGGGTAAGGCTCGAGCGCGCGTACCGCGAGTTGCGTGAGCTGGCGTCCCAGGTCCTCGCTTGCGTCGATCAAAGGCTTCAGGTTCTCAACGTACGTTCCCGCGTACGGGTTCTCGATGACGGCAATCGCCGCCACCTTGCGCAATGGGACGTCTGCGCGCTTTCCTGCTTCGACGATTTTGTGCTCGACAAATGTATGGAAACTGCGGATATGAAGCTGCACAACCCTCCCCTCTGGTTATTCGTTTCGCCGGCGATAGTCATTTGACATGACAGACATTAAGATATTATGATTGTCATACGATCTTGTCAATAACAACGGGGGACCATGGATCTCAAAGTCGAACCACAGACCGTGCAAATCCAGACCGCAAACAAATTGCGGAATGCCATCTTGTCCGGGTATTTCAAACCCGGGCAGCGACTTGTCGAAGCGGATCTGTGCGAAACGATGCAGGTGAGCCGCTCGTCGGTGCGTGAAGCGTTGCGTGGGCTTGAAGCGGAAAAGTTGATAACGATCATTCCGAATCGGGGTCCTTTTGTGGCGGAGATCACATGGGATGAAGCGAAGGAGATTTACCACGTACGCGCTATTCTGGAAGGCGAGGCCGCGGCACTCTTCGCGGAGCGCGCAACAAGCGAGCATAAGCGCGAGATGGCGCAAGCCCTAGCGGCGTTCGTAAATGCAGATGACGCCGACGATGCCATCGGCCGCCTCACGTCGACAAGCCGCTTCTACGACGTCATGTTGCGCGAGTGCGGTAACCGGATCATTCGCGATCTCCTTCAGGGGCTCGTGGCTCGCATCAATTTTTTGCGTGCGCGATCGATGTCCCGACCGGGCCGCGCCAAGTACAGTGCCATCGAGATGCGCGGTATGCTGCGGGCTATGGAGAAAAATGACCCGGTTGCCGCCCGCGCTGCCACGGTCGAGCATGTGCGCAACGCGTGTGCAGCGGCGGAAGCGGTGTTCGAGCCACGAGTGCAACGAAGTGCCTAACCGATGGAGCAACCGGCGATGAGATCGTTCAGCGTCCCTCTCTTTCTGTTGATCGGTTCGCTGTCCTGCGCGCTGTGTCCAGCCGCACACGCGGACTGGACCCCGGACAAGCCGATAGAAGTTGTCATTCCCTCCGGGCCGGGCAGCGGAACGGACCTGATCGGCCGCCACGTCCAGAACATCCTGTCGAGTAAGAAGCTGGTGCCGTTCCCGGTGCTGGCGACCAACAAAGCGGGTGGCGGTGGCGCGTTGGGCCTGAACTACCTGAATCAGTATCAAGGCAACGGGCACTATCTTTACGTGACGTCTCCCACGTTACTTACGAGCTTCATCACCGGAACGACCAGCGTAAACCACACTCATGTAACGCCCCTTGCGCAATTGTTCAACGAGTATGTGGTGGTAACGGTCGGTGCGAACTCGAAAATCCGCGACGGCCGCATGCTGATGGATCTCCTGTTGAAGGAGCCCGCGTCTGTCAGCATCGGATTCGCAACCGCGCTCGGCAACGCAAACCATATCGCCATCGCCGGCGCTTACAAGGCAGCGGGTGGCGACCCCAGACGCCTCAAGGTCGTTGTTTTCAAGTCCGGTGGCGAGGGCATTACCGCCACTATCGGTGGGCATGTCGATGTCAATGTGATCGGTGCGGTCGCCGCGATCCCGCATCTTCAGGCGGGCAAGCTGCGAGCGATCGCCATTACGTCTCCAAAGCGCCAGCCGGGAGCGCTCGCTGCGGTGCCTACCTTCATGGAGCAGGGTGTCAACGCGACGTCTGGTCAATGGCGGGGCCTTGTCGGTCCCGGAGCGATGACGGCGGCGCAGACTGATTACTGGGACCAGATATTGGGCAGGCTCGTTACGACTCCGGAGTGGACACAGATCCTCGAAAGAAATAGCTGGGAGCCGCGATTTCTGCGCAGCGCGGAGAGCGGGAAATTTCTCGACTCTGAATTCCAGGAGCTGAAAGCAATACTCGGCAGTCTTGGTCTCGCAAGATAAACGAGGCAGCGCGACAGCTTGATGCTCGGAGTTCGCACTGTCGGTGCGCACCATGTTGCAACGCCTTCTAAGGAACTCGTATGAACTCTGAAATGAACACTGGAAGCATGCGGATCGAGGCCGTGAGTGCATATAGAAGCATTGTGCTGTGCACGATAGTATTGATCGCACTTTCGTTGTGGTGCGGCCACGTGATGGGCCAGGCAGAGTGGCGGCCATCGCGCAACATAGAGCTCGTCGTCCAGGCGGGTGCCGGCGGCGCGTCCGATCGCGCGGCGAGGACACTGCAGAAAATCATGCAGGAAAAACGGCTGGTCGACGCTTCCTCGACGGTCGTCAACAAGGCAGGCGGTGGTGGGGCCCTGGCGTATAACTACGTAAACCAGCATGCCGGCGACGCCCACTACGTCCTCATGAGCTCGGGCACCCTGCTGACTTCGCACGTCATTGGGCAGAACCCTTTCCGGCGCACCGATTTCACACCGCTTGCGATTCTATGCGCGGAATATTCGGCTTTTGTGGTCCGGGCCGATTCGCCGCTCACTGACGGAAAGGCGCTGCTGGCGCAACTGGTGTCCAATCCGCAAGACGTTCGGATCGCTTTGTCGCCGGGATTGGGCAACGCGAATCACATTGCGCTCGCGATGGCTGTCAAAGCAGCCGGTGGCGATGTGAAGCGTCTGAAGGTCGTGGTGTTTCCCTCGGCGCCGGAGACTATTACAGCTTTGCTCGGCGGCCATGTGGACCTGGTGGTCTCTCCTGCGTCGCCGGTCCTGCCGCACCTGGCCGCCTCGACCGTGCGCATCCTCGCGGTGTCGTCCGCGCAGCGTCTTCCCGGAGCCCTTGCAGGGGCTCCGACCTGGCGAGAACTCGGCGCAGATGCGGTTTACGGAAACTGGCGCGGCGTGCTGGGCCCGAAGGGGCTCACCGATCCGCAGGTGACGTACTGGAGCGGTGTCTTCAGCCGGCTCGTGGCGACGCCCGAATGGAAGGAAGACGTGGATAAAAACCTGCTCGCGCACCAGTTTATCGGCGGACACGAAAGCCGGCAGTTCCTGGAAGCGGAGTATCGGCAGATTAGTGCGCTCATGAAGGACATCGGGCTCGCTAAATGACCGCAGGTCGTAAAACCCGGGAGGCAGGGAAATGAAGTCGGTCGCCACACAGTTAGCAGAGTCGCTTGTCGCCGCAGTCAGTGCGCCGGTCGACGAAAAAGTCATGCATGCTGCCGAACGGCTTCTTCTCGACACACTTGCGTGCGGCCTGGGCGCCGTCGATGCGCCGGCACCCGCGGCGGCGCGGCGGTGGGCGAAGCGCATCAGCGGCAGCGGGGACGCTTCCCTCCTCGGAGCGCGCCACAAGAGCTCCGTGCTGGGCGCGACGCTCGCCAACTGCACGTCCATGCGCGATCTCGATATGAACGATACGTACTATCCGCGCGATTCGGCTCATCCGAGCGACAACATCGGTGGCGTTCTGGCCGTCGGCCAAGCCGAATCCCGTAGCGCTGCAGAAATACTGCGCGGGATACTGGTGGCGTACGAAGTCGCGATGCGGACCTGCGAGATCGCGAAGCAATCTTTTCAGCGCGTGGCCGGCTGGGACCATACGACGTTCGTCACGGTCGCTACCGCTGCCGGCGCAGGCGTTCTCCTGCGCCTCGATCCCGAGCGCCTCGCGCATGCAATCTCGATTTCGGCGTGCTATCCGACGACGGGAGAGCTGCGCGTAGGCCAGATTTCGGAAATGAAGGCTGTGAGCGCTGGTCTGGCGGCCAGCCGCGGCATCGAAGCCGCTTATCTCGCCATGGAAGGCGTGACAGGTCCGGCGAACGCTTTCGAAGGCCGCCGCGGCGTCTCGAAGCTCATGATCGGCGAAGCGGACTGGGACTTGTTGTCGGCGCCGGTGACGGAATGGCGCCTGCCACGCAGCAACCTGAAGCGCTATCCCGCGGCTTACATCATCCACAGTTCCATCGACTCGGCGCTCATCGTGCGGCGGGAAAACGGCATCTCTCCCAACGACATCGAGGAAGTGCGCGTCGACGCTTTCAGCTGGCTGGTCGAAGACATGGTGGAAGGCATGGGAGGCGTCTCCCGCTATGACATCGACAGTCGCGAGACCGCCGATCACAGCCTGCCCTACTGCGTGGCGGTATCTTTGGTCGATGGCGAATACAACCTGAAGCAGCTTCAAAGCAGACGTTGGGAGGCGCCCGAAGTGCGTGACCTGATCAGGAAGACCAAGTGTTTCCGCGATCCGAAGATGGATAAGGCCTTCCCCGGGGATCGCCCGGGCCGTGTCACGGTAAAAATGAAGAACGGCGAAGTTCACATCAAAGAGCTTGCTTATCCTCGCGGTGACTACCGCCTGCCCTTTACCGATGAAGAGCTCGCGCAGAAGTTCCACACGCTCGCCGAGGGGGTGTTGGACAAATCCAAACGTGATCGCGCCATCGAACTCGCTTTGAATTTCCGCAAAGCCGACGTGAAAGAGCTGATGGCGGTGTGCACGTCTGCGCGGGATTAATAACGAAATGGCAGTATGACTCAGGCTTACGACGTAATCGTGGTCGGTGCGGGCAATGCAGCCATGGCTGCTGCATTGTCCGCGAGGGAGCATGGCGCAAACGTGGTCGTGCTCGAGGCGGCTGATCCGCAAAACGCCGGAGGCAACACACGATACGCCGCGGGGCAGATGCGCACCGTTTTTCGTACTGTCGACGACCTGCTTCAGATCGTTCCCGACCTTACCGAATCCGAAATTGCGATCTCCGACTTCGGCAGCTATTCGCGTGAAGACTATCTCGAAGACGTTGGCCGGCTTACGCAATACCGTTGCAACCCTGAGCTTGTCGAAGTACTGGTCGACAATAGCTTTGCCACTTTGCGCTGGATGCGCAAGCTCGGCGTACGTTTTCAGGTGAGCTATGGACGTCAGGCGGTCAAGGTAAACGGCCGCTTCAGGTTCTGGGGCGGTCTGCCGTGCGAAGTATGGGGTGGCGGTCCGGGAATTCTAGAGGCGTATTACCGCGCGGCGGATAAAGCCGGAATCGAAGTGCGCCATTACACGTATGCGCTGGATCTCGTCCTGGACCAACGCCGCGTAGTCGGCGTGCGCTGCGCTTCGCAAGGTGGCACGTTTACCGTTCGCGCGAAAGCCGTCGTGCTCGCGTGCGGAGGTTTCGAAGCGAACGCCGAAATGCGTGCGCGCTACCTCGGTCCCAACTGGGATCTCGCGAAAGTGCGCGGCACGAAATTTAACACCGGGCAAGGGCTTTCCATGGCGCTTGCTATCGGTGCCAGTGCTGCCGGCCACTGGTCGGGCGCGCATTCAACGTGCTGGGATCTGAACGCACCGGAAACGGGCAATCTACAGGTCGGCGACGGTTACCAGAAGTTCAGCTATCCCACGGGGATTATGGTGAACGCACGCGGCGAGCGCTTTGTCGACGAAGGCGCTGATCTGCAGACGTTCACGTATGCGCGCATTGGACGCGAAATCCTAGCGCAGCCCGGCATGTTCGCATGGCAGGTATTCGATCAGCGTGCGGTGCCTTTGCTCCGTGACGAATACCGAATCAAGCAGATCACTAAAGTGACGGCGCCGACGATTGAGGAGTTGGCGCACAAGCTCGAGGGCGTAGACGCTCGGGGGTTTTTGGAAACCATCGAACAATTTAACAAGGCGGTTCCGGAAGGCGAGCCCCCCATCAATCTGTCGATAAGAGACGGGCGCAGCACGACCGGCCTTGCGTTACCTAAATCGAACTGGGCTTATCGTATTGATCGCGGACCGTTTGAAGCTTACGCGGTGACAACCGGTATCACCTTCACTTTTGGTGGTCTGCGTATTTCACCACGCGCGCAAGTGCTCGACGCGGCGTGGGACCCGATACCTGGACTGTACGCAGCCGGTGAAATCGTAGGGGGCATTTTTTATGGCGGCTATCCGGGCGGCACCGGGCTCGTATCTGGCGCCGTTTTCGGTCGTATCGCGGGGCGCGAAGCTGCGGGTGTGAGCGAGGCGTAACGGCGTACATACCAGCCCCGGGTGCTCGCACACGCGATTGAAGCGCGCGATAAGTGGAAGCTGCACGAATTCTTTGTCACGAAACGAGGTGATCCAATGCTACGTACCACAATGCTCCTCACAGCCGTACTCGCTGGTCTATCCAATATAGCAACGGCGGCAGACATCTATCCACAGCGCCCCATTCGATTAATCGTTCCGGTTCCGCCGGGCGGTGCAGCCGACTTCACCGGGCGGATCGTCGGCATCAAGATGTCCGAGTCGCTCGGCCAGAACGTTGTTGTTGAAAACCGTGGCGGCGCGGCCGGGACAATCGCGAGCGACATCGTCGCGCAATCGGCGGGGGATGGCTACACGCTGCTCCTGTCCTCGAGCACGACGCATGGCATAGCTCCGCTGCTCTATAAGAAGTTGCCGTATGACGCGCTTACGAGCTTCACACATATTGCGCTCATCAACACCGTGCCTGCCGTGATGGTGGTACACCAGGCGGTTCCGGTGAATAGCGTCAAGGAATTCGTCGCACTTGCGAAATCGAAGCCGCAGGCGTTCCTTTTCGGCTCCTCGGGAAACGGCAGCCCGCCGCATTTACTCGGCGAGCTGTTCAAATCGGTGACCGGGGCGCCGATGACGCATGTCCCGTACAAAGGCAGCGGACCGGCGGTTGTCGAGCTCGCCGGTGGGCAATTGCATGTGATGCTGGATGGGCTGCCCTCACTCCTCGCGCAAATCAAGGCGGGGAAGCTCAAACCTCTTGCCGCTGCTAGCACGAAGCGGTCGAACGTTCTGCCTGATCTACCCACGATGGCGGAAGCGGGCTATCCCGGCGTCGAAGGCGGGTTGTGGTTCGGCATCTCCGGTGCAGCGGGCACACCAGCCGCAGCAGTGGAGCGTTTGAGCAAGGAGGTCTTCCGTATTACTGCGCTGGACGAAGTAAAAGAGCGATTCGCGACGGTGGGTGCTTTTGCTTCTCCGCTCGGCCCGAGAGACTATACCGAGTTCATCCGCAAGGACTTGGCGAAGTGGGCGCCGGTGGTCAAATCGTCCGGCGCGCGCGTCGATTGATTACCAGAGGCGCCGCAGACTCGTCGTGAAGCCCCCCACGCTGCTCGACAAGATCTGGTCCCGTCACGTCGTGCAGACGCTGGGGGAGGAGTGCCTGCTGTACGTCGACCGTAACTTCGTGCACGAAGAATCGACGCAGGCTTTCGAGGCGCTCGCAGCCGAAGAGCGGCCGCTGCTGCGGCCCGCGAGCAACATCGCGTTCTGCGACCACTACGCCCCGACCCGCGCTCGCGAGCGTGGGGTCGAAGGCATAGCCGACGTGGAAATACGCGGGATGATCGTTCAACTCGGCGTGAACGCCGGCAGGCACAAGCTGAGGCACTTCGGCATCGATCACGCGCAGCAGGGCATCATGCACGTCGTCGGCCCCGAACTTGGCCTCGTGCTCCCGGGATTCATCGTCACGGGCTCCGATTCGCACACCTGCACCAATGGCGCGATCGGCGCTTTCTCGTTCGGCATCGGCCAGTCCGAGCTGCGCCAGGTTTTCATGACGCAGACGGTATGGCGGCGCAAGCCCAAGGCGATGCGTATCGCGATCGACGGCGAACTCTCGACGGGCGTGACTGCCAAAGACGTGATTCTCGACGTTATTTCGACGATCGGCGCCAACGGCGGAAGCGGTTACGCGCTCGAGTATGCCGGAAGCTGCACTGCGCGCATGAGCATGGGGGAGCGCATGACGATGTGCAACATGTCGGTCGAAGCCGGCTCGCAGGCGGGCATGATCGCCCCCGACGAGACGACGATCGCATTCCTCGAGGCGCGCCAGCCGCTTGCCGATCGTGCTTTGTGGGCGCGTGCCGCCTGCGACTGGCTCACGCTTCGCAGCGACGCCGACTCGGCCTACGACCGCCAGGTGAAGATCGACGCCGCGGCCGTGCAGCCCATGGTCACGTGGGGCACGAGCCTCGACGACGCGGCGCCGGTGCACGGCTGCGTTCCCGATCCCGGCAGGCTCGGCGACAGCGAACGACGCGGGCGCATGGAGCGTGCCCTTTCCTACATGGGGCTCAAGCCCGGCACGCCGATGGCCGATATCGGCATCGACCTCGTCTTCATCGGCTCGTGCTCAAATTCGCGTATCGAAGACCTCCGCGTCGCCGCGCAGGTGCTCAAAGGCCGCCGCGTTCGCGTCCCTGCGGTAGTGTCGCCCGGGTCGCGCAGCGTCAAGCGTCAAGCCGAGTCGGAAGGTCTGGACGTGATATTCAGGGAAGCAGGCTTCGATTGGCGCGATTCGGGCTGCTCGATGTGCGTGGGATCGAACGGCGATACGGTGCCGGCAGGCAAGCGGTGCGCGTCGACGTCGCCTCGCAATTTCGAAGGACGACAGGGACCCGGCGCGAGGACTCACGTGATGAGCCCGGCGATGGCGGCCGCCGCAGCAGTTACCGGGAAAATCACCGATGTTCGAACACTGCTTGGAGCAGCCTGAATGAGCGATATCATCGTTATGACCTCGGGCGGCGCCTGTCGCATCGAACTGAACCGACCCGAGTGCGCCAACCTCGTCACGACCGACATGGTGCAGTCGCTGACGCAGGCGCTGCAGTCGATCGCCGCGGACGTGAAGCTCGTGGTGATCGCGGGCCACGGAGAGGATTTCTGCAAAGGGCGTGACTACCAGACCGCGCCCGAAAGCGCAGGGGCGGGCAAGGCCGCGCCGAACGCGCTGAAGATACGCGAGCAGATGACCGGGCCCATAATGAGGCTGTATACGGCGCTGCGCGATCTCCCGGTGCCCTCGCTCTCGATCGTGCAGGGCGCCGCGTATGGCTTCGGCTGCGCGCTCGCCGGTGCGTGCGATGTGACCCTCGCCGGCGAAAGCGCGCACTTCCGCTTGCCCGAAATGGGACGCGGGCTTCCGCCCACTCTCGCGATGTCGGCGTTGTGGGACCGTGTTTCCGCGCGCACGATCGGCTACATGGTTTATTCCACGGCGGAGTTGGCCGCGCGTGATGCACTCACGGTTGGACTTGCCAATGCCGTCGTGTCCGACGCCGAACTCGAGGCGCGTTCGACAACGCTCATCGAGACAGTGTGCAAGCAGCCGCTCGATGCGGTGAAAGCGGTGAAGGAGTACTTGAAGGCAGCGCCTTCGATGCCGTCCGCAGCACGCGGCGGATTCGGCGCGAGCCTTTTCGCAGGGGTGCTGTCGTCACGCTAGGCAGCGCACCAACAAGTCCCTTCTTCTCGCGAAGAGGGTGAGGTGAAGGAAACTACGTTACGCCAACAAGACCACGAGGAACCGCATGACCTATTCAGCACGTCGTTCGCTATGCCGCATCGCTGCCTGTACTTTGCGCCTGTCCCTTTTCGCGGCCTTTGCCGTGGCTGCGCAGCCGCTGCACACACAAGCCTGGAAGCCGAGCCAGAACGTAGAGATCATAACCGGTGCCGGCCCAGGCAGCTCCCAGGACCGCGCCGCGCGCTCGATACAAAACATCTTCCAGACGAAGCAGCTCGTCCCGGTGACCACCAGCGTCCTGAACAAGGCAGGGGGCGGCAACGCCGTTGCGCTCTCGTATATGCAGCAGCGGCCAGCCGACGGCCATTACGTGCTGACCACCTCCACGACGCTGATCACCAATCACATCACCGGACGCAGCCAGACGACGTACATGGATGTCACGCCGCTCGCGATGCTCTACGATGACTACAACGTCTTCACGGTGCGGCCGGACTCGCTGATTACGTCGGGCCGCGACCTGCTCGAGCGGCTGCGCAAGGACCCGGCGTCGGTCTCCATCGGCTACGCGACGAGCGTGGGCAACAGTCAGCACGTCGCGGCCGCGATGGCCGGCAAAGGCGCCGGCGTCGACATGAAGAAGCTGAAGGCGGTCGTCTTCAACGCCTCGTCGGAGGCCAAGGTCGCCGCCATGGGCGGGCATATCGACGTGATCGTCACACCCGCGGCGACCGTGGCACCCGACATCGAGGCGGGGAAGATGCGGGTGATCGCCGTCACCTCGCCTCAGCGCATGGGCGGTGCATATGCGAAGGCGCCGACCTGGAAAGAGCTCGGCATAGCGGCGCCGTTTTTCGGCGGCTGGGGCGCAGTGCTCGGCCACAAGGACTTGAAGCCCGTGCAAGTCGCGTACTGGGAATCGACTTTCGAGGCGCTCACCGCGACGGAGGAATGGAAGACGTATCTGCGCACACATTACCTCACCGACATGTACATGAGCGGTGCAGAGGCACGGAAATTTTTCGAGCGCCAGAACGGCGAGTTCAAAGCCGTGCTCACCGAGCTCGGCCTCGTCAAATGAGAGCGGCAGTCCGTCGTCCCGGGCCGGACCGGGACCCAGTGACAGTCAGAATGGATTCCGGCCTGCACCGGAATGACGACTTAGGCTAGTACGGCTATCTCCCGTTCCCCGCAGGCGGGGAGAGGGGTCAGGGTGAGGGGCAACAATGAGTGTGATGGAATCGGTTGACGTCGTAGTCGTAGGCACTGGCAACGCCGCCTCGTGCGCTGCGCTCGCAGCGAAGGAAGCGGGCGCGGCGGTGCTGTTGGTCGACGCGGCGTCGGAAGACGATCGCGGCGGCAACACGGCTTATGCAGGCGGGCAGATGCGCGTCGCATTCAACGGCGTTGATGACCTCACAAAGGTTATCGCGGACTTGACTGACGAAGATATCCGCAACACCGATTTCGGCACGTATACCGCCTCGGAGTTCTTCGATGACATGGCGCGCGTGACCCAGTATCGATGCCACTCCGAGCTCGTCGAATACGTGATCGATAACAGTCTCGATACGCTGGTCTGGCTGCGCAGCAAAGGCGTGCGCTTCGAAGCGGCTTTCGGGCGGCAGGCGTCCAAGGTCGACGGCAGGATGAAGTTCTGGGGCGGCCTGCCGTGCATCGTGTGGGGCGGCGGCGCGGGCTTGATCGACGCGCTGCACGCGCGCGCTAAGAAGGATGGCATCCGCACGCTGTACGAAACGCCCGCGGTGGGTCTGCTGCGCGATGCGAATCGCGTGACCGGCATCACGGTGCTGCATAAAGGTGAAACGCGCGAAATCCGCGCGAAAGCGGTGGTGCTTGCTTGCGGGGGTTTCGAAGCGAATGCCGAAATGCGCGCACGTTACCTCGGGCCGAACTGGGACCTCGCTAAAGTACGCGGCACGCGGTTCAACACAGGTGCAGGCCTGCGCATGGCGCTCGACGCCGGGGCGCGCTCGTATGGCCACTGGTCGTGCGCGCACTCGAGCTGCTGGGAGCTGAACGCGCCGGAATACGGCGATCCGATCGTGAAAGGGGCCTATCAGAAGCACAGCTATCCTTTCGGGGTCATGGTGAACGCCGATGGAAATCGCTTCGTGGACGAAGGCGCCGATTTCCAAACGCTCACCTATGCGCGGTTCGGGCGCGAAGTGCTGGCGCAGCCCGGGCTCTTCGCATGGCAGGTTTTCGACCAGCGCGCGATACCGCTGCTGCGCGAGACCTACCGCATCCGTCAGGTCACCCAGGTGCAGGCGGCCACGCTGGAAGAGCTCGCCTCCAAGATGGAAGGCGTCAACGCGGATGGATTCCTGAAGACAATGCGGGAATTCAATCGGGCCGCACCCGCCGATGAAGCGCCGCTCAACGCGAGCGTGAAAGACGGTCTCGGGACCAAGGGACTCGCGCTGCCCAAGTCGAACTGGGCGCGGCCGATCGACCGCGGTCCTTTCGAGGCCTATGCTGTGACGGCAGGCATTACGTTTACTTTCGGGGGCGTGAAGATCACCACGAACGCCGAAGTAGAGGACGATGCCGGCAGGCCGATCCCGGGGCTTTTCACCGCGGGCGAAATGGTGGGCGGGCTTTTCTATCATAACTATCCGAGCGGAACGGGACTCACCTGCGGTGCGGTATTCGGCCGCACCGCGGGACGGAGCGCCGCCTCGTTTGCGAAGAGCATGTGAGAAAGTATATGCCCCACCCGGACCCCTCTCCTCCGGAAACGGCGGCGAGGGGAGGTTGTGCCGGGGTGCAGCTGAAAAAATTTCTCCCTCGCCCCACGCTGGTGGGGCGAGGGTTGTGGTGAAGGGAAACAGAACACGATGGAACCGTACAAACGTCTGACCGCCGTCGCGGTCCCGCTCGACGATGCCAACATCGACACGGGCCGCATTTTCCCGTCGCGCTTCCTGAGGAAACCCCGCTCGGCGGGCTATCACAACTTCCTTTTCCGCGACGCGCGCTTCAACGAAGCCGGGAACGAGCGCCCCGACTTCATTATGAACCGCGCGCCTTATCGCGCTGCGCGCATCGCGGTCACCGGCGCGAACTTCGCCTGCGGCTCGTCGCGCGAGCCGGCGGTGTATGCGTTCGTCGACTCGGGTTTCCGATGCATCATCGCGCCGAGCTTCGGGGAAATCTTCTTCAGCAACTGCTTCCGTAACGGCCTGCTTCCGGTCGTTCTTTCCGCGGAGGACGTGCTGCGTCTTCGCCGTCAGTTACACGAGAAGCCGGGTGCGGAAATGACGATCGATCTCGAGCAGCAATGCGTCTATGGCCCCGACGGCTACGAGTATCGCTTCGAGATCGATTCGGCGCGCAAGTTGAGGCTCACGAAAGGCCTCGACGACGCTGCCCTCGCGCTCGAATACCTCGGCGACATCGAGCGGTTCGAGCAACAGTACCTCGACGAGTGGCCGTGGGCGGCGGCCAAATGAGCGGTACCCCTCACCCGCCCCTCTCCCAACCAGCGCGGGACCAGGGAGACTTATGAATGAGCCTCTAACCCTGTTCGACAAGATCTGGAACCGCCACGTCGTCATGACGCCGGCCGACGGCGAGTCGCTGCTGTATGTAGACCGCAACCTCGTGCACGAAGGTTCGTTCCTCGCGTTCGAGCTGCTCGCCAAGGCCCAATCGCGCGTTCGTAAGCCCGGTGGCAGCATCGCCTTTGTCGATCACTTCGCGCCCACGCGCCGCGTTGGAGGCGAAAGAGCGCCCGCCATCTACGACGAAGACGGCCGCCGCGTAATCGTCCAGCTCGAAGCGAACGCGAAAGCGCACGGGCTCGAATGCTTCGGCCTCGGCGACACGCTGCAGGGCATCATGCACGTCGTTGGCCCCGAGCTCGGGCTCGTACTGCCGGGCCTTGTGATCACCGGAAACGACTCGCACACCTGCACCAACGGCGCCTTCGGCGCGTTCGCGTTCGGCATCGGCCAGTCCGAGGTAAAGCAGGTGTTCGAGACGCAGACGGTATGGCGCCGCAAGCCAAAGTCGATGCGGGTGCAGATCGATGGGCGGCTTCCCATGCGAGTGTCGAGCAAGGACGTTGCGCTGGCGTTGATCAGCCGCCTCGGCGCGGGCGCCGGTAGCCGTTATGTCATCGAATACATGGGGTCGTGCGTCTCAGCGATGAGCATGGAAGCCCGCATGAGCCTGTGCAACATGTCCATCGAAGCCGGTGCGCGCTCGGGGATGGTAGGCCCGGACGCGACGACGTTCGGCTATCTTGCGCGCTGCCCGCGCGTTCCGAAGGACGGGGAATGGCAGGAGGCGCTCGAAGCGTGGAAAACGCTGGCGACCGACGACGGCGCGAAGTTCGACAGGGAGGTAAACCTCGATGTCAGCCAACTCGCGCCATTAGTGACGTGGGGCACGAGCCTAGACCAGACCGGCAGCATCGAGGATCGCGTGCCACGGTCCTCGGACATCGACGACGCCGACAAGCGTGCAGTGCTGGAGCGCTCGCTTGCCTACATGGACCTCGCGCCTGGCACGGCGTTGCGAGGCATCGTGATCGATCGAGCTTTCATCGGCTCGTGCACCAATTCGCGCATTGAGGATCTCCGCGCTGTCGCGGAAGTGCTGCGGGGGAGGCGCGTGCGCGTGCCGACGCTGGTTTCTCCAGGCTCGATGCAGGTCAAGCGCCGCGCCGAGTCCGAAGGGCTCGATCGCATTTTCGCGAGCGCGGGTGCGCAATGGGGCGACGCGAGCTGCTCGATGTGCGTCGGCTCCAACGGCGACATCGTGCCGCCGCGCGAGCGCTGTGCCTCGAGTTCGCCGCGGAATTTTGAAGGCCGCCAGGGCATAGGCGCGCGCACCCACGTGATGAGCCCCGTGATGGTGGCCGCCGCTGCGGTGGAAGGTGCCATCGCCGACGTTCGGGAATTATGAGCACGTAAGGGAAAGAGACATCGTCTCTTCCATTGGGTTGCAGCACAAGCCATAAAAGGAGAGTCGCATGAGTTTGCAATTGTTCAAGGCATCGGGCACCAGATTCACGGCGATTTTTGGGGGTTTATTGTTCGCGTTCGCATTGCCGTTCGCGCACGCTCAATCGGGGAAGTGGAAGCCCGAAAAAAGCATTGAGCTGGTCGCCCCCTCCGGCGTGGGCGGCGGGCTTGACCGGACTGCTCGCAGCATGCAGCGCATCATGCAGGAAAGGAAGCTCGTCGAGGTGCCCGTCACTGTGGTGAATAAGGCTGGCGCCGGGAATGCGATAGGCTACCAAAGCGTTTCTTGATGCACAAAGAACGGATTTGAGAGCGTTGCTTGCCGATCTGGGTCTCGCCAAGCAATGACGCAACGTCACATATAGAAAAAGGATCTGAACCATGGCTGCTCAGGCATCACGCAACGGGGAGAGAGTCACCTGCACCATCCTGGCCGTGGGGGATACGTCTCCCCCGGCCGAAAATCCGCGGAGCATATTTCAGCACGTCAGGCAGGACCTCGCTCAGGGCGACATCCGGTTTTGCCAGGCGGAGAGAGTCTTTTCGAGCCGGGGCCACTATCATCCGCCGAGTCTCGCACCGCATTCGCGCCGCGATCCCAAGTGCGCGGAAGCCTATAAGTGGGCCGGGTTCGACGTCGTCTCCACAGCTGGCAACCACAGCGGCGACTGGGGCTTTGAAGGCGTGATTGACACCGTAGACACCTTCGAAAAACTGGGCATACGTTCGATCGGCAGCGGGCGCGATATTCGTCAGGCGCGCAAGCCCGCAATTTTCGAGAGGAACGGTGTAACAGTGGGCTTCCTGGGCTATGCCTCGGTGATTCTGCCGCAGTACTGGGCCACCGAGAACCAAGCGGGAGTCGCTCCTCTCCGGGTCAACACTTTCTACGAGCCGTACGAATACCAGCCCGGATGCCCCGCGCGAATCGTCACGATTCCGTTCGCGGAGGACATGGAGGCAATGGAACGCGGCATCGCGCAGCTGAGAAAAGAAGTCGACTGTGTAGTGGTCTCGCACCATTGGGGCGTGCACGGCGTACCTAAACCGCTGGCCCAATACCAAATCACAGTGGCGCGTGCGGCAGTCCAGGCCGGCGCGGACGTGGTGCTCGGCCATCACACGCACTGTCTTCAGGGGATCGAGGTCCTCAACAGCGGGGCCCGGCCAGCGGTGGTCTTCTACAGCCTGGGCAACTTCGCGATGCCGACGAACCCACGCGGCAAGCATCTTTGTGCGCCTATGGCGATCCATACCTACAGGGACGCCTTCTACCGCGAACTCGAGCCCGGCCATAAGCCGGAGATTTTCACGAAGTTCTGGCTGGAAGCAGGGATCGCGAAGCTCGATGTCTCCAGCGACGGGCTGGAACGCGTCAGCTTTATCCCTACCGCTGCTGAGAGCCTGGAGACGGGGCAGGCACGCAGGCTGACCAGACAGCACAAGAAGTTTCGAAGCGTGCTCATGCATCTCCAGTGGGCTACCGAAGGATTGCCTTGCGCGGCGCCTCTGAAAGCGGCTGGAGACGAAATAGAGATCTATCAGAGGGAAGGACGTGCACCAGAGGTATCCGCACAAAACAAGAAACCGGCTACGCAGCGCAAGCGAGGTCGGCCCGCTGCGGGGGAAAGGGTCTGACCATGGCAGAAACGATCACCGAAAAAATCCTGGCGCGGGCGTCGGGAAAGTCGAAGGTTAAAGCCGGGGACTACCTCACGGTAAAAAGCAATTGCCCGATCATTTTCGGACATCACTCGTTCGACACCTTCATGGACCGCGGACTGCACATGATTCCGCGTCTCGGTGTGCGGGTTTTCGATTCCTCGAAAGTCATCATCGTCGACGGGCACGGCGGCGCGTCCTCGGGCAGCAACATCGCCGACGTGCGCTGGGCGGCGCAGAAGTGGGCGCGCGAAGTCGGAATTCCTCTGGAGAACGTCATCAATCTGGGGCGCGGCGGCATCGAGAACATGATGTCCGCCGAGCGCGCGTGGGCGCTCCCGGGCGAGACTTTCTTTCAGGGGTGCAACGGCCACCTGAGCACGGTCGGCGCGCTCGGCACTTTCGCCTGCGCGCTTTCTCACGGTGCCGGCGCCTATCTCATGAAGGGGACGACGTGGGTTCGCGTCCCGGTGTCGGTAAAGATCGTGCTCACAGGCAGGATGCCGGAAAATGGCGTCTACGCGCGCGACGCCTTCGAGTACGTGCTCCAGCAGATCGGTCCGATGGGCGGCATGGGCGGCGTGCTCGAATGGTGCGGCCCCGTCGTTGACGAGATGAGCATGGACGAGCGCTTCTCGCTGTCGTCTTCCGCGATTTTCACGGGCGCATGGACTTCGCTCATGAACCCCGACGAGAAAACGATCGCCTACGTGAAAGCGGCGACAAAGCAGCCGTTCGAGCCGTTGCGCAGCGACCCCGATGCACAATACGCTCGCGTTTACGAATTCGACGTTTCGAAGATCGAGCCGCTCGTCGTGCCGCCGCCGAAACGACACATCGTGAAGACCGTTCGCGAGGTCGAGGGCGTGAAGTTGAACCGCGGCTTCATTGGCAGCGATTCGGGCGGCTGGTTCGAACACATGCAGCTTGCCGCGCGCATTCTCAAAGGCCGAAAGCTGCCGCCCGATGTGATACTCAACATCACGCCCGGCACCGTCGGCATCCTGCTGAGAATGATGGATACCGACATGCTCCGCACGTTCGTCGAGGCAGGTTGCTGCGTGCCCGATCCCAATGAGGGGCAGGAAGCGGGGCTCAATACGCTGCTATGCGCGGGCGAAGTGTGTATTGCTTCGGCACAGACGAATTACCCGGGACGCATGGGAAGCCGCGAAGCGGATATCTATCTGGCGAACCCCGCCACCGTGGCGGCCTCGTGCCTTGAAGGACGCATCACCGATCCGAGGAAATACCTATGAGCGAACTCAAGAGTGCGCAACTGCTGCGCGGCAATGCCTGGATTTTTCGCGGGCTGATCGACATTGATTACGAGATCTGCTCGTACAATCTTGTGCGCGACTTGCGCGCCGACACGGCTGAAGCACTGGGGAAATTCTGCATGGTGAATGTCGACCCGGACTTCCCGAAGAAGGTCAGGAAAGGCGATTTCATCGTCGCCGAGGAGAACATGGGATACGGCCACGATCACGACCATGGGTGCCTGTCGCTCATCGGCGCCGGCGTGGGAGCGGTTCTCTGCGAGAGTGCCGCGCCTTATTTCCTACGCAATTCGATCGAGCACGGCCTGCCCGTCGTCGAGCTGAGAGGCGTGGTCGAGGCCGTGTCGCAGGGCGATCCGCTCGAAGTCGATCTCGCCGCGGGACGATTCCGCAATTTGCGTAGCGGCAAGCAACTGTCGTTCACGCCGCCGCCTGATTTCATCCTCAAGATGATCGGCGCAGGAGGTATTTACCCTCTGCTGACGCGCATGGCGCAGGAAGGGCGCTTGCCGAAGCGATGATCGGGAAGGGACAACCGGGTTCACTACAACAGACGAGGAGAGGATCATGGCCGGAGAAAAACTGGGTATCGGAATGACCTTGTGCGCGAGCATCGCGGCTGCGGGCGCCTTGCCGGCTTACGCCCAGAACTATCCCGACAAGGCGGTGCGCGTGATCGTGCCGTTCGCACCCGGCGGCAGCACCGACATCGTCGGGCGCATCATGTCGCAGCGACTCTCCGAGCGGCTGAAGCAGTCGGTCGTGGTCGACAACCGCGGCGGCGGAGGCGGGAACATCGGTTCCGATGTCGCGGCCAAGGCGCAACCGGACGGCTACACGCTGCTCATCGGCACGGTCGGGAGCCTCACGATCAACCCGAGCCTCTACAAGAGAATGCCGTACGACCCACTAAAGGATCTCACGCCGATCGCCTATTTCGGGTCGACACCCAACGTGCTTGTCGTCCACCCCTCCCTACCCGTGAAGTCGGTGCGTGAGCTGGTCTTGCTCGCGAAATCGAAGCCGGGCCAGCTCAATTACGCCTCGGCAGGGACGGGCGGTTCCGTGCATCTCGCAGGCGAGCTGTTCAAGAGCCTCGCGAAGGTCGACATGGTGCACGTGCCGTACAAAGGCTCTGGCCCCGCGCTGATCGACCTACTGGGGGGACAGACCCAGTTGATGTTTTCGACGATGCCTCCTGCGCTGCCTCACGTGAAAAGCGGCAGGCTGCGCGCGCTCGGCATGACGGGGTCGAGGCGCTCGCCTCTCGTACCCGAGCTGCCCACGATCGCAGAGTCAGGTTTGCCGGGCTACGAGATCACGCAGTGGTGGGGCCTGCTCGGACCCGCCGGTTTGCCTGCAGCGATCGTGACGCGGCTCAATTCCGACGTGAACGCGATCCTGCAGCAGTCAGCAGTGAAGGAGCGTTTCGCAAACGAGGGTGCCGATACTGCACCAAACACACCCGCGTGGTTCGCTTCTTACATGAAAGGCGAAGTGGCGAAGTGGGCGAAGGTAGTGAAAGCGTCCGGCGCCACGGCAGACTGAGCTGCAGGCGGGAATATGGCAATACCGGAGCGGGTCGATGTGATCGTCGTCGGCGCGGGTAACGCGGCGATGTGCGCGGCACTTGCCGCCCGCGAGGCCGGCGCCGCGGTTTTGATCCTCGAAAGCGCGAATGAGGCCGAGCGCGGCGGAAACACGCGCTACGCGGCGGGACAGATGCGTGTGGGGTTCGGCTCGGCGCAGAACCTTGCTCGCGTCGTCGAGGGGCTTGATGCGGACGCGCTTGCGAAGATCGAGATCGAAGACTACACATCCGGCGATTTCTTCGACGACGTCGCGCGGCTTACACAATACCGCACCAACGCCGAGCTCATGGACGTCGTCGCAAGCCGTAGTTTCGATACGCTCGTGTGGATGCGCGGCCAGGGCGTGCGCTTTCAGCTTTCCTACGGTCGGCAGGCGCATCGCGAAGGCGGGCGCTTCAGGTTCTGGGGCAACCTGCCGTGCGAAGCGTGGGGCGGCGGCGCCGGCATGCTTGAAGCGTATTACAGGCAGGCCTCCCGCACCGGCATCACCATGGTCTACGGCGCTGCAGCGACGCGTCTCGTGACTTCTGGGGACCGGGTGTGCGGCATCGAGATCGTGGATCGCGGCGAGGTGAAGCGCATTGGCGCGGGCGCGGTGGTGCTCGGCTGCGGTGGTTTCGAATCAAACGCAGACATGCGCGCAATGTATCTCGGCCCCAACTGGGACCTCGCGAAAGTGCGGGGCACGCGCTTCAACACCGGCCGCGGATTGAAAATGGCACTCGACATTGGCGCGAGCGCATGCGGTCAGATGTCGGGCGCACATTCCACCTGCTGGGACTTGAACTCGCCGGAGTTCGGAGATCTGGTCGTCGGCGACGCGTACCAGAAGCACAGTTACCCGTTCGGGATCATGGTGAACGCGAACGGCGAGCGTTTTCTCGACGAAGGCGCCGACTTCCGCAACTACACCTACGCCAAATACGGCCGCGAGCTCCTGCGCCAGCCCGGGATGTTTGCGTGGCAGGTCTTCGACGGGCGCGGTATCCCCATGCTTCGCGACGAGTACCGCGTGCGACAGGTAACGAAGGCGAAGGCGGATACGCTCGAATCGCTGGCGTTGAAGCTCGAAGGCGTGAACGCCAGGCGCTTCATCGAAACGGTCGGGCAGTTCAACCAATCGGTCCCGCCCATTGATGGGCCCATCAATGCAGGAGTGAAAGACGGTCGCAGCACGCGAGGCCTCGCAATCCCGAAATCGAATTGGGCTTATCCGATCAGCGAGCCGCCGTTCGAGGCTTACGCCGTTACAACGGGTATCACGTTTACGTTCGGCGGCCTGAAGATCGACCCCGAAGCACAGGTGCAGAACAGCCAAGGTAGGAGTATCGGCGGGCTTTATGCCGCCGGCGAGATCGTCGGGGGGCTTTTCTATCACAACTATCCCGGCGGCAGCGGTCTTACGGCAGGCGCGGTGTTCGGGCGCATCGCCGGTCAGAGCGCCGCTGCGTATGGAAAATTGGGATCATAGGAGCGTCAAGTGAAAGGTATTCTGTTCTCGCAGATGGAGCCGCCCGCGGAGCTCGAAGCGGAATTCAATGACTGGTACGAGACCGAGCACATACCGGTCAGGCTGGCATTGCCTGGCTTCAGCAGGGCCGTGCGATACAAGGAATGTGTCGGTGGGCGCAAATACCTCGCCATCTACGAGATCGACGATCTCGCGGTGCTGGAGGGTCCCGGCTACAACATCGTAAAGACGAAGCCTTCCGAGCGCACCGCCCGCATGCTGAAAAGCGTCAAGGGCTTTACGCGCTACACCTGCACGCTCGCATACGACAGCGGCAGCAGGCCAGAGCGCGGCAAATACCTTTGCGCAGTGGCATTCGCTGTCCCTTGCGAGCGGGAAGCGCAGCTCGACGATTGGTACGAGAACGAGCACATCCCGCTGCTCATGCGCGCGCCCGACTGGCTGCGGGTGCGGCGTTATAAAGTCTTCTCCGGCGACGGCGGCGCATGGACCGATTTCGCGCTGCACGAACTGCGCTCGCTCGCGGTGATGGACAGCCCCGAGCGCAAGACGGCGAGGAGCGGCCCGAAGCGCGACTCGCTGGCAGGCGAGGCTTGGTTTGAGAATTCAGGACGCTGGTTGTTCGAAGTCGTTTCGGTGCAAGAGGGCTCGACTGTCCGTGGCAGCTAACGAACACGTCTCGCACATGGTGATACTCGCGAGGCATCGATGACGGTTCTGGTAACCGGCGGTTCGGGTTTCATCGGCGTGAACGTCGTCGAGACGCTGCTCGAGCGCGGCGACGAGGTCGTGTTGTTCGACGTAGGCGATTTGCCGCCGGGCGCTTCCCGGGTGCTCGAGCCGTATGGCAACCGACTCGTGATGGAGCGCGGCAGCGTGCTCGACGCCGAGCACCTCGACGCCATCGTGCGCAGGCACGCCATCGATAGGGTGATACACGCTGCGGCGGTGACCTCCGGCCCTGCACGTGAAGCACGCGATCCGGCGAGTATCGTCGAAGTGAACTTGCGCGGGACGATCAGTATTCTGGAGGCCGCACGCAAGCACAGCGTGACGCGTACCCTCTACGTCGGCTCCGGCGCCGCCTACGGCGAATCGCTGTATCGATTGCCACGGCTCTACGAGGACACGCCGTCGATACCGACGACGCTCTACAGTATCACCAAGCACGCTGCCGAACGTATGTGCATGAGGTTACGAGGCCTGTGGAAGATAGATGTTGTGTGCGTGCGTCTCGGCACGGCGATCGGGCCGTGGGAGAGAGACACTGGCGTACGAGACAACTTCGGCACGCATTCCCAGCTTGCCGCAATGGCACTTGCGGGAGAAAGCGCCGTGCTGCCGAGCCACGAAGTGCAGCGCGACTGGGTATACAGCCATGACGTCGCACGTGCGCTCATCCAACTTGCGTACGCGCCGGCGCTGCGGTCGACGATCTACAACGTGTCGTCAGGACTCACTTGGGAAAATCCGATTGCGGCATGGTGCGAAGCATTGAGGCGGACTTTCCCGCGCTTCAGCTATCGCACGGCCAGAGCCGACGACGAGGCGAACATCTGGTACACCGACCGCGATCGTGGTTTGATGGATATCGGGCGGCTAACCCGGGACGTGGGGTTTAGGCCGCGGTTTCCGATGCGCGAGGCGTATGCAGCGTATATTGACTGGCTCCAACGTACGCCGTTCCGATCAGCAGGCAATGAAAGTAAGGGGGTCGTCCAATGAGCAACATGTCCAGCAAGGTCGCGATCGTGACCGGGGCTTCGTCGGTGCAAGGTATCGGCGCAGCGATAGCGCGACGCTTTGCAAGCGACGGTGCCAGCCTTGCGCTCGTCGCCGATGCACCAGAAGCCGGTCTCAAAGCTGTTGCACAGGAGTGTCGCGCACTTGCCGGCGAAGGCGCGACGGTTCGCTCCGAAATTTGCGATCTTGCCCGAGCGGGAGAAGCGGAACGCATGATCGAACGTGCTGTCGCCCTTTTTGGTCGCGTTGATGTGCTCGTGAACAACGCTGGCGTGAGGGCGCGCGTCAAGTTCGGCGTGTAAACCGAACCCCTGCCCGCCCGGCGTGGCGGTTTCATCATCTTCCTTCCCGAAAACTCGTAGACGCTGATATCGTTGACGTAAAATACGATGAAGGAGGAGTTATCGTGTTTTCACGTGTTGCAGTATGGGTGTTTTCTGCTGGAATGCTGATTCTCAGCGCAGATGGGGTATTTGGCCAGGATAAATATCCGAGTAAGCTTATTCGCGTCGTCACGGCTACGCCCGGAAGTAACCACGATTGGGGCGCGCGCCTGGTTGCGCAAGAGCTTACGCCCCGTTTAGGTCAGCGGGTGATCGTGGAAAATCGCGGGAGTATCTCAGTGGAATATGTGGCTAAGGATGCGCCAGCTGATGGGTATACCCTGCTTTTCTATGGTGCTTACGCCTGGCTGCAACCCTATTTGACAAAAGTAAGCTGGGACCCGCTGGGGGATCTCGCGCCAATTACTTTAGCGATGAGTTCGCCGAACGTTCTTGTGGTGCATCCATCGTTGCCGGTCAAGTCCGTCAAAGAACTGATTGCCCTGGCCAAAGCCAGACCGGGGGAGCTTAACTATGGCGCAGGTGGAGGAGGTTCTACGCCTCATATTGCGGCAGAGTTATTCAAACACATGGCGAATGTTCGAATAGTTCGTGTCAATTACAAGGGCTCTGGTCCGTCAATGATCGGTCTGCTTACCCGCAAAAGCTCGCCATCGACATGGACGAACTCGCAGTGGCGGGCGGTCTCGCCGGCGAGCCGATCAGAAAAGCGAAGTGCGTCACCATCGATCTCAACGTGCCGGCCGACGCGGAAATCGTCATTGAAGGCGTGATCGATCCGCAGGTGCTCGAGCCGGAAGCGCCGTTCGGCGAGAGCAACGGCTATGTCGCGCTTGAGGCATTCAACATGCCGATGCGCGTGACGGCGATCACGCACAAGCGCTCGCCGGTCTTTACATCCATCATCAGCCAGGTCACGCCGAGCGAGTCGAGCGTCGTCAAGAAAGTCGCGTACGAGCCGCTGTTCCTCACCCACTTGCGCGATAACCTGTCGATCAGGAGTGTGCGCCGGGTGGTCATGCACGAGCCGCTGACCAATCTGCGCCCGGTGATTTTCGTGCAGTTCGCGCGCGACACGCCGCGCACCGAAGTGTGGCGCGGACTGCACGGCACGGCGACTTTGCGCCCCGAGTGCGGCAAGATAGTCATCGCGGTCAGCGAGGACATCAATCCGGAGAGTACGGATGCCGTGTTCTGGTCGCTCGCGTATCGCTCGAATCCCGGCGAGGACGTGCACATCGCGCCTTATCGCCGCGGCGTGCAGGGCTCGCAGTACGGGCCCAGTCAATCCGAATCGACCATGCTGATCGATGCCACCCAGAAGTACGCGATGGCGCCGCTTGCGCTGCCGACGCGTGGGCACATGGAAAACGCGCGTACGATCTGGGATGAACTCGGATTGCCCGCGCTCGCGACCCGGTCGCCGTGGCACGGCTATACGCTCGGCGACTGGACCGACACCTGGGAGCGTTTCGCGCGCCGCGCGACCGCCGGTGAGTGGGAGCAAAACGGCGTTGAGACTCTGGCGCGGCAGCGCGGCGGTCTGGCCCCCGAGACACCCGTCGGCAAAGTCGAAAAGCCGGCATGAAGCCTGCGCCATTTGTCTACCACGACCCCCGCTCTCTGAGTGAGGCAATCGATTTGCTCGCATCATTGGACAACGCGCGCGTGCTCGCCGGCGGCCAATCGCTGATGCCGATGATGAATTTCCGCTATGCGATGCCCGATCACCTGATCGACCTGAACAAGATCGGCGAACTCGCGTACCTGCACGGCGAGGGCGATACGCTGCGCATAGGTGCAATGACGCGCCAGCGCGACCTCGAATTCTCCGCCGAAGTCGGACGGCGCTGCCCGATCCTGCACGAGGCGCTGGACCACGTCGGGCACCGTCAGACCCGCAACCGCGGCACCATCGGCGGGTCGCTATGCCATCTCGATCCGTCGGCGGAACTCGTCAACGTGACGGCGCTGCTCGGCGGCACGTTGCACGCGGCGTCGAAGTGCGGCAAGCGCGACATCGCGTTTGCTGAATTCGCTGCCGCCTACATGACGACGAGCCTCGAACCGGACGAGCTGCTCGCAGGCATCACGCTGCCGTTGCCGGGTCGCCAATATGGACATGCGTTCGTCGAATTCGCGCGGCGTCATGGCGACTTCGCCATCGTCGCTTGCTCCGCGCTGATCGGCCTCGACCGCAACGCCAATATTGCAGACGCGGCGATTGCATTATCCGGACTGGGTCATGCGCCGGTGCGGCCGGTTTCGATCGAGCGTGGGCTGAAAGGACAGAAGGCCGATGTCGACGCATTCAAGGCGGCAGCGGCGGAAGCCGCGAAGCTCGATGCAACAACCGATGCCTACGTGACGGCCGCTTATCGCCGGCATCGCGCGCGCGTGCTCACCTATCGCGCGCTGAAGCAGGCGGCGGCGCGGGCAATGGAGAAAGCGAATGGCTGATATGAGAACGATTGCCGTGACCGTAAACGAGTGCGTGTACCGGCGCGAAGTCGAGACGCGCATGACGCTTGTCGACTTTTTGCGCCACGAACTCGACCTGACCGGCACGCACGTCGGTTGCGAGCACGGCGTCTGCGGCGCGTGCACGGTGCTCGTCGGCGGCGCGAGCGCGCGCGCGTGCCTGCTGCTCGCGGTGCAGTGCGATGGCGCGGAGGTCGCCACCGTCGAGTCACTGTCTGACGGCGAGAAACTCAATCCGCTGCAGCAGGCGTTCCAGGACAACCACGGGCTGCAATGCGGCTTCTGTACGCCGGGCGTGCTGATGACGCTGACCGAATTCCTGCGCGACCATCCCGATCCCGGCGAGGCGGAAGTGCGCGACGCGCTGTCCGGCAATCTCTGCCGCTGCACCGGTTATCAGGCGATCGTCGCTGCGGCGCTCGATGCCGCGAAGCGTATGCGGGAGGGGGCTTGATGGCCTCGACCTGGTTCGGCGCATCGGTCAAGCGCAAGGAAGATCCGGCTTTCCTTAGGGGGCAAGGCCAATACGTCGACGACATCAAGCTGCCCGGGATGCTGCACGCGGCGTTCGTGAGGAGTCCCTACGCGCACGCGAAAGTCGGCAAGATCGACAAGACCGCGGCGCGCGCATTGCCGGGCGTGCGGGCCGTTATCGCGTATGCCGATCTGCCGGAATCCGTGCGGCGTCAGACGCTGCCGCTGTTGGTGCCGCATCCGGCGATCAAGCAGCCGTGCATGCCGTATGCGCTCGTGAAGGACGAAGCATGCTATGCCGGCGAACCGGTTGCCTGCGTGATCGCGGACAGCCGCTACATCGCCGAGGATGCGGCCCAACTGGTCGAGGTCGATTACGAACCGCTGCTGGCGGTGAACGACTGCCGCGCGGCACTCGAGCAGGGCGCACCGTTCGCCCACGCCGGCAGCGATTCCAACGTGGCGGCGCGTTTTCCTGTGAAAGTGGGCGAGACCGACCGTGCATTCGGCGCTGCCGCACACGTTTTCCGCGAGAAGATCTACCAGCACCGCGGCGGGGCGTTTTTCATGGAATGCCGCGGTGCCGTTGCCTGCTATGAAGCGCCGACGCAATCGTACACGCTATTCGTTTCCTCGCAGGGCTCGCACCGGCTGAAACGCTGCATGCTCGACATGTTCGATCTCGGCGATCACCAGATGCGCGTGGTCACGCCGGACGTGGGCGGCGGTTTCGGGCCGAAGGGATCGTTCTATCCGGAGTACGTCAACGTCGCAGTGGCATCGATGCTCACCAACCGGCCGGTGAAGTGGATCGAAGACCGGCGCGAGAACTTCCTCGCCACTCACCAGGAGCGCGATCAATACTGGGACATGGAGATCGCCGTTGATGCCGGTGCGAAAATCATCGGCGTGCGCGGACAGTTGATCCATGAGACCGGCGCCTATGTGCCGTGGGGCATTGTGCTGCCGTGGATCACGGCGACCACGGTGCCGGGCCCGTACGTGATTCCGAACTTCAAGCTCGATGTCGTGTCGGTGTTCACGAACAAGATTCAGACAACGCCGGTACGCGGCGCGGGGCGGCCTGAAGCGGTGGTGACGATGGAGCGGCTGATGGATCGTGTCGCCCGCGAACTCAAGCTCGATCCGGCCGAGGTGCGCAGGCGTAATTTCATCCGTCCGGAGCAGATGCCCTACAACGTGGGCATCATTTTCCGTGATGGGCGGCCGGTCACCTACGACAGCGGCGACTATCCGGCGTGCCAGGCGGCGGCGCTGGAAGCCGCCGACTATGCGGCGTTCGCGCGGCGGCAGGCGGCGGCACGCACAGAGGGCCGCTATCTCGGCATCGGCGTGGCGAATGCGGTGGAAGCGACCGGCCTCGGCCCGTACGAAGGCGCCATGGTGCGCGTCTCGACCTCCGGCAAGATCGTCGTCTATACCGGCGCGACGCCGCAGGGGCAGTCGCATAAAACGACGCTCGCGCAGATCGCCGCCGACCAACTGGGCGTCGACTTCAATGATGTGACCGTAGTGACCGCAGACACGGCATCGATTTCCCTCGGCATCGGCAGCTTCGCGGCGCGCACTGCAGTCAACGCCGGTTCTTCAGTTCATCTTGCGGCGATCGAAGTTGCCGTCAAAGCGAAAAAAATCGCTGGTGGAATGATGGAGTGTCTGGAGCAGGACCTGGAACTTGCCGATGGATACGTACGCTTAAAAAGCGAACCCGATGTCAGGAAGAGTCTGCGCGAGCTCGCGGTCAAATCGATCGGCGTGCCGGGCTTCTCGATGGCGGGCGGGTTGCCGCCCGGGCTGGAGCACACCGCGTACTTCACGCCCGAGCAGTCGGTGTATTCGAACGGCACGCATGTCGCCGAAGTTGAGGTCGATATTGAAACTGGCGCAGTGAAGATCGTGCGCTACACGGTCGCGCATGATTGCGGGCGCGTGATCAACCCGATGATCGTTGACGGCCAGATCGTAGGGGGCGTTGCCCACGGCGTGGGCAACGCGTTGCTCGAACGCATGGTGTACGACGAGAACGCGCAGCCGGTTTCCACCAACTTCGGTGAATATCTGCTGCCGCTCGCCACAGACGTGCCGCACGTCGACCTGGTTCACCGTGAGACACCGTCACCGCTGAACCCGTTGGGGATCAAGGGTGCAGGTGAAGGCGGCACGATTCCCGCAATAGCGGCGATCGTCGGCGCGGTGGAGCACGCGCTTGCGCCGTTTGGCATAAGCATCGCTGAGGCGCCGATTACGCCGCAGCGCATTGTGGAACTGCTCGGCGAGCATGCTCTTGGCCGCACGCGCTGATGGACCAACTGACTCTTGAGTAACACGGTAAGGGGAGAAAATGAGCGAATTCGATTTCAAAGTGACACGCGATGGCGCGATCGCGCGCATCGACCTCAATCGGCCGGAGGAAGGCAACGCGCTGACTCGCGCCATGATGATCCGGTTCGCGGCGTTATTGCGCGAGTTGGGCGGCGCACCGGATATCAACGTAGTCGCAATCTGCGGGCGGGGAGGGCAGTTCTGCCGGGGACGAGACGTCAAGGGCGAATCACGCACCGGAATGACGCCATACGACGTGCGCGTCAAGCTGATGGGTGCGGTGCTCGATTCCTTCTGGAGACGATCAAACGCTACCAAGCGAAGGCGGCGCATCTGACGCGCGACATGGCATCGGAGTACGCGGGCACGCTGCTCGCCCTGGTGCGTTTCTGAGATGGTTCACAGCGATGACCATAGTCACAGTCGTGATCTGAGGGAGCGCCGGGCCGGGTATTCTGATGCAGATCCAGAACCAGTTCGAAGTCCCGATGCCGCCCTCAGCGGCGTGGTCGTTGCTGATGAATATTCCCGTAACGGCATCTTGTTTTCCGGGGCGGAGCTGGTCGAAACGATAGCCGCGGACCGCTACAAGGGGCGTGTCACTGTCAAGCTGGGACCGTTGAAAATGGTGTTCCTGGGGAATTTGCATATCGAGAATCGGGATGACACGCAGCGCGCGGCCACTGTAAAGGCAACCTGGACTGAAACCAAGGGACGCGGAAATGCCGTCACGGTGACACGCTTCGCCATGCGGGAGCACGGCAGCGGCACCCTCGTCGTCATTGGCAGCGATGTACAGCTTGTGGGGCAGGTCGCTCAATATGGGCGGGGCGCGGGGATGATCTCGGAGGTATCCGCGCAACTGATTTCAACGTTTGCAGAAAACCTGCGCGCGAATATACATGCGGTGTCGCCCACGCCGAGTGAGGCGCATGCAGAGAATCCGGTCTCCATGTCTCAAAAGGAAATTTCGGTTCTTGAACTGCTATGGAAAGTTTTGGTTAAAAGGCTCAGACGCATCTTCACATAAGCTCGCGCGGAGGATCATCCTTACCGGATCGCCAGCACCGCTTTGCCGAGGACCCGCCGTTCGCGCACCGCCGCCAGCGCTTCGCGAAAAGCCTCGAGCGGGTAGCTCGCCATGACATG
>Ga0156176_1223_pt1 | contig 28966 bp, 31 predicted proteins | sample RifCSPlowO2_12_FD_107829 | JGI IMG/M metagenome (GOLD analysis project Ga0156176, IMG submission 107829) | Betaproteobacteria bacterium RIFCSPLOWO2_12_FULL_62_58
AACGGCAGTTTCGCGGCGATTTCTTCCCGCTCGAAAAAGCGGTCGGCGCGCGCCAGCCGCGCTTCGTCGCGCACATCGGGACTGCCACCGAAACAGAAAATCGCCACGTTGAGCATGTGTTCCGTCCGCACCTGGCGAACGACTTCGATCGGATCGAAGCCCTCCCGCTCGTCAAGATCGAGCAGAATGAAGCGATACTGGAGGATGTCCTGAAAACCGCCCACCGAATCGAGATCGAGGGCCGCCATCATTTCCCAGCCCGCGGGCAGCGTCTCACGCAGCTGCGCGACGATTTTCCGGTCGCCGCTCATCACAATCAAGCGGCGGTGCAGGCGTGAAGCAACGGTCGGAATGGCCATGCCTGAATTTTTCGTCCGATCGCCGCGGCGGTACTTACGCCGGCACGCGATCGAGCCGGACCGGCGCGCCGGCGACGGTCAGTTCGCGCACGACGCAACCGTCGTCCAGCTTTTCGGTGAGGAAGGTCGCGGCGTTGAGTTTGATGCCGTTAGCGACCAGTCTTCGGCCGCTTTCCTGGGCCAACTCCGCAAGCTCGGCCAGCGCATCTCTTCGCGCGGTAACTTCCGCTTTGCTCAGAACGGAATCCGCCAATTGCCACCCGAGCGTCCGCCCCACCGCGCGGCGAAAAACGTTACGCAGCTCGGTAGCCCCGGGCGGCGTCTGATGACGCCGCCAGTCGGTCATGGCCTGTTCGAGCGCGGCAATCAGCCACCGTTGAAATTCCGGTAAAGCCTGTTTTGAGTTGACTTGCAAGGGGCTGGCGATGCAACGCGCAAAGCGCTCGACCGGAAAGCGGAAAAGGAAGCTGCTCGCAAACACCGCGCAGCGCCCGATGGTCGCTGCTCCGCAGCCGGCGATCTTGCGCCCAAGCAGCCACAAGTCCTGCTCGTGGCCCTCGACCGGCAGTCCGAAGCATTGGTAGGTCTCAACCGCGGGCGCAAGGCCCCACTCAAACCACCGCGCCGGCCGCGCCGGGGCGTGATCGAGGGGCGCAATCAGCACAAAGCAATACTGCGATTCGTCAACCCACACCGCGCCGCCACCCAACGGTCGTGTCACCACCGGGACGTCGAGATCCGGCGCCAGTTCAGCATTGCGGTCCTGGCTTTGGCCGAGCGAGATGTGCGGCCGGGCCCTTCCCCACACCACGACCGGCGCGTCATCACCCTCCAGCGCGTAAGCTACGCCGGCATAAGTCGCGTGAAACAGCGCCGGCTCGAGCAGTCCGACATCAATGAACCGCGCTGATAACATATGATCAAACGACGCAGAGAGTCTGTACCTCTAAGGTTTTTCCCCGCGGGGGAAAAACCTTTCGAAGTAGAAGTCGCGCTGGTTGAGCGCGTGCAGATCGCGCGCCCGCTGTTCCATGCCTTCCCTGAAGATCGCTGCGAGCGCCGCGCCCTGCTCGGCGTCGAGGATGTGAATCTGCGACGCGAACGGCATGCCGTTCAGGTCCTCGTCCACCCTGATGATCTCGGCGGCGAGCCCCTCGAGCGCCTGCATGTGCAAGAGCCATGCTTTGCACTCCGGATCTTCGGGATCGAGCGGACACAGCACGACCTTTCCCAGCCACGCGAGCCGCGCGACCTGGTTGAAAAGCCGGATGTCGAGCTTCTTGCCCTTCTTGTATTTATTAAGCTCGTTCTTGAGCCGGCCGACGTCGGTGAGCTTGATTTCTTTCATGGGGAAGCCCGGGGTCAGACTCGAATTTCACGGTCAGCAAGCAAGAGCTGTCGCAGAAATGCGAGTCTGACCCCGAGGTCTCAACCTGCCTTCACGTTCTGCCCGTGCAGCTGACGCCGAACCTTGTCCACGTCGCGGCGCTTGAGCGCGAACGGAAATGACAGGATGTCCGTCGGGCTCGAATCGCCGTAGGGGCGATTGCAGGCTGAGACGTCGTCTTCCTTGCCGGGGCAGCCCGAGGTGCGAAATGGCGTGCCGGAGCCGATGAGGGCTTCGAGCTTTTCCCGGGGCACGCCGAAATCCACGACGTGCCCCTCCTCGTCAAAGCGCATGTCGCGGAAGTTTCCGCCGGCGTAGTCGATGATGTAGCGCGCGAGTTGCACGCGCCGCCATTGCCCGCGGTCGACCGGCGGCCAGTCTTCCATCAGCGAGCCGCGCTCAGGGAAGAACGCGAACATGTGATTGTGGCCGCCCAAGTCACGGATCTTCTGCGCCACTTCCAGGATCTCGCGCTCGGTTTCGCCCAAGCCGCCGATGAGATGCGCGCCGAACTTCTCCGGCCCGAACACATCGGCCGCCCACTCGATCGCGCGCCAGTAATGGTCGAACTTGTGCGGGCTATCCACGCCCTTGCCGCGCGTGCGCTCGAAGATTTCCGGCGTCACGGCGTCGAGCGCCACCGTGAAAATGTCCGCGCCCATCTCGCGCATGCGGATGAGGTCGTCCTTTTCCAGCGTGGTCGGATTCGAGAGGATCGACACCGGCACCCGCGGCACCTCTTTCACCCACCGCTCGAGCAGCACGAAGGTGTCCTCATTCGAGTTCGGATGGGTGATCATCGAAATGCACATCCGCTGGAACTGACCCCTGTCGAAACCCGCCTGCACGCGCTCGATCACCTCGTCGTAGCGCGCGGCCGGCCAGTCTACGCGAATGAAGTTGCGGTCGGCGTAGTCGCGCGCTTCCTCGCGATGGCGGGCAAGTCCGCAGTAGGCGCAATTGGCGCGGCAGCCCTCGGGATAGGTCACGAGCAAATTCAGGCAATGGGTGCACGCCGTGCGGTGCATCTTGCCGGAGATCAAGCCGAGCGTGATCGCCGCCGCCGTGCTCATCTGCACGTACTCCGGCGAGCGCATCTCCGGCGTCTTGACGTGGTAGTTCGGCCGGTAGAACCGGATCGGTTGTGCGTTTTCCGTCGTTACGCTCATCTAAACCTCGAATAGATAGGTTTAACAGGATTTCGCAGGAGTTAGAACTCCAGGCTGTCGCGAATCGCGGCGATGCCGGCTTTGGCGCAGACATCGTCCCGGTCGCCGCCCGGCGCGCCGGAGACGCCGATGCCGCCCATGAGTGCGCCACCGCCTTCGATCATCAGCCCGCCGCCCACCGCCGCGACCCGGGGGCGGTTGCGGATGGCGCTCTGCGGAGAGCCTGCCTGCGTCGCCTTGGCGAGCTCCGCGGTACTGGTGCGAAAGCTCACCGCCGTCCAGGCTTTGTCCACCGCCATGCTCACGGTGTGCGGGCCGGCGAAACGGTCGCGCAGCAGTACCTGCGTAATGCCGCCGCGGTCGACCACCGCGACCGCGACCTGGAAGCCGTCGTCGCGGCATTTCTTGAGTGCGGCCTGCGCCGCCTTGAGCGCGGTCTCCGGCGTCATCAGCTTCACCGAGTAAGTTGCATCCTGTGCGCCGGCAGAACCGGCAACAACGACAATTACCGCCACCAACGCTGATATGAGAATCCCCCTGGCCATGTTCTTCCTTGCCGTCAATCCCTCTTGTTGCTCGCTACCGTCAGCCCGCGATGCAAGCTGTTCACCTGCTCCCTGCTTTCCTCTGTCGGGCGCGACAGTCTGGACAGAGGATTCGTCTTCAAAATAGTCGCGAAACGCGATCCAGCCGCGCCGCTGCACGGCGTCGGTCCCCGCAGCTCCCTCTTGCCATGCGCGCGCGAGCTGCCGCCGTCGCTCGAGCGCGCGCGTGATGGCGTGCCCGAACTGGTCGCGCATGTCTTCTTCGTAACCAGCGAGCGCGTTTTGGTCCCCTGCTGAGAGCAGAGCGTGCGCGGCTTCCCCGGCTCGCTCGCCTGAGACCACCGCGGCGGCGATGCCGGCGCCGGTGATCGGGTGCGTGAATCCCGCTGCGTCGCCGATGAAAACGATGTTTCCGACCGCCAGCCGCTCACGCAGGCCGCCCACGGGAATCGCGCCGCCGGTGCGATAGAGGACGTCGCGCCCGACGCGGCCCTCTTTCACAAGCTGCCGGTGCAACGCGTCAAGCAGCGTCTTCATCTCGGCGGCGCAGCGCGGGTCCATGCCCAGCCCGAGATTGGCGTGTTCGCCCTTGGGAAAGAGCCAGGCGTAGCCGCCGGGATAGCGCTCGGACAGCCAGATGTCGGTTTCGGCGAATGTCTTGATGAGCGGCACGGTGTACTGCCGCGTGTTGACGGTTTCGAGCGCGGGCAGCCCGATCAGCCTGGCCACCGTCGAAAGCGGCCCGTCGGCCGCCACGAGCACGCGGTAGCGAATGCGCAGTGTTCCCCGCGGGCCTCGCACCACCGCCGTGGAATCGGCCGCGTGCAGTTCAGCGAGTCGGCTTCCCACACTCAGCACGGCGCCCGCCTCCTCAGCCTCGCGAGCAAGCGCCTGGTCGAACGCCGCACGATCGACCATCAGCCCCGGGAGCGGTGTGGCGATCACCGCACCGGAAGGCAGCACGCTTTTCATTCCGGTGATGCGCCGAGCCGGTACCCCCGGGCCTTGCGCGCAGCGCGCGAGCGGCAGCGGAATGAATTCCGCGCACTGCACCGGCACGCCGATCCGCTTTTTCCTGTCCACCGCGGCGACGCTCAACCCGCGCTTCACCGCCGCCGCGGCGGCTGCGCCGCCGGCAGGGCCGAGCCCGATCACCAGCACATCGACCGCAGCGGATTTCATGGGTTCTGCGCGAGCAGCGGCTGCTTGACTGCGAGACGCACCACCGCGACGAAATCGTCCGGGGTGAGCGAGAGCATGTCGACTTCCCGGCCACTGAAGAATGAGCGGACCCTGGGATCGAGACGGTCGAGCGGCGTGTCGCGCAACGCCGCTTCGAGATCGGCGATAGCGCGCCGCGGGCTCATGAAGATGTCGCCGGTGAACCACACCTGCCTGATGATCTGGGTGAGCGTATCGAAGACGACCGCCGCGCGCAGCATGCCGCCCGCGAATTTCTGCGCCGCCTCGAGCGTCGGCATGCCGCTCGCGGGGCGCGCGACGAGGTGGATCCAGTCGGGCGTGTCGATCTCGCGCAGCGCAACCTGGTAGCGTGTGTGCTCGGACAGCGTCAGGTCGCCCTCGCTGAACTCCACCTCGAATTCGCTCTCGAAAGCCTCCGTCATGTAGCGCTTGACGAGCGCCACATCCGGCGGCCGGCCAAGCAGTTCCTTCAGGTTGGCGACACGCTCGCGGGCGGAAGCGATCGCCTTGCCGGAGAGTTTCTCCGCCGGGATGCGCAGCACCCGCAGCATCTTCTCGACGTCGAAGTCGATCAGCAGCGTCCCCTGAAACAGAAGTGCGTTGCCTTCGAAGGCGCCGCCGGCGCCCGAGATCTTGCGGCCGTCAACCTCGATGTCGTTGCGCGGGCGGTAACGCGCGTCCACGCCGAGCGCGCTGATCGCGGTCGCCGCAGCGTGGCAGATGCGGCGCGAGATCGCCTGCATGTCGGTGGTGCCGACGTCGCGCTTGTGGAGGTACAGCTCCCAGCCGATCTGGGTCTCGTCGAAATAGATCGCGCCGCCGCCGGTGATGCGGCGCTGGATCGTGACATTGTTCGCTTTGCAATAGTCGAGATTGAGCTCCTGCTCGGCGCTCTGGTGGTAACCGAGCAGCGCCGAGGGTGTGAAGCGCAGGAATCTCAGCGTGCTCGGGATTTCCTCGGCCTGGCGCGCTTCAAGGAGCGCGCGGTTTAGCGCGATGTTCTGCGCCGCGGACCTCAGTCCGGTATCGATAACGCGCCAGCTCTCGCCCATGGTCAAGCCGCGACAACCCTGATGTTGGCGAGCGGGCCGCGCTGGCGCCCCGCGGCACGCGCGCGCTCGTGTTCGATGATGCGCTCCACGTCGATCCTGACGCCGTCGCTTTGAAGCGCCAGCACTTCCTCGCCCAGCGCGATGCTGCAGCAGGCGGGCGTCACACGCACTTCGCGTCCCAGCCGGGCGGCAAGCTCGACCATGCCGTCCGCGGGATGCGCGATGCCGTTGAAACCCGCCATCACCGCGTAAGCGTCGATCTGTGACTTGACGCGTCCCGCGGGGCGCGCGCAACCGAGCAGCAACGGAATGTCGGGAAGCCGCTCGCGCGCCACCATGAAAAAGCGGCCGACCGCGCGCGGGTCGGGTGTCACGAACGGGCGCGCTGCGGGCGCGTAGAACGGCATCACCACCACCAGCACCAGCGCGGCGGGCGGGTGGCGCTTCACGATCTCGAGGGCGTTCCATTCCCCGAGCATGCGCCCGTAGTGCAGCCCCAGCACGATATGGGGCACGACCTTGAGCGAGGTCGCGGTGAGACACTCCAACGAATGCTCGAAGTCGGCAACGCTGCGTTTCAGGTGATAAACCTGGGAGATCGTATCCTGCGCGCCGATTACGTCCATCATGGCGGCGTCGATGCCCGACGCTTCCATGCGCCGCGCGATGTCGCGGCCCACGAGCGCGGTGTGCAGTGCGATCCTGAATTCCGGAAAGGCGTTCTTGATGCGGCGTATGGTCGGATAGAAAGCGTCGTACTCGACCTCATCGCGGTGATTGGACCCGCCGGAAAGCAGCATGCCCTGTGCCCCGCGCGCGATCTCGTCGTTGACCACGCGCCACAGCGCTTCCGGCGTTCTTGCCGGGATCATCGGTTCAAGAATCTTCGCCTTGCAGTGATCGCAGGCGAGTCCGCATTCGCCGCCGGTGATCGACACCGCGGGCCAGGCGTTCTTGCCGCAACCCACGATCTCGGACGTGGCATAGGTCTTGAAGGTCGGCGTGTAAAAATTGACGCTGCCCACATCGAGCCCGGCGCGCCGTTGCGACAACTCCTCGATGAGAGTGGCATCGAGCGCAATTCCGTCGAGCGGCTCGATCTGTGCAACGATGTCGGACCAGAAAACGCTCACGTCTTACGCCTCACTCCTCACGCCTCACTCCTCACGCCTCACTCCTCACGCCTCACCGCCGTCAGGCACAACCGGCAAAGCCTTCCGCGTTCATCTTCGCTTCGAACGCGGCCGCCACCGCCCCGCCCGTGACCAGGCCGCCCGAGTCGGCATCCCAATTGACGGGCTTGAGCCTGACCATCCATCCCGAGCCGTACGGATCGGAGTTTATGGTGGCCGGGCTGGATACCACCGCGTCGTTGATCGCCACCACCTCGCCCGACACCGGCGCTTTCACCGGCCCGACCCATTTGCCGGACTCTACCGTGGCCGCCGACTTGTTCTGCTCGACGCTGCGGCCGACTTTCTTCGGCGTGCACGAGACGATCTGTCCCGCCAGCGCAGCGGCATATGCGGTCATGCCGAGGGTGACAGTGCCGTCCGCTTCGCGCCGTAGCCACACGTTGTTTTCAACGTTGTAATAGAGATCGTCCGGAATGTTGCAGCCTTTAACCGTTGCCATGTGTGCCTCCCGGAATTTTTCAAAAAAATAACGTTTTGTCGCAATGGATGATCAAATCGGCCAGCGTCGACGCGTTGGATATCTCGTCGATCTCCGGGATCACGTCGGTCACTTCCATTTCGTAGCCGGGCATTGCCGGTTTGCAAAGATGCAGCTTGACGCCGGCCGCTTTCGCATCGCGCATGAATTCGATAATTGTCTTACCGCCCTTCATCGCGGTCAAATTCTCGGGCACGCCTTTCTGCGCGAGCTTCGCGCCTTCCATGGTGAAAAAAATGCTCACGTCGGCGTCCATCGAGGCCAGGATCGCGCCCATGTAAAACGGCGTCGCGCAGCGGTGCGGCGTGGACGGGCCGCTGGTCATCACGATGACCACCGACTTGGCTTCATTGTCGAGATAGTGCTGCTCAGCCATCTAACTTGAACCAGTGATGGGTTATGGGTAATGAGTGATGAGTGAGGGGTGTATTTCGCATTGCCCATTACCCATTACTCATTTCCCATTGCCCATTTCCCGCGGCTTATATCCGTTTGCAATGAATATCGTCGCGGCGCGCACGCTCGCAAAAACCGGCGTGCGCCGCATCGCCGATTACCAAACCCGCGAGCGCTTCCTGCAGCGACCGCACCGGCCGCACTCGTGCGATCCATGCTTCATAAGGTTGCATATTGAGCAGCGCCGGATTATCCAGCACCTCATGATTGGCGCGATCTATGGTGCAATCGAACAGGTTCGGCACCGGTCCCGCCCATTTTCCGCTCTCGATCGTGGCGACCGGCTTGCCGGCCGGCCTGAACGTTCCCGGCCGCCGCACCCGCACATGCAGGATTTTCCCGGCGATGGTCTGCGAGATGTCCGTCATGCCTACCGCGAGGCTGCCGTCGCCCTCGATGCGCACCCAGATTTGGTAGTCGTTGTCGTAATAGAGCTCGGGACGAAACTCGCAGCCGTTGCATTCCATTGCGGGATCAAGGATTGAGGATTCAGGATTGAGTTAAGTCAGCGTAATGCCATTCTACTCGGTGCTCCCTCAATCCTCACTCCTCTATCCTCAATCCTAAATCACGCCCTTTTCCTGCAAGAAATCGATCGAATCACTGACATTCTCGTGGATGGCAAGTTTTCTTGCTGACAATCCAAGCGCAAGGCCCAGCAACTGGGTGAAATATAAAATCTTGACGTTGGTTTTGATGCCGAACTGCGTCTCGGCACGGATCTGGTGCATTTCCAGTCCGGAGTGGCAAGTCGGGCATTCGGTCGCGATCACCTCCGCACCGGCTTCCTCCGCCGCCTGCAGCAGGTTCAGGACGAGCTGCGTCGAGGTATCGGAATCCGACAGCGTGTGCGCGCCGCCGCAACAGGCGGTCTTGAGCGGGAAATCAACGTTGACGGCGCCGGCCGCCTCCAGCAAATCATCCATGAAATGCGGCTTGTGGCTCGACTCCGAGCCCGGGCCCTGATCCTTTTCAGGGAAAATCTGGCGGGGCCGGGTGTACATGCAGCCATAGTAGTTGGCGATCCTGATCCCGTTGAGGCTTTTCCTGATGCGGCTCTTGATGCCCTCAGGACCGAGTTCCTCCATCAGCCATTCCAGGAGGTGCAGGGTGCGCACGTCGCCCTTGTAGACCGGATCGCCGGCCTTGCGCGCCAGGTCCTGCACCGTCTGCATCGTTTCGGACGAGGTTGCGCACTCGTACTCGGCCTTCTTGAGGTTGTGGTAACAACCGTTGCACGGCGCCATCACGGTGTCATAGCCCATTCTCTCCGCGGCAATCGCCATGTTGCGTGCGGACATGTAGGTTTGCAGCATGGGATGGATGTTCTTCACTTCCATCGCCCCGCAGCAATTCCAGTCGGCGAGGTTTTCCATCTCGAGGTCGAGCGCCTTGACCAGCGCCCGCGTCGAGCGGTCGTAGGGCCCGCCCGAACCTTCGAGCGCGCACCCGGGGTAATACGCAACTTTTGCCACTTCGTATCCTTCGTTTAGAACGTGAAGGAGTGAATGGTGAAAGCGTGAACACCCCCTCCCCGGCCCTCCCCCTTGCGCAAGGGGGAGGGAGACAGATTCCCTCTCCCCCGCTCCCGGGGGAGAGCCTGCGCAGCAGGCGAGGGGGCCGGGTTAGGGTGAGGGGGCTTCACTCGTTCACTCATTCACTTATTCACTGTTTCACCACTCACCGGCGCGCCAGCGCCTTCTGTTCTGCGACGTACTGCCGCAGCACTTCGCCGGTCTTCCCCCACGAGCGGGTGCGCGGCTTGAAGACCATCATCCACCCCATCTTGAGCGGGCCGAAAATCGGCACGCGCGCCAGGAATTTCCCGACCTTGCCTTCCTTGAGCAACGGCCACTTGTTCATGCGCGCGACCATGACGCCAAGCCAGCCTTTTCTCACCAGCTCAACGATGTCCTGGCCGGTCTTCTTGAGAAAGTTGGTGATCACCTCGGTGTCCTCGATGCGCCCGCGCTCCAGGCACTGGCGCGTGAATTCCTCGTCGAACAAGGTCGAACTCGACTGCGGCACATGCCCCTCGTCCTCCAGCCAGTGCTGCAGCGCCTTCATCACGCCTTCCGGCCGCACGTCCTTGGGGCAGATGTTGGTGCATTTGTTGCAGGAGACGCACTGCCAGATGATGTCCTTATCCTTGAGCAGTTCTTCTTTCAGGCCGATGTTGACCAGATAGATCCAGTAGCGCGGGTTGAAATCGGTGTTGATGGCGTAGACCGTGCAGGAATTGGTGCACGAACCGCATTGCCAGCAACGGTGCACGCTCTCGCCGCCGGGGTAGCTCTGGATGGTCTTGTAGAAATCCGGGTCGTAGTCGCTGATGTAGCGCGGCTTGATCATCGTATTCCAGTGACCGGACACATCGACGCCGTCGACCACCAGCTTGTCGCTGGTCATCAGATCAGCGGGCGCGATCAGCGATTTTTCATGTATGGGCACTTACTGCACCTCAATCCTCGATCCTCAATCCTCAATCCCGCTCTTCTTGACGCGTGATCGCCCACTGCCGGTGGCATCGATGCCAAGCAGCTTCCTCAGCTGCTCCTGCGCTGTTACGCCGCGCCCGAAGTCGGCGCCGAGGCTGCCGGCGGTCACCGAGCGGAAATAGGTCGTGTAGGCCTGCGCCAGCACGAGATCGATCCAGAAATGCACGTCGCGGTAAACGCCCTGTTCGGCGATGCGCTCAGCCAGCCAGCGGCGGGCGCCCTCGAACAGGCCGGGATCATTGCCGAACGGAATCTCCCGCATCGCATCGTTGCCGCGGATCAATTCCCGCAGCGCGCCGCTCTGCGTTCCCTGGTCCCAAACCCAGCGCGACATCAAAGGAAACTTCACCGGATCGCTGAAATGCAGCAGCTCCGCAGCGAAGTCCCACGCCGCGCGCCGCACCTTGGTCGCGGCTTTGAGACTCTCCCGGTCCATGCGCTCGGTGCCCGGCATGGCATCGACGAACGCCTGCAGGCGCTGCGCCGGCGGTGCAGCGCCTGCCACCAGATCGCCCACGAGAGCCGCAGCGCGAGCGGCGCCCAGTTGCTCCAGCGCCGGACGCAGGCGGCGGCGCGCGGTGAACACGTGGTCCAGCAACGCCTCGATGTCGCTCATCGAGAACGCTGCGTCGCGCGCACGCTCAAGCGTGACAACGCACACACGCTGCTTTGCGCCGAGCGCGGCGAGATAGTTTTCGATACCGCCATCCTGTCCCGCATTCTCCAGAAGCTTGGTGAAGAAATGCTTGAACACGCCCCCGTCGAGCGCGAGCGGCAGCGCCGCCGGAACGATCTCGTCGGCGGCCGCCGGCAATGCAGCGTCAGGCCGCTTTTTGAACCAGAGCACTCAGGTCCCCCGCCACCCTCATGGCCATAGCCAGGCCGTGCGAGATGCAGGTATCGATGTCCTCGGGCCCGAGCGCGGCGCCGCCGACGTAGATGCCACGGCGCGTGCTCGCGAAGCTCGAGGTGTAATGTTCGCCGCGCTCGAGAAAGCCGTGCTTCTCGAGCTCGACACCGAACACTTTGGCGATTTCTGGATTGTCGAGATTGGGATCCATGCCGATCGCGTGCACCACGAGGTCGAACGGGATGATGATCGGACGCTTGACCAGCGTGTCTTCGCCCTTGACCAGCAGCCGCTTGTCCGGGCCCTGGGTGACTTCCGCGATGCGCGCCTTGACGAACTTGGTGTTGAATTCCTCCTGCGCGCGCCAGTAATACTTGTCTTCGTAAAGGCCGAAGGTGCGGATGTCCATGTAGTAGACGTAGACGTCGGTCTTGGGCGACAGCTCCTTGATCTCCATGGCAAGGTTGGTCGAAACCGTGCAACAGATCTTGGAACACCATTCGCGCCCGATCTGGCGGTCGCGCGACCCGACGCACAGCAGGATGCATACGCGCTCCGGCACGCGCCCATCCGACGGGCATGCGATCTTGCCGGCGGCCACCATCTGCTCCACCTGGGTGGTGGTCACGACGTCCTCGTACGTGCCGAAACCCCACTCGGGCTTGTTGATGGAATCGAAGTGCGTGAAGCCGGTCCCGAGAACGATGGCGCCGGCGTTAACGGTCTGACCGGTGGACAGCGTTGCGGCGAAGTTCCCGAAACCGCCGTCGACCTTGGCGACTTTCGCGCTTCTGTGGATCGTTACGCGCGCATCGTTCTCGACGCGAGCCACCATGCGGCCGATTGCGTCTTTCGCCCACTCGCCCGACGGCACGAGCTTGGCGTAGCCGGACAGTATCGGCGCGCCGCCGAGTTTGTTTTCCTTCTCGACCAGCACCACGCTTTTGCCGACTGAAGCGAGGCCGGCCGCGGCCGACAAGCCGGTCGGCCCGGCGCCGACGATCAGTATGGTTTCAGACATGGTTTACCGTTCCGTCATTTAAGTGAAGGCGTGAATGAGTGAACGGGTGAACGGGTGACCGAGTAAAGGCGCAGAACCTGTTCCCTCTCCCCGCACCCGGGGAGAGGCGTGCCGGAGCGTGGAGCAGGGGCCCCTGTGGGGATGCGACCGTGGAGGTGCGCATAAGCACGCGGAAATTCGGCACGTTGCATCCCGCTGCGGGGTCGCATCCATCGGCCGAAGCCGACGGAACCTGCTCCGCCCTCCGCGGGCGCAGGGTGAGGGGTTTCACTCGTTCACCCGTTCACTCGTTCACTTGCTGATCGCCAGCTCAGGCGCATACAGATACTCGATCCGGCCGGCCTCGACTTCCTTGAGGTACGCCTCGAAGTTGAGCTTGGCCTGGTCCCAGGAGACGCCCATTTTCTCGACCACTTCCTCGCACGGGCTCGCGTGCCACTGCAGCTGCGCGATCTTGAAGGGGTCGGCGCCGCAGGCGAGCGCGGCGAACTGGATGTCGGCCATGATCGGCACCGAGTAATTCTGGCCGTGCGCCTTGCCGATCCACTGGTTCTTGTCCATGGTCGTGATGCAGCCGGTGTCGATGCCCAGCATCACGTCGGCGTTGGCTTCCTCGCGCGCGACCTTGATTTTGCGATCGATGGTGAACGAGCGCGTGAATTCGCGCTCGGAGATGATGTGGCGGAAGCCGAAGCCGCAACAGTCGTACCAGGTCGAGTAGTCGATCACCTGCGCGCCGAGCGCCTGCGCGATCGAGGTGCCGACCGCCGTGCGATTGCCGTCGAGCACGTTTTCGTCATAGATCGCATCCTCGTGCACCATCTTGTAGTAGTGGCACGCCGTGTGCACGGTGACGCGGAGGTTGGAGACGTCGATCGTCTGCAGTTCGGACGCGATGCGGTTGCGCATGACGTGCACCCATTCCGAGTAGTGCACGATCTCCTCGGGTATCACCAGCTTGCCGTCGACCAGCCGCCCGATTTTAGCGAGTATTTTCTTGACGCGCTCGCGTAACTGCGGCGATTCGATCAAGTACTTGCGCACCTCCTTGTAGTTGCCGTACGAGGTGCCGCAGTGCACCAGCGGGAAGAAGTGTCCGAGTTCGTGGCCGTGCTGTTTGCCGGACACATAGGCCTGGTGGAAGTTGCGCAGGAATACCGCGGCGAGCGACTCGAGATTGCCAATGCCGGAGCCGTGGTAGTTCCACGCCGTGCAAGAGGTCTGGTCGGTCTCATCGAGGTAATCCTTGCCGGGCACCATGCCGAGCTTGTTCATGGTCCACAAGAGCGCCGTCGGATAACCCGGGATGTTGCCGCACTGGCCGCACGACTTGTGGTGCCACAACTGCATGGTCGGGATCTTCTTGTTCCAGCCGAACAGCGTCTTGACGTCGGCCGGCTGGTGCGCATCAGACACGCGATGGACGATGATCTCGCCGTCTTTTTCGAGCTGCCACATGTGATCGCGCACGTCGTCCATGCGCTCCCCGAGATCGATGGTGCGGCGATCGACGTGCTTCTTCACCCACTCGGTCGCCTTTTCTGCGTCCTCGGGCTTGAGGTTGGTCGGCTGGAAAAACGAGCCGTGCCCGGCAATGCCGGTGCCGTCGCTCGGGTATTGTTCGGTACTCAAGTAACCTCCTCGGTCATGGGTAATGAGTTATGTTACCCATCACTCCTTGTCATCCTGCGCTTCGAGCGACTCTTCGTACTCTTCCCGTTTCTCTTCGATGAAATCCTGGATCACGTCGTAAAGGTTCTCATCCATCGTCTCGAGTTGCTTCAGCACGCCGGTCATCTCCCAGATCGTATACATTTCGATCGAAGTCTTGAGCGAAGTTTCCCACGCGGTATCGGTGGTCTGCAGCGTCCTGACCGGAATCGCCTTGCGCAAGGTCTTGAGATTGCCTTTGACCTTCTGGATGTTGGGGCCCCAGTCGGGGAAGTGATCGGGCTGGATCATGTCGGGCGAGAGCTGGTTGCCGGTGGTGATCAGTTTGAGCATGACGCGCCCGAACGGGCGCAGCACATCCTTGGCCGATTGCATGCCGTGCTTGATCGCGACCTCGCGCATGATCGCAACCAGCCCGCCCGGGGAGTTCTTGAAGGGGCAGCGCGCGGCGCAGGTCATGCACTGGGCGCACGCCCAGATTTTCTCCTGCATCGCGTCGTAGATCTGCTCGACGTTCTCGGTCCACAGCAGCTGCACGATCTCGCGCGGGCTGTAGTCGTAGAAGTGCGCCGAAGGACAGGTTGCGGTGCAGATGCCGCAGTTGAGGCAACCGTTCAGCTCGTGGTCGTAGCGCAGATCGGACTTTATGTCCTCGAAGACTTCCTTCATTTCCGCGTAGGTTGCCACTGCCTCCTCCAGTTCCGCGCGTTGGGCGGCACCTCGGGTCCGCTCGAACGCGCGAAGTTATTGCGGCGACCGTATCGTCCGCAATAACGCTATTTCTTCTTCATGAAAAAAATGAACTCGCTGTTCGCCGTCTCGGATGACAGCAGCGCGTTGCCGGTTTGCTTGGAAAACGCCTGGAAATCCTTCACCGACCCGGGGTCGGTGGCGAGAATCCTCAGCACCTGGCCCGAAGTCATGTCGGTGAGCGCTTTCTTGGTCCGCAGGATGGGAAGCGGGCAATTCAGGCCCCGCGCGTCGAGCTCTTTGTCGAACTGCATGGACATCCTCGTCAGTAGATTAGTTAACAATGAAACTCTAATATACGATGAAACGATTCCGGTCGCAAGGTGTCGCGAGTTTTGCTTCCGGCAGCGGATTACTCCTCTGCCACGGATTTGCAGACCAGCACATGAACAGCCGCGTGTGACCGCATACGAATTATAAGCTCGTTCGTAAGTCATTGCCGCGTAAATCGAAAAACCGTGAGCCCCTTGTGGTTTTGCCCTCTGCTCGGCCTTTCATCGCCGCGCGAACGGGCCCGATCGAATCCGCGAGATATATCCGGAGGTGCTGAAAATCGTCGCTGCGAAAGCGGTCGACCCCAATGACCGCCCCTCGGTTCCCCCGGCGCTGCTTGAGGAGACCGCCTGGCGCGACCGGGCCGTAATGGAGCACCACTCAAGCTCTCCCCGGAGCGGAAAATAGGCGGAGATCTCCGCCCGCCGTACCGCGGATGCGACGCGGGAAGGACTTCGAGTCTTAGCCGCGGCGGCGTTTGCGCACCATTCCCGTAGTACTTGTAGCGATCGCTACAAGCATGTAATGTATACTACATGAACCTATCGGCTCGGGCCTGGCTGGCGCTGATCCTCAGCCTGCCGACGCGCAACGCCACCGCGCGCATGCGCGTCTGGCGCCGGCTCAAGGCGCTCGGCTGCGGCGTGCTGCGCGACGGCGTCTATCTGCTGCCGCAAAGCGACACCGCGCACGCGGCGCTCACGCGCGAGGCGCGCGAAGTTGCCGCCGCCGGTGGCAATGCCAACCTGGTCGCGATCAACGCCACCGACGAACAGCAGGAATTGTCCTGGCGCGCGCTGTTCGACCGCACTGCCGATTACGCGCGGCTCACACGTGAATTGCGCGCGCTCAGGGGCCCGCCGAAGGGCGCCGCTCCCGCCGCGCTCGCACGCAAAGCAGCGGGCTTGCGGCGCAGTTTCGAGGACATCAGCGCGATCGATTTCTTTCCGGGCGCAGCGCGTGATCAGGTCCTGGCTCTGCTCGATGAAACCGAACACGCAGTCCAGACGCTCCTTTCGCCGGACGAGCCGCACGCGGTCACGCGCCCGATTACACGGCAGCGCAGCGCCGCCTTCCGGCGCCGCGTGTGGGCAACCCGCAAACGCCCCTGGGTGGACCGGCTGGCGAGTGCGTGGCTGATCAAGCGCTTCATCGACCGCGAGGCGAGGTTCCTCTGGCTCGACACGCCGCGCGACTGCCCGGCGCGCGCGATCGGATTTGATTTCGACGGCGCGCGGTTCACCCATGTCGGCAGCCGCGTCACCTTCGAGGTTCTGCTCGCCGCCTTTGGTCTCGATGCCGATCCCGCGCTCACCCGCCTCGCTATGGCCGTACGCTATCTCGACACCGGCGGCATTCCGGCCGAAGACGCCAGCGGTCTCAACACCATTCTGCTCGGGGCACGCAACCGCTTGAAGAGTGACGATCAGTTACTGGCCGAGGCCATGAAGATCTTCGATTTTGTCTACAGCGCCTATGAGGAGCTTCCCCCCGATGACAAATGACACGGCGTCCGCACCCGCTCCCGTCACTTTTGGCGAGGCGTTCTGGTACTGGCTGAAGCTCGGCTTCATCAGTTTCGGCGGCCCCACCGGCCAAATCGCGATCATGCACCAGGACCTGGTCGAGAAAAAGCGCTGGATATCCGAGCGGCGCTTCCTGCACGCGCTTAATTACTGCATGGTGCTGCCGGGGCCGGAGGCAACACAGCTCGCCGCCTACATCGGCTGGATGATGCACCGCACTTGGGGGGGTATCGTTGCCGGCACGTTGTTCTTCCTGCCATCGCTGTTCATTCTGATCGGTCTGTCGTGGATCTACATGGCCTACGGCAATGTGCCGGTCGTGGCCGGCATACTCTACGGCATCAAGCCGGCGGTGACGGCGATCGTCGTATTCGCCGCCTATCGCATCGGCTCGCGCGCGCTCAAGAACGCCGTTTTGTGGACGATCGCGGCGGCCGCGTTCGCGGCAATTTTCGTCTTCAAAGTCCCGTTTCCCTATATCGTGCTGAGCGCCGGCATCATCGGCTACCTCGGTGGGCGCATCGCTCCGGACAAATTCGTCGTCGGCGGCGGCCACGGCGCGGGAGACAAAAGCTACGGTGCGGCGATCATCGATGACGACACGCCGACGCCGACGCACGCGCTCTTCACTTGGCCGCGCCTGATTCGCGTTTGCGTCGTCAGCCTTGCGCTGTGGGCCGGCGTGATGGCATTGCTGTTCGCACGCTATGGTTGGGAACACACGCTGACACAGATGGGCTGGTTCTTCACCAAGGCCGCATTGCTTACCTTCGGCGGCGCTTATGCGGTGTTGCCCTACGTCTACCAGGGCGGCGTCGAAGAGTACCAGTGGCTGACAGCGACACAGATGATCGACGGCCTGGCGCTCGGAGAAACCACACCGGGCCCGCTGATCATGGTGGTGACCTTCATCGGTTTCGTCGGCGGCTGGGTGAAACAGATCCTCGGCCCCGAAAATCTGTTCTTGGCCGGCAGCGTGGCTGCGATCGTCGTCACCTACTTCACGTTCCTGCCAAGTTTCGTGTTCATCTTTCTCGGCGCGCCGCTGATCGAAACCACGCATGGCAACCTCAAGTTCACCGCGCCGCTGACCGGCATCACCGCCGCGGTCGTCGGCGTGGTCCTCAATCTGGCGGTGTTCTTCGCCTGGCACGTGCTGTGGCCCGAGGCGACCGAAGCCGCGCCTTTCAGCGGGCCGTTCGAATGGGCCACGCTAGCGCTTGGCATCGCTGCGTTCATCGCGCTATTCCGCTTCGGCGTCGGCATCATCCCCGTGATCGGCGCGTGCGGCGCGGCTGGATTGATCTATTCCTTTGTTAAACCGCTGCCGGGAATGTGAGGAGGCATCATGAAATGGGTGACCCGTGAGCGACCCAAGATCGACCGCATCGCCTGCCCGTGGCTGATTGCGCGCTTTATCGACCAGCAGCCCGAATTTCTTTACGTGCCGGCTGCCGAGGTCATGCGGGTTGCGGCGGAGACCGCCGCGATTCCCTACGATGTGCCCGGCGTCGAACTCGGCCACGCCGGGGAGCTGTGCAGCTTCGATGCGTTCCTGAGGAAATACCACCTGACCGATCCGGCGTTGCAAAGACTGGCGCCGATCGTGCGCGGCGCCGATACCGGCAAGCCAATTCTGGCGCCCGAAGCGGCCGGCCTGCTTGCGATTTCCCGAGGGCTGTCGTTGAACTTCGAGCGCGACCACGAAATGCTTGCGCACGGCATGGTGATGTACGACGCGCTCTACGCGTGGTGCGTCTATTGCCAGTCGGAAACGCACCGCCGGCCGCCGAAGATGTAAGGGGGCAAGGGCGGCGGATTGATTCCCTCCCCTTCAAGGGTAAAGTGACGGCGGATTGATTCCCTCCCCTTCCATCCCTCACTCCTGACCTCTCTCCCAAAGGGAGAGAGGAAGCTCGAGCCTCCCTTCTCCTTTCGGGAGAAGGGTCGGGGATGAGGGACCGGGAGGGTCAGGGTGGGGATGGGTTATTTTGGAAATTACATTCTCGACTTTGTCTGTCTGGAAAAAATGCTGGTGATCGAAGTAGACGGCGGACAGCACGGGGAGAACATGGAGAGGGATAAGGCCCGCGCGGCACGCCTGAGCGCGGCAGGCTTCAGAGTACTGCGATTCTGGGATAACGAGGTACTGGGCGACATCGAAGCAGTTAAGGAATCGATTTGGCGAATTTTGCATACCCCACCCCCATCCTGACCTTCCCCCTGAGGGGGAAGGAATTGAAGCGGTGAACTTCCCCTGAGGGGGAAGGAATTGAGCCGGGCGTTTCAGCGCCTGCTAGCAGCCTGTCGGACCTAACAGCCCCAACAGGCTGCTAAAGGAGTTTGCCGGAGCCAAGTCCGACAAACTCCTGGCGCTGATCGCCGTTACTTGCGCTGCTCCTTGCGCAACTCGTCGTTGAGCTTGCGCAACTCCCTGAGGCGCGCTTCCGCGCTCGAAAGCTGATAGAAATCGCCGTCGCCGCTCTTCAACGCGATTTGCAGCTGCTCGACGGCGCCGGGGATGTTGCCCATCCTGGCATACGCCTCACCCTGCGCACGGTGCTGCGCGAACCGCTTGTCGAGCATGGCGTAGCTGCGTGCCTGCAGCAGATACAGCCTGTGATCCTCGGGGTAGACCTGCAAGCGGTCTTCCACCACCTTGAGCGCGGCTTCGGGCCGGCGGTTCTGCAGCAGCGCGTCGGCGTAGTCGTAAGTGAGGGCGCGATAGTGGGGATAGGTCCTGACCGCTTCGCGGTAACAGGCAAACTGTGCCGCGGTTTCACTGGCGGCAGCCTGAAGCCGGCAAGCCAGCGCTTCGATCATCGGACTCGGCCGCGCAACCTTGCGCAACGCTTCCAGCTCCTTCTTGGCTCGCGCATGGTCTCCACCGCGGAGCAGGCTGGCAACAAGACCGTAGCGGCTCGCCGCCTCGCTCAGAAACTTGCGTTCGGCCAGGCTTTGTTCAAAAAAAGCGAGCGCTTCCCGCGGTGGCTCGCTATCGGCCCTGAGCTTGGCGCGAATGATCTGGAATTCGACGCTGTCGGGGACCTGGCGATACGGCAAAGCCTCCAGGCGATTCTGGACATCGGCGATGCGCTCGAACGTCAGCGGGTGCGTGCGCAAGTATGAAGGCGCCCCGCCCTCGTAGACCCGCGTGGCGCGTTGCAGGCGCTCAAAAAAAGTGATCATCGCGCGCGGGTCGAATCCGGCCTGGTCGAGAATCTGCAGCCCGATGCGGTCCGCCTCGCGCTCGTTGTCACGCGTGAAGTTGAGCTGGCTCTGAATCGCGCTTGCCGTCCCGAACGTAGCCGCCGCCTGTGCCGCCTGCGAACTGGCCCGCGCTGCCAGGATCGCCACGGCGAGTGCCGCGAGCGAAACCACCTGGCTCTGTTTCTGCTGGGCGATCATGCGCGCGATGTGGCGCTGCGTTACGTGCGAGATTTCGTGGGCGAGCACGCTCGCCACCTCCGATTCGCTTTGCGCGTTGAGCAGCAGCCCGGTGTTGACGCCGATGAATCCGCCCGGCAGCGCAAAGGCGTTGATCTGGTTGTCCTGGATCAGGAAGAAATCGAAGTTCTGGCGCGCATCGGGGCTGCGCGAAGCGAGGCGGTCGCCCAGGTTATTGATGTAATCGACGGCTTCGGGATCATCATAGAAGCTGCGGTCGGCGCGGATCTCCCGCATGATGTTTTCGCCCAGGCGCCGCTCCTGCAAAGGCGAAAAATCGCTTTGGGCGACATCCCCAAGATCGGGCAGTCCTTCGGCCAGTACGCCGGGCACGGCAAACAGGACGAGCAGCAGCAGGTAACGTAATCGCATGATGCTATGATAGTTTCTTTTGAGCGCGAGTTCCCAGGAGTTTGTTGGACTTAGCCCCGACAAACTCCTTTAGCAGCCTGTACGGACTGTTAAGTCCGACAGGCTGCTAGTCACAGGAAAACAAAAATGAAAAAGCTCTCACACTTCGATGTGCGCGGGCAGGCGCGCATGGTCGACGTCGCGGCAAAAGATGAGACCCATCGCGTTGCGCGCGCCGGGGGCCGCATCCGCATGCTGCCCGCCACACTCAGGCAGATTGTGGCCAAAACCGCCCGGAAAGGCGATGTGCTGGGCGTTGCGCGCATCGCCGCCATCCAGGCGGCAAAGCGCGCCCCGGACCTGATTCCGCTGTGCCATCCGCTCGCGTTGACCCGCGTCGACATCGAATTCGCGATCGACCGGAAAGCCTCTGCGATCGACTGCCTTGCCACTGTAGAAACCGTGGGGCGCACCGGCGTCGAAATGGAAGCGCTCACCGCTGTGAGCGCCGGCCTGCTCACGATTTACGATATGTGCAAGGCTGTGGACCGCGGCATGCGCCTCGAACGCATCCATCTGCTCGAAAAAACAGGCGGAAAATCAGGACATTGGATGGCAAAACCCGCGCGGTGCACAGGCTGAAACGGCGCGCAACCTCGCTGTTTCTGGCATGCGGAATGTTGGTCCCAAGATAAAGTAAATTTTATGGAGTGATAAAAACACCTTGCTTGGACAGGGTTTCCTAACTTGGTTAGCATGCGGGAGTTTAATTAGACGCGTAAAAACTGATTTTCGATAAACGGCCGGTGACGGAACGGTTGCCGGTATTTCAGTGGAGTGAAGGAGGAGTCATGAACGATTTGCGCAGAACCTTTCTTAAGCTGAGCGGCAGTGCGGGAGCGGTGGCGGTCGCAGTCGCCGCCGGCCTGCTGAGGAGCGGGCAGGGATGGGCTGCCGACTGGAACAAGGATGCCTTTGCGTCGAAGGCGCTTGCTGACGCACTGAAAAACCTCGGCGCCGCGAACCTGATCGAGAGCAAGGACATCGTGATCACCGCGCCGGACATCGCCGAAAACGGCGCCGTGGTGCCGGTCGCCGTCACCAGCAAAATCCCCAATACGCAGAGCATCTCGATACTGGCCGAAAAGAATCCGTTTCCGCTCGCAGCGAGCTTCGACATAGCGACCGGCGGCGAGGGCTATGTTTCGACACGCCTGAAAATGGGCCAGACCTCGGATGTGCGCGTAGTGGTCAAGGCCGGCGGCAAATACTACACCGCCGCGAAAGAAGTCAAGGTCACCATCGGCGGCTGCGGCTAGGAATCTGTCGGGCTACACCGCGACATATTCCTTACGCAAGACCGCCCGCAGGCAAAAACACACGAGAGAAATTGAAATACATGACTTCGGCCCCACTCAACTCATCGCTGATGGATAAGAGAATTTACTTTCCCCCTCTAACATTCTGTTCCACGCCTGCGGGCGGTTTTGCGATTTGCAGAATGCTGGAGCTAAGAGTCCGGCATTCTGCAAGGAGACCACTCCGTGGCTGAACCAATGAAGATCCGCGCCACGCTGCAGGGCGATGTGGCGGACGTGCGCATCCTGATGCTGCATCCGATGGAGACCGGCCAGCGCAAGGACGCGAAGGGCGACATCGTACCGCTGCATTTCATCCAGAATGTGGTCGTCACCCACAACGGCAAGGTGGTGCTCGACGCGCAATGGAGCCAGGCGGTCTCGCGCAACCCCTTTCTGGGGCTGCGCGTCAAGGGTGCAAAGGCCGGCGACAAGATCGGCGTGACCTGGACCGACAACAAGGGCGATAAACGTAGCGACGAAGCTGCGGTGGCCGCGGGCTCTTAGCGCCGGCGGTTTCCACATTCACGTTCAGCAATAAAACCAGGAGGAGGAAAACATGCTGAAGCTGCGAAGCGGCGTTGCCGCGATCGCTTTTCTATGCCTTGGCGGCAATGGCTACGCCGCCGACCCGCTCGCCGTCGGACGCCAGATGCTCGCCGAGGACAACCCGGGCGAGCTGTGGATAGACCAGGGCAAGAACCTCTTTTACCAAAAGCGGGGCCCCAAGAACGCGTCATTGGAGCAGTGCGACTTCGGCTTGGGCCCGGGGAAGCTCGAAGGCGCCGCCGCCCATCTGCCGCGCTACTTCCAGGATACCGACAAAGTACAGGACCTGGAATCCAGGCTGCTCACCTGCATGGTCGAGTTGCAGGGGTTCAAACGCGAAGACGTCGTCAAGAGGGCGATCAGTCCCGGGGGCAGCAGCGGCTCCGATGTGGAGGCCTTGGCCCTTTACATCACCTTCCGGTCGAATGGGATGAAGGTGAACGTCTCGCTCAGCCACCAGAAGGAGTACGACATGTACAAGGCGGGCGAGTACCTCTTCTTTCGGCGCAGTGGTCAGACCGATTTCGCGTGTGTGCAGTGCCACGGCGAAGCGAACAAGCGCATCCGCCTGCAGGACTTGATACACATGACCGATAAGAAAGGCGCGCAGGAAGTGGTGTCGACTTGGCCCGCGTATCGCGGCGCGCATTATGTGGTCCGAACCATGCAGTGGCGGCTCTACGACTGCTTCTGGCAGATGCGGCTGCCGGAACTGAAATATACGTCTGACACGTCAATCGCGTTGACGACGTATCTGCACTATCAAGGCAACGGGGCCGTGATTCGGGTACCCGGATTCAAGCGCTAGGAGCTCGTCGGACTTAGCCCTGCATCAATGCCTAACAGCGAAATAAGGCCGTGTTATTCCCGAGAGCAAAGCCTGCCCCCGAAGGTTCTAATCGGGGGGGAATCCATTGGGCGTCCGGGGCTTCGTCGATGCGCCGTATCGGTCCCCGCTCCCCGCATTCGCGGGGACAAGCTTCGCACGAGGACGACATTTCCATGTTAGTCGATTATGCAAGGATCAATAGGGGAGGGAGGAACGTATGAGAAAAGCATGGCTGAGATGGACGACGCTTGGCGCCGCGGCGCTGATTGCCGCGGGTTGTGCAACTTATCCCGATGAAGCGACCACGCGCCAGAGGGCGGAAAAAATGGTGAGCGAAGATTTCTCCGCACCGATGCCAGCCTTGCTGAAGCGCCTCGTGCAGGACAAGTCGCAGCAGATATGCAGCAAGATCGACGATGCCAAGCTCACGCAGGCGGAAGCGGCCGAAGTGGCCAAGCTGGCGCACGCCTCCATCAAGTATCCGCAATCCGGGAAGCTCGTGGGCGATTGGAAGGTCGGCAACAAGCTCGCGCATGACGGTGCCGGCGACCGTATCCAGGGCGGAAAGCTAGAGAAGCGCAAGGAAAACGGCGGGCTCTGCCAGAACTGCCATGCCCTCGCTCCCGGAGAGATCAACGTGGGCAATGTGGGACCGAGCCTGACCGGCTACGGCCTGCAGCGCGGGAATTCCGAGGCGACCGCGAAATACACGTACGAGAAAATCTACAATGCCTGGGCGTATTTCCCGTGCTCCAACATGCCGCGCCTCGGCGCCACTGGCCACCTCACGCCGGAACAGATCACCCACATGGTGGCGTACCTGATCGACCCGCAGTCCCCGGTGAACAAGAAATAAAGCGGAGGAATTCCCTCCCCACAAGGGCAACAAAAACAGCTTCCCTCCCCTTCCATCCCTCACTCCTGACCTCTCTCCCAAAGGGAGAGAGGAAGCTCGAGCCTCCCTTCTCGTTTCCCTCACTCCCGCCTCTCTCCCGAGGGGAAGAGGGGACTCGAGCCTCCCTTCTCCCCTCGGGAGAAGGGTCGGGGATGAGGGATGGAAGGGTCGGGGATGAGGGATGGAAGGGTCGGGGATGAGGGACCGGGAGGGCTAGGGTGGGGATGGGTTTAAGTGCGGCAGCGATTGTTAGCATTACCCCACCCCCATCCTGACCTTCCCCCTGAAGGGGAAGGAATTTTTTGATCTTCCCCCTGAAGGGGGAAGGAACAGTTTGGCCCTCTAGGAGTTTGTCGGACTTGGCCCCGACAAACTCCTAATGCAAAACCGGCGCCAGGAAAATTGCAAGGGAGCATGATAGATATGCGAATTCACCCTCAGTTTTCTTCACGTTCGACCCGTTCGGCGGGGTTTTTTTGGAATTGTCAGCCGGTTTTGCTTTTAGCAGCCTGTTCGGGCTGTTAAGTCCCACAGGCTGCTAGGGGAAAGGAACACCTTGACCAGCGGGTCTCGTGACACAGCAAGATTAGGACGGACCGCATCATGAGTATGGCTCGCCGCGAGTTCCTGCAAATCATGGCGGTCGCCGCGGCCTACGGACTGCCCGTGGGCAGCGGCAAGGCGCTCGCGGCGAGCCGCATCGATCGCTTTTATGACTTGCCCGGGATCGGCAAGGGCGTGACCTTGATGCACTTCACCGACTGCCACGCCCAGTTGCTGCCCATCTACTTCCGCGAGCCCGACGTCAACATCGGCCTCAATGCGGCGTTCGGCCGGCCGCCGCACCTGGTCGGCGAGGCGTTGCTCAAACACTTCAAGATCAGCCCCGGAACGCGGCTGGCGCACGCTTTCACCTATCTCGATTTCGCGAATGCCGCGCGCACCTACGGCAAGGTCGGCGGTTTCGCGCATCTGGCGGCGCTGGTAAAGCGCGTGCGCGCGCAGCGCCCCGGCGCGCTGCTGCTCGATGGCGGCGACAGTTGGCAGGGTTCGGCCACCGCGCTGTGGACCAAGGGGCAGGACATGATCGACGCGAGCAAGCTGCTGGGCGTCGACATCATGACCGGCCACTGGGAATTCACCTACGGCGCGGCTCGCGTGAAAGAGGCGGTGGCCCGGGATTTCGCGGGAACAATCGAATTCGTCGCGCAGAATGTGAAGACCGCCGATTTCGGCGACCCGGTGTTCAAATCGCACGTGATGCGCGAAGTGAACGGCGTGCCGGTGGCGATCGTCGGCCAGGCTTTTCCCTACACCCCGATTGCCAATCCGCGCCATTTCGTGGCCGACTGGACCTTCGGCATCCAGGAGGAAAACCTGCAGAAGACGGTGCACGACGCACGCGCTAAAGGCGCGCAGGCGGTGGTCCTGTTGTCCCACAACGGCATCGACGTCGATCTCAAGCTCGCCGCGCGCGTCACCGGCATCGACGCCATCCTCGGCGGACACACGCACGACGCGGTCCCCGATCCCGTGGTGGTCAAAAACGCCTCGGGCGCGACGCTGGTCACCAACGCCGGCTGCAACGGGAAGTTTCTCGCCGTGCTCGATCTCGACGTGCGCGGCGGCGCAGTCAGGGGTCATCACTATCGTCTGCTGCCCGTATTCTCCGACCTGATCGGACCCGAAACGGAAATGGCGGCGCTGATCAGAAAAGTCCGCGCGCCATTCGAGGCAAAGCTTGCCGGGAAGCTGGCGGTGAGCGAAGCGCTGCTCTACCGCCGCGGCAACTTCACCGGCAGCTTCGACCAGGTCATCCTCGACGCGCTGATGGAGGTCAAGGGCGCGGAAATCGCCTTCACGCCCGGCTTTCGCTGGGGCACCACGATATTGCCCGGCCAGACGATCACATTGGAGCATGTGATGGATCAGACGGCGATCACCTATCCGTATGTCACCGTCAACGACTTGGCCGGGGAGACGATCAAGAACATCCTTGAAGACGTCTGCGACAATCTTTTCAACCCCGATCCCTACTACCAGCAGGGCGGCGACATGGTGCGCGTCGGCGGCATGCAGTATACCTGCGACCCGGCGCAGAAGATCGGCAGCCGCATCAGCAACATGACACTCAAGGGCAAGCCGATCGAGGCAGACAAAAAATACAAAGTGGCAAGCTGGGCGCCGGTCGCCGAGGGCGCGTCGGGCGAACCGGTCTGGGACGTCGTGACCCAATACCTGCGCGACACCAAGGTAATCCGGCCGCCCACGCTCAACCGGCCGCGGCTGATCGGCGTCAAAGGCAATCCGGGCATCGCGTAAGTTACGTGCAAGGCAACCCAGGCAACGAGGTTGCCGAGACGAAAGCAACGGAGCTATGCCACCTCGAAATGCATTTGCTTGAGGCTGGACTCGGGCACACGCTTGCCAGCATCGAGGATCTCTATCCCGACAACTTGGCTTTGCTCGTTGAAGTCGAGAACGATCCCCGGCTTCACTTCCTCAGACTCAACGATCCTGGAATCATCAAGACGGAAGTAAAGTGCGTCCGATTCTCGGTCAAAATGAACCTTCATAGCTTGATCGATCGCTCAGCGATGACTGTTTGAGCATGCGCGGAGAGAACATACTTCGACATGCGCAGATTATATAGCATGCCTTCGTGGACATACTTAACTCTATTGCGCTTATTCATGTCCGCCTCTCGGTGAAATTATCTCCCCGGCCGGTCAGGTGTGGGTCGGGTGGTGAGAGACCAATTTCTAGCGATACGCTTCACGACGGTGTCGAACCGCAAAGATATCAACCAAGCGTTCCTTGTCGGACAGCCGATAAACAATGCGCCAGTCGCCCACGCGAATGCGCCAGAGATCGCTAGCGCCTTCCAGCTTTATCACGCCTGTGGGGCGGGGATTGTCCGCGAGCGCCTCAATACGCCTCAGAACGCGGGCAGCAACGGCCGGATCCAGCGCCTGAAGTTCTTTGCGCGCGGAACGCGCAAAGACTACAGCGTATTTAGCCACGCGCCTTGCGCTTGCCCTTGGCTCCGATCAGGCACTTTACCGTTGCCAAAGATTCACGCGGCTCGCTACGGCGACGATGAGCAAGGTAAGCGTCGTAGAGATCTTCCCAGAGACCTTTGTGCGTTTTGAGGTCAATAAGCACCGCCTTCTTCCGGCCTTTGCGGTCAATCAGAAACTCGATTCCTGGCATGTTCATAGCACGTTCCACGTATCAGATACTGCTAAGTATAACGCGCTGCAGGTCTTAGCCTCTACCCTGATCAAACAGTATGCGCACTTAGACGGGCTAAACAGGCGTCAGCGCGCTTCGCGCAGCATGTTCCAGAACGGCGCGAACCTGCTCGGGTGTAACACCGGGAAACCACTGCACGAACTGCGAAACCTGTGCGCCGTCCTCAAGGTTTTCAAACAGCGCGGCAACAGTCACGCGCGTGCCGCAGAACACCCAGGCGCCGCTGACACGTTGAGGGTCCCGCTCGACGGCGGGGCACGTTGACCAATCGATCATACGTTTAATGGTATCACCGTCAGGCTCTGAAGACTAACCACGCGCCGGCTAACCGCCGGCGCGCTTGCGCGATGTCCGTGTTGAGCGAGAGGTTACAGGTGCTGCGTAGGTTGCCATTTCCTCCCGTAGCACTCGCCGCAGTGTCTCAGCAAGAACCCCATCTTCGCGAGTGATGTGCTCCCGCAAAGCAAGGTTGATAAGGGTCTGATAATTCCCACCGCCCTGATCATGAACCTGACGGCGAAACCATGCGCCATTGCATGCACATACGTGCACGGCGTCAATGCCGATGAACAACACCTTCAACTATTCAACCGCAGGAAGGTGCTCTATCCCCCTTGCGAGGGAAGCGGGGTTGGGGGAGTGGATAGCGAACGCGCTAGAACGCTGCGCAAGTACTTGAGTGGATAGCGTCGAACAGCGAGTTTGACCCCTCGGCCTTAAGTATCGGTGAAGAAAACCGCTTCGGTTGGGTGACCCAGGCCGCTTGGGACGCTCTGGCTGAGGCGATTGACGTTCGCAAGCCTTTTCTGCGGCGCATTCGGGTAGAGCTTGCGAAAGCACTGCCCGAGTCCGCCAAAGCGCTCCTCGCACGACCCGAGTTCACCGGCGAGGAACGGCAATTTCTTGAGACCGTCGTCGGCATCGTGGAAGAGCACGCGAAGTTTGTGCTCGAGAAGGAATAGTCGACAAAATGGGTTTCAGCGTCGAACTGTCACCCCGGCCAGGAAATCTTCCAAGGCGCGTATTGGCGCAATATCTTCAAAAAGAACTTGACGCGACGCCTCGATGCGCTCGCAGATATGCCGGCGATACTGCGCGTCCTTTGCGAGCTTGACTACAAGCGCGATGTAGTCTTCTTCTGACGCCGCGACCAGTCCCGGCAGCCCCATCCGTTTCAGGATGCCGCTTGCCAGCCTGCCGCGCAGGAAGCGGCCTTCTCTGGTCACAATCGGAACACCGCATTCCACCGCCTGCATGGCGGTATTGAAACCGGAGAAACCGATGGTATCCAAATAAACATCGGCGCGTTTCATCAGCCCGTAAAACCCCGAACTGCTCTGCCAGGGAATGAACCTGACAAATTCATCAAAATCCAGCCCACTACGGACAAACACAATTTCGAGCCGCTGCCGCAGCTTCTCTGACACTTTGCTGAGCCGATGCGTAAAAAAGACAAATCGGCACCGGCCCAGTCTGCGGGCAATTTCGGTCAAAACCCAGTCGTGCTGCGGCGCATACTTGAACGGCACACCAGGACAAAGAAGCAGCGGCAACTCCGGTACGATGCCCAGGCCGTGCAGATCGGGACTCGCGGCGGCAACCGGGAAGGGCTTATAGAAACAGCCCAGATGGGGCAAAGCAACGAGTCGTTCAGTGTAATTGTCCTGCGCGTTCGGGGGCTCCAGATCCACCGCGGACAGGTAATAGTCGATTGTCGGTAGGCCGGTGGTTTCCGGATGGCCCCACGTGGCCACCTGGACCGGCGCAAGGCGCAGGCTGGCCAGCCTCATCGTCATGGGATCCATTCCGACTTCCGGATAAATCAACACGTCAGGTTGTTGGCCAATA
>Ga0156176_1164_pt1 | contig 28635 bp, 29 predicted proteins | sample RifCSPlowO2_12_FD_107829 | JGI IMG/M metagenome (GOLD analysis project Ga0156176, IMG submission 107829) | Betaproteobacteria bacterium RIFCSPLOWO2_12_FULL_62_58
CCCGGAAGTCGCGATGCACGGCATGTGGATGATGAACACCTACCTCCCGCTGTCGGTCGCGTTTCTCGACGTGAATGGCGCGATCATCAACATCGCCGACATGCAGCCGCATACGCGTGATACGCACGACACGGTGAAACCGGCGAAATATGCGCTGGAAACAAATCAGGGCTGGTTCAAGAAGCGCGGCGTCAAGCCCGGCGCGAAAGTCGAAGGCCTCGACCGCGCGCCGCCGGCGCGCTAGGTGATGGGCGATAGGTGATAGGAAAGTGTAGGTCAGGTTGCCGTATCGGTGGCTACCTGACGCTCAGTGGATGTCGGGGAACGCTGCGCGTACCCCAACCTACGTCGCTGCCGGCCGCTGATAAAAAAAACGCCCGAGGTTTTCTCGGGCGTTTTTTCCTATGAAGCGGGCGGGATCAGCCGAAAACCGCCGTCCGGAACACGCCGCCGCTTGCAGTCATGAAAAACAGCATCGGGATCGACAGCATGGTATTAGTGCGCGAAGCAAGGAACGCCAACCGGCGCGCCTTGGCCTTTTCTTCGTCGGTCGCCGACACGATTCCGAGAATTTTCTTCTGATTGGGCCAGATCAGCACCCATACGTTGAACAGCATGATGGTGCCGAGCCAGGCGCCGACGCCGATCGGGTAATACGCAGGCTTCAGGAATAGGAACACATCGAAGAAGTGTTTGCCGGCGATCATCGCGCCGGCGAGGAAGGTCACCACCGCCGCCCAGCGGAACCAGAACAGCGCGCGCGGCGCCACGTGCTTGGTGATACCGGCGCCGGTATTGTCGGCAGCGGCGGCTTTCAGCGCGTCGACCTGCACGAAGTTGAAGTAATACAGCAGCCCGATCCACATCACGCCCGCCAGCACATGCAGCCAACGTCCCAATCCGAGTTGTATGATATCCATGGTTTTCCCCTCACTGCAGTGCGAATTTGACGATTTGGTACAGGATCAAGGTGAGGATCAGGCCAGAGATCACCGTGCCCCACAGGGAGTCGAGCGGATTTTTCATTAGTATTCCTCCACTTGGCAGAGTTTTTCAGGGTACTACAGCGTTTGTATTCTAGCCCTCTTTCCCGGCGCCGGCAATGCTTGAGTATTTTGCTCGCCTATTGGTGCCGCGAAGCCCATCTGCACCGAGTGTTGACTACCGCCCGTTTGCGCGAGCGGGAGGGTGCGTCACACGCACCATGGCCCGGTGCGCACGGCGCACCCTACGCGGTTCCGCACAATAAGGCCGTGCCTCGCCCTGACAACCGGTGGACTTTTTCGGCATCCCGCCAAGATCGCCCCCGGTGGCCGGTCTTGCAGACAAGGAACCGACCGCCGAAATTCGGTAAACTAGCATAAACTAGCAATAACCGCATCACCAGTGGATCGCTGTTGCAACGATCGAAAGGAGCTTCGCATCGACCAGGCTCCCCGTTAAAGTAAACCATGAATTGGAAAGTTTTTTCACTGTTGGCATCATTCGCAGCGTTGACCGCACCCGGCGCGAGTGGCAGCGACCTGCGCGGACTACAGCCTGCAAATGACCCGCCGGGCTTGATCGCGCCCACGTCGCGTTGGCTAGGACCAACAAGCGCAGCCACGGTTGACCTGAGTGCTGACGGTCGCGCGGCCAATCTTGCAGACGCGCAACACAACCGGGAGAGATACACGCTCTATGGCGGCGTCCGCGAGGTGCCGCGGCTCGGCCCGCGGGCAACGGAGTCGTACGGGGGGGTGCTCTACCCGCTTACGGAAAACTGGGGTTCATCGCTTGAAGCCGGCGTCACCCAAGACACACAGTTCACGCCCCGGCGCTATTCGCTTTTCGGACAGCTCCATACGACGCTCTCCGCAGGACGCGAGCTGAGCCTCGGCTTGAAGTACATTTACGATTATCCCCAAGCGCCATTCTTCGGGCTCAGCAGCGAGAGCGCCGCAGGAATCACCAACGGCCTCGCGCTCGCACCTCGCTTCGGCGGCGGAGCCGGCTACCAGCTTCAACTAAGTTACCTCTACGGCGTACGCAACACTGTGGGACTCGCGTATGCTTCGGGCAGAGAGCTTGAATACTTCGGATCGCCGTACGACGCGCTCGCTGACACGCGCCAGTTTATGCTGACCGGCCAGCACTGGCTGTCTCCCAACTGGGCGTTGAACTACGACGTCTACTCGCCAGACAGCAATCTCTTCCGCCGCCAGGGCTTGAGACTCGGGCTGCGCTACCGGTTCTGACGCCCGTCCGGCGTTAATCAACCCGTGATTCAAAGGAGAACGATGATGCACTCTGTTGCTTTCCGGCGCCACGCGCTGTGCGCTTTGGCGGCCGCCTCAGCGCTATGTTCCACCGCCGTCTTCGCCCAAGCCCCTGCGACAGCTTATCCGGCCAAGGTGGTGCGGGTGATCGTGCCGTTCGCGCCCGGCGGTGGCAGCGACATCACCGCGCGCCAAGTGTCGCAAAAACTGAGTGAAAGCCTCGGCCAGCAGTTCGTGGTGGACAATCGCGGCGGCGCCGCCGGCCTGATCGGGATGGAACTCACCGTGAAGTCGCCGCCAGATGGCTACACCATCATGGTGATGTCGGGCAGTTTCTCCGCGACCCCGGCGACGCACAAGCCGGCCTTCGACCCGATCAACAACATCATCGCCGTAGCGGAGGTCGGATACACGCCGTTCGTGCTCTCGGTGCACCCGTCGCTTCCGTCCAGGACCGCCAAGGAGTTGATCGCGCTGGCGCGGTCGAAGCCAGGGGAGGTGGTCTTCGCCTCCAGCGGCATCGGGGGGCTCACGCATTTCGCCACCGAACTCATGGTCAACATGGCCAAGATCAAGATGGTGCACGTGCCGTACAAGAGCACCGGCGCAGCGATGGCCGACCTGCTGGCGGGTCGCTGCCAGTTGATCGTCGGCAGCCTGCTGCCGACGACGCCGCACTTCAAGACCGGCAAACTGCGGCCGCTGGCGGTGACCACCGCGAAGCGCTGGTACTCGCTGCCCGACGTTCCAACCCTGGGCGATGCCCTGCCCGGCTATGAAGTCGAACTATGGTTCGGCGTGATGGCGCCGAAAGGTACGCCACGTCCGATCATCGACCGTCTCAATGGCGCGATAAACAAGTTCCTCCAAGAGCCCGAAATGAAGAAGAACCTCGATGCCCAAGGCATGGTGCCGTCGGGCGGCGCGCCGGAGAAATTCGACAAGCGCATCCGTGGCGACTACGAGCGCTGGGTCAAGGTGGTCAAGGAGGCCAACATCAAGATCGAATAGATCGTGACTGGAACCACGTGACTGGTGGGGCGTGACTGGTGAGGCGTGACTGGTGGGGCGTGACAGGTGATTCGTGACCGGTCACGTTTTTTAGTCACGCTTCATCAGTCACGTTCTATCAGTCACGCTCCATCCGTCACGTTCTATCAGCCACGTTCTATCAGTCACGCTCCATCCGTCACCAGTTCCGTTTTTACTGCTGTCTGCCCGCCTTATCAGTGAGCGGCACGAAGCGCACTCCCAGCACTTCGCGCCGCGTGATCCCGCCGTCCGGCTGTTTCTCGATCAGGTAGAGCGTCTGGGCGCCCGATTGCGTGCCGACCGGAATCACCAGTTTCCCGCCGGGTTTCAACTGATCCATCAACGGCTGCGGAACCTCGCGCGCTGCCGCCGTTACCATGATCGAATCGAAAGGCGCGTGCTCGGCCCAGCCCTGATAGCCGTCGCCGATTTTGGCCACGATGTTGCGATAGCCCAACGCCTCGAAGCGCTGCGCGGCCTCGCGCCCGAGCGGCTCGACGATCTCGATGGTGTAGACGATGCGGGCGAGTTCAGCGAGCACCGCCGCCTGGTAGCCCGAGCCGGTGCCGATCTCGAGCACCTTGTCGGTGGGCTTGATGTCCATGAGATCGGTCATCAGCGCGACGATGAACGGTTGCGAAATGGTCTGGCCGCTGCCGATCGCCAGTGGCCGATTGTGATAGGCGCTGCGCTCCTCGCTCGGGGGCACGAAGCGGTGGCGCGGCACTTTCACCATCGCCGCCATCACGCGCTCGCTCAGCGCCGCGCGGCCGGTCTCGAACCGCGTCTCGCGCGTGAGCCGCGCGATGTCTTCCAGCATCTGGCGGCGCTGCGCCGCGTAAGCGTCCTGAGCATCGGCAGTCACGATCCCCCCCGCGGCAAGCACTAAACCGCCGATCAAAGCCGTAAAGAAACGTCGTAGGTCCATCATAAACAAAAAAGGGCATACCCGATAAGTCCAGTATGCCCCTCAAGCCGCGGCCTGTGCAATCTGGCCGCGGCAGCGCGACCTCTGACCGTTGTTGGCGAGATCGTTGCGCCGAAGCGTCGGTCGCCTGCGCACCTGCACGGTCGCATCCCCGTGAACGGGGCCCCTGCTCCGCGCTCCGGTGCGCTACTCCCGTTCGATCAGCCCTTCATGCACGTGCTCATAAACTTCTTGCGCTCGTCGCCTTTGAGCTTTTTGTCGCTGGCGTCTTTGCTGCAGTCTTTCATTTTTTTCTGCTGAGCCTTCTGCTTCTCGGTCGGTTCCTTTTTTGCTTTGGCCTTCTTCTCGGCCTTCGCCGGTGCGGCTTTCTTTTCATCGGCCTTGGCCGGTGCCACTTTCTTCGCCTCGGCCTTGGCCGGTGCGGCCTTGGCCGGCGCCGCCTTCTTCTCGGCGTCTTTCGCCTTGTCCTGCGCCAACGCGAACGGCGATACCGCGAACATGAAACACAACGCTGCGATCAGCTTCTTCATCCTGAGCTCCTCATTTGATGTGCACCCCAACCCGTCCTCGAAGACGGAATCCCTGTGCCAGGAATTCACCTGACATTCGCCATAACGCGCGATGTCCTAACCGCGATGACACAGTCCGAAAGTCTCAGCCAGCAACTCGTACGATTTCATCCGGCTGTCATAATCGCCGGTAATGGTGATCGCCATCAGCTCGTCGGCCTGGAAAATCTCCCGCAGATCCATGAGCTTATCTCGCACCGCGGCGGGCGTGCCCAGCACCACCCGCTGGCGGTGAAAAGCCATGCGCCGGCGGTCGGCGTCGGTATAGGGATGGTTTCGGACCTCCTCGTGGTTGGGGACCGGCGCGTTCACGCCGTAATCCGTGTTGAGCCGCCGCAGATCAATGCTGCCGGCGAGCCGTTCCGCCTCCTCGGCGGTATCTGCGCAGATTACGAACACGCACAGCAACGCCTGCGGCACAGGCTCGCGCTGCGACGGCTCGTAGCGGCGCCTGTAGTCATGCATCACAGCGTCTCCGCCCTGCGCGCTGATGAAATGCGCGAATGCGAAGCGCAGGCCCAGCCGGGCCGCCAGCGCGCCGCCGTAGTCGGAGGAGCCGAGCAGCCAGATCTGCGGCGCGGTCGGCCCCGCCGGCATGGCCTTCACTTTCGCGAACGGATGGTCGGCCGGCAGCGCGTCGTCGAGATACGCGACGAGGTACTGCACCTGCTCGGGAAACTGTTCCGCGCCGTGATAACGGCCCTCACCCATCGCCAGCGCGGTCATCTGGTCTCCGCCCGGCGCGCGCCCGATGCCGAGATCGATACGCCCCGGGTAGAGCGCTTCGAGCATGCGGAACTGCTCCGCCACCTTGAACGGGCTGTAGTAGGGCAGCAGCACGCCGCCGGTGCCGACCCGAATGGTCGACGTCGCCGCGGCAACGCGCGCTGCCAGGATCTCGGGACACGGATCGGCGAGCGCCGCGATCGCATGATGCTCTGCAAGCCAGTAACGGTAATAGCCGAAGCGTTCGGCCGCCTGCGCAAGCTTGATCGTCTCCTGGATCGCCTGTGCCGGCGTGAACCCGCTGATGATGGGAGACTGGTCGAGGATGCTGAGGCGAATATTTGTCATTTGTCAATTTTAAAGCAGGGTGCGCCGTGCGCACCGCATCGGGACTGGTGCGTGGGACGCACCCTACAAATCAGCGTTCTGAACCGCGGATGAATTCGTCGAGCACCGAGCACCACGCCGCAGCGAGGTTGCCGCGGTTGTAACCGCCGCCGCCGAAGCCCATGATCCGTCCGCCCGCCATTTCGTTGGCGAGCTCGCACAGGCTTTGCGCCGCGTGCGCGTGCGCCGCCGGGGTGTACTGCAGATGCGCGAGCGGGTCGCCCGCGAGGCTGTCGGCGCCGCACTGGAACACGATGAACTCGGGCTTGAAGCGTTTGAGGTGTTCGACCACGCGTTCCCATTCGTGGAGAAACTGCTGGTCGCCCCAGCCCGGCTGCATCGGAATGTTGAGCTTGAGTCCCTCGGCCGCGCCTGTGCCGCGCTCAAACGCATGTCCCGTGCCGGGATAAAGGAAGTTTCCGTCCTCGTGGATGTCGGCGTAAATGAGGTCGGGATCCTCTTCGTACGGATAGTAGAGCCCGTCGCCGTGATGCACGTCGATGTCGACGTAGGCCACGCGCTTGATGCCGTATTGCGTGCGCAGCGTGTCGATCACCACGCCGCAATCGTTGAACACGCAGAAGCCGGCGGCGGCGCCGGGCCGCGCGTGGTGAAGACCCCCGATCGGCTGAAACGTGCGGTAGCATTCGCCGCTCATCACGCGCGCGAGTCCCTCCAGCGCCGCGCCCACCACGTTCGCCGACGCGTCATAGACGCCGGGGTACGCGGGCGTGTCGCCGTAGTCGATCGAGCCGTGGCCCAGCCGCGAAAGGTGATCGACACGATCGACATATTCGTCGGTGTGAAAGCGCTCGATCTCCTCGCGCGCCGCGGCGCGCGGTTCGCACAGCCTCACCCGTTTCTCCAGCCCCTGCTTCACCGCCTCCTTCCGGAATGCGTCCTGGCGATCGGGCCCGAACGGGTGACCGCTGGGGAAGCCGTACTTGCCCAGCGCTTCGCCTACGTATAACGACACTTCGGATTTCACCCGCTTGCCTCCTTGGACGCCACCACAGTCTGCGAGATCTTCAGGAGCCGCGCCGCGTTGCTGCCCAGCATGAGGTCGTGGTCCCGGGTCGGCAGCTCGGTGAGCCCATCGACCCACTGGACCGGTTGCACGTAACACATGTCGGCCGGATGATCGCTCCCGAGCACCACGCGGTCGGCCCCGACCAGTCGGACCAGGTACATCATCATGGGATGGTGGTGGCTGATGGTGTCGTAATGAAACCGCCGCAGATACGTCGAGGGCGGCCGCGTCATGTGCCTGGTCTCGGACCGCACGGTCGTGCCGTGGTCCATGCGCCCGATCAGCGCGGGGAACGTGCCGCCGGCGTGCGGAAGTATCACGTCAAGCCCTGGAAACGCATCCATCACACCGCCGAACACGAGGGAGGCGGCTGCGATTCCGGTATCATACGGGTTGCCGAGGAAGTTGCGCAGGTGGTAGCGGCGCATGCGCTCGGCGCCGACCGGATTGACCGGATGCAGAAAGATCGGCAGGCCGAGTTCCTCGCAGCGGGCGTAGACCGGAAAGAATTCCTTTTCGTCGAGGTTCATGCCGTTCACGTGGGTGGCCATGTAGACGCCGCGGATGCCGGGAAGCTTCGCGGCCCGGCCGAGTTCCTGCAGCGCAAGCTCCGGCGCCTGCATCGGCACCATCGCCAGGCCGAGGAACCGGTCCGGATACTGGCGATGCGCCGCGGCGCAGGCGTCGTTGTACACCTGCGAGAGCTTGAGCCCGAACGCGGGCGGCGCCCAGTACACCATCGGGCTGGTGAGCGAGAGCGCGTGCACGTCGACGCCCGACTCGTCCATCGCTTTGAGTCTGGTGCCGAGGTCCATATACGCCGGCTGAAAGACCGACTTGATCCCGGGCACCGCAAGAGTCACGAATCCGCGGTCGTTCTTCCCGATGGTGGCCCCATTCCGGGCGCCTTCTTTCTCGAGCAGTTCCACAAACTCAGGCGCGTGCCAATGCGCATGGATATCGATGACCGGCCCGCCGTCGCTGCGCCAGCCGCGCGTTACCTGCTGGTACGTGTCCGCACTCGTCGCCATCAGCGCATGCCTTCCGCAATTGCTAATCCATCAAAAACTTTTCGCCTTCCTTGGTTCATATGCCCCTCCCTAGGAGTTTGTCGGACTTAGGTCGGATAAACTCCTTAGCAGCCTGTCAGCGTGCTAAGCCCGATAGGCTGCTAGATCTTGAACAGCCGCGCCGCGTTGCCGCCCAGTATCAAGTCGCGTTCCTTTGCCGGCAGATCGGGGACCCCGTCCAGCCAATCGACCGGCCGCACATAGCCCATGTCGGCGGGGTGATCGCTGCCGAGCACCACACGGTCCGCGCCAACCAGGCGGATCAGGTACGTCATCATCGGAACGTGGTGGCTGATGGTGTCGTAATGGAAACGGCGCAAATAGGTCGACGGCGGCCGCTTCATGTGCTTGGTCTCGGGCCGCACCGTCGTACCGTGGTCCATGCGCCCGATCAGCGCCGGGAACGCGCCGCCCGCGTGCGGCAAGACCACGTCGAGCCTGGGAAAGATATCCATCACACCGCCGAAAACGAGCGAGGCCGCGGCGATCCCGGTGTCATAGGGGTCGCCGAGGAAGTTGCGCAGGTAAAAGCGGCGCATGCGCTCGGCGCCGACCGGGTTGATCGGGTGCAGGAATATCGGCCACCCGAGTTCCTCGCACTTCGCGTAAACCGGGAAGAAGCGCTGCTCGTCCAGGTTCATGCCGTTGACGTGGGTGGCCATGTACACGCCGTGAATGCCCGGAAGGTCGGCGATCCGGATGAGTTCCTTGAGTGCGAGATCCGGCGCCTGCATCGGCAATGACGCCAAGCCAACCAACCGCCGAGGGTGCTGCTGGTACGCTTTGATCAGAGCGTCGTTGTATACCTGCGAGAGCTTGAGCCCGAACGCGGGCGGCGCCCAGTACACCATCGGCATGGTGAGCGAAAGCGCATGCATGTCCACGCCCGAAGCATCCATAGCCGTCAGCCGGGTGTCGAGCTCCGTGTACGTCGGCCGGAAGACTTGCGCCATCCCGGGCACGGCGACCGTCATCAGGCCATTCTCGTTTCTGCCGATCTTCACCCCGTTCGCCGCGCCCTCTTTCTCGAGCAGCGCGACCCACTCCAGGGGAAACCAGTGCGCGTGGATATCGATGACCGGGCCGCCGTCGCTGCGCCGGCCGAGCGTTGTCTGCGTTCGGGTTGGCGTGACCGCGCATCCCGCCATCAGCGCGCCGCCCGCCGCCGCTAACCCGTACAGAAACTTGCGTCGCCCGAACTGCATACTCCCTTTCCTGGGTAAGTTCAAAACAGCGTCAGCTGCCCGTCGCGCTGCGGCGGGCGGAACCGGGTCGTGTCGAGCGTTCGATTGCGCCGATCGCCATTGAAGCCGAACCGTTTGCACGCGATCTGGAAACGCTGTGCCAGCAAATCCGCAAGCTCGCCCGTGCCGCGCATGCGGCTGCCGAAGCCGGGATCGTTTTCGCGTCCGCCTCGCATCTCGCGAACGCGACTCATCACGTGGTCGGCCTTGAGCGGATAATGCCGCACCAGCCAGTCCTTGAACAGGTCCTTGATCTCCCACGGCAGACGCATCAGCACGTAGCCTGCCTGCCGCGCGCCGTGTTCCCACGCCGCCTCCAGCACCGGCTCGATCTGATGGTCGGTGAGAAACGGGATCACCGGCGCCACCAGCACGCCCACCGGAATGCCTGCCTCGGAGAGGGTTTTGATCGCCTGCAAGCGCCGCTGTGGCGCCGAACAGCGCGGCTCGAGCCGCCGCGCCAGCTCATGGTCCAGGTTGTTGACCGAGATGAAGACATTGACCAGATTCCTTTCGGCCATCGGTGCGAGGATGTCGATATCGCGCTCGACCATCGCGCCCTTGGTCACGATGCCGACCGGATGGTTGAATTCCGAGAGCACTTCCAGAATGCCGCGCGTGATCTTGTAGTCACGCTCGATCGGTTGATAGGGATCAGTGTTGGCGCCGAGCGAAATCACTTCGCATTTGTACCCCGGCCGCGACAACTCCTCGCGCAGCAATTCCGCGGCGTTGACCTTGGCAAACAGTCGCGTCTCGAAATCGATCCCGGGCGAGAGATTGCGGTAGGCATGGCTCGGCCGAGCGTAACAGTTGTGGCTCACCACGCCGTTCGCAATAAAATCTTCGGTATCCGTCGTGATGTCGTAAAGCCGCAGCGCCTTGCCTATCGGTTCGACGCTGACGATGCCCAGACGGGCATCGCTTTTCACGGCCTGACCGCCGATCTCGCGCTTGCGCGTGATGGCGGGATCCACGCTGTGGAAGAAGCGCAGATGCTCGCGTAACCCTCCGGCCAGGCGCATGACTTCTATGGGTTTTAGTTGTTCACGGCGCACGTGCTCCAGCGCAAACCGGAAATTGAGGGTCCGCAGGCAACGGCTGATCCAGGCGATGATCTCCTTATCGGTGTTGCTGATTCTCAAGATGCCCTGACTGTAGCTGCCCTCCGCGTCGAAAATCCCGGCGAGGAAGCCGGCAGTCCACCCGGGCGAAGGCGCCGCGGGCCAGGCGATGAGTGCGCGGATCTGTTCCACGTTCGGGCGCGCGTGCGTGCGGATCGCATGCATGACCCGGCGCCCGGCGGCGGCTTTCTGAAACACAAATTCCTGCGTGGCGATCTGCCAGTCGCGCAGATACTCCTGCGCCCGCTGAAGCGCTTCCGTGTCGCATAGCGCCAGACGGAACTGATGCTGGTCGTCGTGCGCCCGTCCGGCGCGTTGGTAGTGGTACGACGCCAGCAGGCCATCGCCTCGAATGAGGCCGTACAGGTACCCGAGCCGGTAATCACGGTCTTTAGCAGGCGGTGACGCAAATGCCCCCGTTCCCATGAGTTTGTTGCCGGTCGTAAGATGCATCCGCTGCTTGCCGCTTCCGGAATCGGCAACAAACTTCCATCCCCGCTCAGTGAGGAAGCGGTGATCCGCGCCCGCGACGAGCGATGTACCGTCTTCAAGGGTGATCCGATAAGCTGGCTTGATGACGCTCCAGTGCGCGAGCACGTGAGCCTTCACATACCGCCGGTACCAGCCGCTGCGCACGGTGCCATAGATCGCGTCGCCAGCTCGCACATCCGCGATCGGCCGCGTGGTGCCGTCGGCCATCAGGATAGGCGTATCGCCACCTACACAGTAGACACATCCATGCTCGCATCCCTGATAGGGATTGATCGACTGGGTGAACGGGATGTCGGGCGAGTTGTTGCGCGTGATGATGCTTTTTGCGCGCTCCTCGGTGACGTAGGTCTTGAGCGGCGGCAAATCGTCGGGCGGCGTGTTCCAGCCGTCGTCGTACGCCTCGCGCGTGACGTTCTCGAAGCGGCCCTCGGGGTTGATGCCCGCCCCGCGCCCCTTGCGCGGGTCGGCGTGTTTTCCCGATAAGGTCTTGAGTGGCATTACAATGGCTGAGCGATCTCAACACACACTATAACGAATTCCCGCGTGCGTTGGGGTGTGTTATCCCGTGATCGGTTACGCCTCCCCGACGCTGCGGAGCAATTCCCGCGCAAGGTCTTGCGAGAAGTAAAACCCGTGTTTGGCAAGGTGCGCCAAATAGGGCCGAGCCGCCGGAATCAGGCCGCGTCGCCGCGCGACCGCCACGATGCCAAGCGTGCCCGTGACCGCGATGCCTAGTGTCGCAGCGCGCGGTTGCCCAATGCGCCAATGACCATTAACATGCAGGGCAAAACACGAGCTCTCGCTGCGTCTGGTAACGCATCGCGGCAGGATTACAGGCGGCTTTCCTTCCCGCATCACAGTACCTGGAAGTACGGACATAAAAGACGAGGAGGAGCATGATGCAGCACCGAATGGGTTGTGCGCGCGCGATCGCCGCGCTGACACTGTGTTTCATCCCGGGTTTGCTGTCTGCGCAAACCTATCCCAACAAACCGGTCCGCATGGTGGTCGCATCGGCGCCAGGCGGCGGCACCGATTTCGTGGCACGCGTCTTGAGCACCAGGCTCACCGAGAACCTCGGGCAGCCGGCCGTGATCGACAACCGCGGCGGCGCCGGCGGCACCATCGGCACCGACATCGTGGCCAAAGCCCCGCCCGACGGCTACACGCTGCTCATGGTGTTCATCAATTTCTCGATCCACCCCAGCCTCTACCAGAAACTGCCGTACGACCCGGTTAAGGATTTCGCGCCGGTATCCACGCTCGCTACCACCCCGCTCATCCTGGTAGTCAATCCCCAGGTGCCGGCCAAGTCGGTGAAAGAGCTGATCGCGCTCGGTAAGGCGCCGGGCAGCAGGCTCAACTACGCCGCGCCCGGCGTGGGCTCGCTCGGACATCTTGCCGGCGAGCTGTTCAAGAACATGACCGGCGTCAACATGGCACACGTGGCGTACAAAGGCGGCGGCCCGTCCATCACCGCGCTGATCGGCGGCGAGGTGCAGGCGTATTTTGCCACCATGCCCGCGGCGCTCGCGCAGGTGAAGGCCGGGCGGTTGCGCGCGCTTGCCGTGACCAGCGCAAAGCGCGCCGCAGCGGAACCCAATATTCCGACCATCGCCGAGTCCGGCGTGAGCGGCTATGACGTGACCGGCTGGTTCGGCGTCATGGCGCCCGCGCGAACGCCCAAGGCGGTCGTCACGCGCCTCAACCAGGAGTTCGTCAAAGCGTTGGGCTCACCGGACGTGAAGGAGCGCCTGTCCGCCGAAGGCCTCGATCCCGTGAGCAGCACACCGGAGGAGTTCGCCGCCACCATCAAGTCCGATATCGCAAAATGGGGCAAAGTCGTCAAGGAATCGGGCATCAATCCGGCGTAAACGGGAGTCTGACCGCAAATGTCTAACGCAGTGCGCTACGAAGTACGCGACCACATCGCCTTCATCACGCTCAACCGGCCGCAGGCCAAGAACGCGCTCAACCGCGCGATGCGCAAAGAGCTGCAGACGGCGTACACCGACGTCAAATTCAATCCGGCCATCTGGCTCGCCATCCTCACCGGCGAGGGCGACGTATTCTGCTCCGGCAAGGACCTGTTCGAGAAGGTGGCCCCGGAAGACGACGACGGCAGCGTGATGTCGAACGACGAGCTCTACATCTTCCAGCGCAACATCTACAAGCCGATCGTTCTCGCCATCAACGGGCCGTGCCTTGCGCAGGGCGGCGGTTTCGCGTTGAACGCCGACATCCTGATCATGTCGGAGCGGGCCTCGCTCGGCTGGCCGCAGGTCAAGCGCGGCATCTCCTCGGTGAGCGGCCCGACGCTGCTGCCGCACGCGATCGCGTGGAACCAGGCGATGGGCTATCTCATGCGCGGCAAGCCGATCCCGGCGCAGGAATGCCTGCGGCTCGGCATCGCCAACGAAGTCGTGCCGCACGAGCAGCTGATGCCGGCCGCGGAGCGCTGGGCCGCGGAAGTGCTCGAGAACGCGCCGCTCGCGGTGCACGCCATCAAGGAAGCCGCGCGCCGCGGCCAGGAAATCCCGTTCGACAAGCGCGCCTTCCTCGCGCGCGATGTCGCCAACCGCGTGCTGCTTTCGGAAGACTCGAAGGAAGGCGTGCTCGCCTTCAGGGAAAAACGCAAGCCGCAGTGGAAAGGCCGCTAGCCCCTCTGACAACCCAGGTGCATGCCATGAACTCGATCTCCAGGTTCGCCGCCGCCGTCTGCGCAGCCGCAATTGCGCTCGCTGCAACCAGCTACGTTGCCGCACAGAGCTACCCCGCGAAGCCGGTGCGCATGATCGCGCCGTTCCCGCCGGGCGGCGGCGTGGACGCCTCGGCGCGCATCATCGCCCAGGCGCTCTCCGAGTCTCTCGGGCAGCAGATCGTCATCGACAACCGCCCCGGAGCGAGCGCGCGCATCGGCACCGAGCTTGCCGCCAAGGCCGCGCCCGACGGATACACGCTGCTCCTGGGAAGCGTCGGGCCCAACGCCATTATCCCGAGCGCCTATCGCAATCTTCCCTACGACGGGGTCAAGGATTTCGCGCCGGTGAGCGTGGTGGCGACTTCCGCGTACGTGCTCGTGGTCCATCCCTCGCTGCCGGCAAAATCGACGAGGGAGCTGATCGCGCTCGCCAGGGCGCAGCCCGGCAAGCTCGACTTCGCGTCGACCGGCATCCTCGGCGGACCGCATCTTTGCGGGGAACTGTTCAAGAGTCTCGCCAAGCTCAACATCGTGCACATCGCGTACAAAGGCGGCAGCCCGCAGATGACGGCGCTGCTCTCTGGCGAGGTGTCGCTCGCGTTCGCGAGCCTGCCGACCGCGATGCCGTACGTGCAGGTCGAAAGGCTGCGCGCGCTCGGGGTCACCAGCGCCAAGCGCCTCGCCACGGTGCCCAACCTGCCGGCGATCGCGGAAGTCCTGCCCGGCTACGAGGTGCTGCAATGGTACGGCGTGCTCGCGCCGGCCGGCACCCCGCGCGAGATCATCGCCAAGTTACACAACGAGATCTCCAGGGCGGTGAAGACGGCAAAGGTGCGGGAGCAGTTCCAGCGTCTGGGCTCCGATGCGGCAAGCAACACGCCCGAGGAGTTCGCCGTCCACATCAAGGCGGAGATCGCGAAGTACGGCAAGCTGATCAAGGCCGCCGGGATCCCGGTCGAATGAGGGTCTGAGTCGACGATCCCGCTCACTCAATCCTGATCGGCAGTGCGAATTTCCTGACTTTCTTCCCGTCGAGCTCGCCGGTGCGGTTCGGCAGCAGCGTGGAAGCCTCACCGAGGCCGACAATGCCTTCCGTCGGTGTAAAGCTTGACGATCACGCGCCGCGCCATCCTGGTGACGCCGGTCGCCTGCTCGTACGGGCGCGCGTACGCCATTCCGATGGGAAACACTTCCATCCTCGTGATCTTCATCCCTCCCCCTTGTCCCGGCTGATGAAATCCGCGCGCAACATCGCGCGCCCGCAGCCGCGCTAGCCGCAGGGTTCGCCGGCGACCGCGGCGATTTCCTCCGCCGCCATGCCGAGCCAATCGCGCAGCACCTCCGCGGTGTGCTGGCCAAGGGTCGGAGGCGGCGCCATCTCGGTTCGCGTCACCGACATGATCCACGGCGGCCCGACGACCCGAATTCTGCCCGACACCGGATGATCGAGCGTGCGGACCAGCCCGCGGTGCGCGACCTGAGGGTCGGCGAGCGCCTGCGCGTAATCGTTGACCAGTGCGTAGGGAATGCGTTCAGCTTCGAACCGCTGCATCCAATCCTCAGCGGGCTGCTCGGCAAGGCGCCGCGCGACCAGTTTGTTCACTTCCTTGCGGTGCTTCACTCGCAGCGCCATGTTGCGAAAGCGCGGGTCATCGATCCACTCCTCGTGCTCCATCGCGCGGCAGAACGGCGCCCATTGGTTCTCGTTCTGTACCATGATCGCGAGCCACAAGCCGTCCGCGGTTTCATAGGTGTTGGCGGGCACGCGCAGCGGGTTTTCGTTGCCCAGGCGCCCCGGTGAAATCCCCGCCTGCAACGTCTCTCCCATGCGCACGCCGAGCGCGGCAAGCATCGCATCCTGCATAGAGAGATCGATGTACTGGCCGACGCCGTCGCGCTTCACCACATGCAACGCAGAAACGATGGCGCAGGCAGCGAACATTCCCGCGATCACGTCGGCGAGCGGCGCGCCCACCATGATCGGCTCCCGGTCGGGCTCTCCGGTCACGCTCATGACGCCTGTGACCGCCTGAATGATGGGATCGAGCGCAAGCCGGTTGCGATACGGCCCGGTCTGGCCGAACCCGGAAAGTGAGCAGTATACGAGGCGCGGGTTAAGCTTGTTTACGTCCTCCCATCCGAGTCCCAGCCGGTGCGCAGTGCCGGGCGCGAAGTTCTCGACCATCACGTCGGTGCGCCCGGCGAGCCTGAGCGCCAGCGCGCGCTGGGCCTCGTCCTTGAGATCGAGCGCGATGCTCTTCTTCGAGCGGTTCAACGCGTTGAAGTAGTCGTGATGCCCTTCACGGCCCTTGTAGGGCACGGTGCGCCTCAGATCGTCGCCGTGCCCCGGGCGCTCGATCTTCACCACTTCCGCTCCCATGTCGGCGAGCATCAGCGTGCAGTACGGCCCGGCCACCACCTGCGTGAGGTCGAGCACGCGCAGCCCGGCAAGGGGCGGCTTGGCCGGCTCAGCCATGGCGGCGCGGGACAATCCCGCTCGCGTTGCCGACGATGACCTTGTCGCCCTTCTGGTTTTCGATCCATACGTCGCAGTGGAGCCGCACGCCATCCGCGGTCTCCTCACGGCGGGTGACCGTGCCCTTCGCCACGCAGAAATCGGTCACGAAGACCGGGCGCCGGAACGTGAGCTCGCACTTGCCGCCCTCGATCCAGCCGCGCTCGAAACAAACGCGCAGCTGCTGGAATATCAGCGCCGCGACCTGCGGCCCGACCGCGACCGGCGCCGGCAGCCCCTCGCGGCGCGCCGCTTCCGTGTCGGTGTGTATGGTTTTTTCGTCGGCGCGCTTGAAATGCTCGAGCCGGAACTGGCGCGCGATCTGCGGCAGCTCGTAGCCGACCGACGTATCAGCATCAAGAATCGCCATCAGAGCCCCCCGCTAGATCTTCTCCGGCTTGATGCCGGAATCGATGCCCTTGCCCGCGCGCGGCGCGGTGCGCTCCACGAAGTCCAGAACGTGGGTGCGGCGGGTGCGAAAAATGACGTTGCCTTCAGGATCCACCGCCTCCGCCTGATAGACCACGAACTCGCGGTCGTTCTTGACGTACTTGTCGGCGATGGAGCCGGTAACCTTGAGCGTCACACCGGGCATGATCGGCCGCACGTTCTCCAGCTCCCATTTGTAGAACAGCCCGCGCACGTTGTAGGCGCGGGAAAACAACCAGCGCGGCGGACGATAGCTGATCTGCGGCGGCGCAATGCGCCTGCCCCATGGCGAATCGACGCTGAACCACAGGTGGTAGTCCATGTCCATTTCGCACTGCTGGTTGATCATGTCCTCGGTGACCATCCATTCCATCGACCCCAGCGTCTGGCCGACCTCGATCTCGTCGTATGTCGCGCGTTTGCCTTTTGCGTCTTCGGCAATGCGAACGTGATCCTGCGCCATGATCTTTCCTTCCGTCGTTGACGGGCAAAGCCGGGAGAATTTCTCGTTGCGGGCGTCGCGCCATGTTTCTTGTTCTGGTCATAGGCGACGACGACAGACAAACCGTGTTGGATTATAAGTTAACCCGACGGCTCGTGGCCAACCCGTTCTCACAACGTGAACACGGCGTCAGCTTACGGCGCCTAGGCGCGCCACGCGCACTGCCGGGTCGTCGTGCTCTGCTGCGGTCAGCCGGCGCGGTGGGCGTGGGTCGTTACCACTTCCAGCACCCGCCGGTTGTTCTTGCCGGTGATCTGGGTGCGCACCACTGAAGTAAGCCGGCCGTGATGCACGATCTTTGCTTTTGCGCGCAGCGCGCGGCCTTCGCCGGGGCTGATGTACCACGCCGACACGCCGGTCAGCATCCAGGTTGGCGGCAACGCAGCGCATGCAGTGGTCGCGGCGAGTCCCAGCAGCACGCCGCCCTGCACATGGCCGACGCGGTTGGCGATGTGCGGACCGTTCTTCACCGCGCACGACGCGCCGCCTTCGATATGGTGCGGCTCGTAGCCCCAGAAACGGCGGATGAACGAGCCGCCGTGCGCCGCGACCGCGGCGAGCGTTTCGTCGGCATGGTGCAGAACCTTGAGTTCGTCACGCTTGAGTTCGTGGTCCTTGAGCGGTGTGATGCTGGCTTCCCCTCGCCGGCGATGCGTCATACGGTACAGTTCGACGCCCTTCGGCGGCTTCAGGATCATGAACGCACCGCTGCCAAAACATAGCCGCTCGCCGCGGGCAGCGACGGTCAGGTGACTGAGGCCCTGACGACCGGCGCTGTCGCGGAGGAAACCCTGGAAAGCGCTCGCGGTCTCCAGCCGGCCGGTAAGCGGCGCGCCGGTGAAGTTCAGGTTCATGTAAACGGTAGCCAACCGCGCCGCGGGGTCGACACCGGCACGCACGGTCGCCGCCAGCGCTAAATCGGCGAGCACGGCGAAGGCGCCGAGATTGATCTGGCCATCCGCCATCTCGGGCCGGGCGGACAGCCGGTACCCGCTTATCTGCCGCCCGAGCAGGAGCCGAAGCCGCCGTTCGTGACGTTTCCGCAGTGATTGCCGAGACATTCACTCCTCTATAAACCCATCCCCCTCCCAAGGCCCCCTCGCGTGCTGCGCAGGCTCTCCCCCTTGAAGGGGGAGGAGATATGTTTCGTACAGAGTGAAGCACTACACTAGCTGCGGGGAGTTGCGAGCAGACGCTGGAGGCGCTCCAGCGCTTCCGCGTCCGCTTCACCCTGAGCGCGGGAGAGCTCCAGCGCGACGGCGCCAAGCTCCCGGTAAATATCGCCGATGTGGGCATCCCATGCCGCAAGCGCCTCGAGCTGGCGCGCTACCACCGCATCGTCGCCGCGCGCGATCGGACCGGTCAGCGCTTTCACCGTCCCGAGCTTGAACACGTTGTCCACCGTCTCCCGCACCAGCGGCTCCATCATGGCGAGCGCGGTCTCGCGCGCAAGCCCGGACTTTTCATAGCAGCGCAGGCCGGTTTCCATGAGCGCGGTGAGGTAGTTGCACACCATCACGCTCGCCCCGTGGTAAATCGTCTTGAACCCGGGGTCGATCTCGGACACGATCGCGCCGATGCGCTCGAACGCGGGGCGCAGGATTTCAAGCGCCTCAGGGTCGCCCTCGGCGGCGCAGTGGGTGCCGGTGAACGTGCGCACCGCGTCGCGCGGATCGGCGAAGGTTTTCAGCGGATGCACGCTCGCCACGAGCGCGCCGTACGCCGCGGCGCTCTTGAGCTCCGCCGAGGCGAGTGCGCCGCTGCAGTGAAAGACGATGTCGCCGGAGCGCAACAGCCCGCTCGCCGCGAGCGCCTCGCAGCAGGGAACGATCTTCCCGTCGGGCGGTGCCAGCATCCACACTTCGGCCGGCCGCATCTCCTCCAGCCACCCCACGGCGCGGCCATCGCCGATGAACGCAACCGCGGCGCGCGCGCCATGCGGTGTGCGGTCGAGCACGTCCTGGATTGCGAAAGTGCGCTTCTCTTCCCACAACGAGGCGAGCGTGCGTCCCACCCTGCCACTGCCGATGATGTTGAGCTTTTTCACGGGTTGTTAGGACGAAGACGGGGATTATACGGCAGCGCTGCACCCACCTGATGCGCCGCTTGTCAGCGTAACGTACCGGGTGCGCGTTATGGTGGGTATCATGCCTGTTTCCCGCCGCGCTTTTCTTGTTTACGCCTCCGGTCTCACCGCCGCCGCACTCGCTCCCTTTCCGCGCGCACTCGCGCAACGGCGGTTCGCCGATGACCCTTTCACGCTCGGCGTGGCCTCGGGCTATCCGCAGCCCGATGGCATGGTGCTGTGGACGCGGCTCGCGCCGCGCCCACTGGAAGGCGGCGGCATGCCGGCAAACCCGGTCGAAGTCGGCTGGGAAGTCGCCGCGGATGAAGCATTCCGATCCATCGTCCGGCACGGCAAAGTCGCTGCCGGGCCTGCGCTCGCGCACTCGGTGCACGTGGAAGTATCGGGATTGGAGCCCGCGCGCTGGTACTGGTATCGATTTCACGCCGGCAAAGCGGTGAGCCCGACCGGCAGAACGCGCACCGCTCCGACGCTCGACGCCGCGGCCGAACGCTTGCGCTTCGCGTTCGCTTCCTGCCAGCAGTACGAGCAGGGCTATTACGCCGCCTATCGCCACATGGCGGCGGAAGATCTCGATCTCGTCATCCACCTCGGCGACTACATTTACGAATCGTCGTGGGGCTACAACCACGTGCGCAAGCATGAGGCGGGCGAGCCGATCACGCTCGAGGAATACCGCAACCGCCACGCGCTCTACAAGAGCGACACCGACCTGCAGTCAGCGCACGCGGCGTTTCCCTGGCTCGTCACCTGGGACGATCACGAGGTCCAGAATGACTACGCCAACGACCGCTCCCAGAACCTGGATCCGCCCGGGGAATTCCTCATGCGCCGCGCCGCGGCATACCAGGCGTATTACGAGCACATGCCGCTGCCGGCATGGGCGCGGCCGCACGGCCCCGACATGCAGCTCTACGCGCGTGCGGCGTTTGGGCAGCTCGCACAATTTCACGTGCTTGACGGCCGCCAGTACCGCTCACACCAGGCCTGTCCGAGGCCCGGGCGCGGCGGCAGCAACATCGTCGAGGACTGCCGCGAGCGGCTCGACCCGCAACGCACGTTGCTTGGCGCCCGGCAGGAAAAATGGCTGTTCGACGGGCTCGCCGCCTCGCGTGCGCGCTGGAATGTGATCGCGCAGCAGACCTTGATGGCGCAGGCCGACCGCACGCCGGGAGCAGGACAGTCGTTCTGGAACGACGGTTGGGATGGCTATCCGGCGGCGCGGGGCCGTCTGCTGGCCCATATCGCAGAGAAGCGCATCGCCAATGCCGTGGTGATCGGCGGCGACGTGCACATGTCGGTGGTGGCCGATCTCAAGATCGACTTTGACGATATGGAAGCGCCGGTGGTGGCGACCGAGTTCGTCGGCACCTCGATCAGTTCGCAGGGACGGCCTCGCAGGGAGGTCGAGTCCTGGGCCGCCGACAACCCGCACGTCAAGTATGCCAACCCGACGCGCCGCGGTTATACTGTGATGGAACTCTCCACGCGGCGCTGCCTGACACACCTGCGCACGCTCGACGATGTCAAGGACCCCCGGTCCCGGATCAAGACGTTTGCCACCTTCGCAACCGAAGACGGCAGGCCCGGCGCGCACCGGGTTTAGATGGTTGTGTTTTGCGACACTTGCTTTCGATGACACTTGGTCGGAGTGCTGCAGCAAGGTAATCTATTGAATCTAGAGAAGCTCCGATCAAATATAGTTTGTCATTCCCGCGCAGGCGGGTATCCCCTTCCCCCGTTTACGGGGGAAGGTAGGATGGGGGCCGCTGTAATAGGTTATTGGGTCCCCACCGCAGCCTGCCCTCGAATGCTCTAATCGGGGGCGAGGACGACTCAATCACAGGTTTTCTAGTAGAAACGGAACATGCCTTCTTTTTTCAATAAACTCTTCCGGTCCGTCGCCGAGCGCGGCCGCATGCTGTTGAGCCCGCGGTTGCGCGCCGTCGTCGCGCGCCGCGGCCGTGTCGCCAAGCTCGCCGAGCTGTGTCATGCCCTGCTCGCCGAACGGGGCGAGCCTGCGAGCGCAGCATTGGCGATGGAAGCGCTCGCTGTCTACTCCGCCCTCGACGAGGCCGGCCGTGCCGAGTTCTTCGAACTACTGGACCGCGACTTCTCGCCCCGCCCCGAGGTGGTGACTCAGGCGATAGACGCCTACCGCGCGAGCCCTGGCCCGGAAACGCTGGTGACGTTGGCGCAGGCGGTGGAAGCCCCGCGGCAGGAACTGTTCCGGCGCCTCAACATGGCGCCCGGCGGTACGGCGGCACTGGTCGAAATGCGCGGGATTGTCCTCCATCAGCTGCCGCACCGGCCGCAACTGTGGTCGGTCGAAGCCGACCTTGCCCATCTCCTGCGCTCGTGGTTCAACCGCGGCTTCATCACGCTGCAGCGCATCGACTGGCGCACGCCGGCCCACATTCTCGAAAAACTGATCCGTTATGAAGCGGTGCATGCGATCAACGGCTGGGAAGATCTGCGGCGGCGTCTTGCCGGCGACCGGCGCTGTTTCGCGTTCTTTCATCCGGCGCTGCCGGACGAGCCGCTGATCTTCGTCGAGGTGGCGCTGGTGAGAGGGCTCTCCGCAGCGGTGCAGCCGCTGCTCGATCCGGCGAACGAGGTCGGCGATCCCCACCGCGCCGACACTGCGATCTTCTACTCGATCAGCGACTGCCAGCCCGGCCTGCACGGCATCTCGTTCGGGAATTTCCTCATCAAGCAGGTTGCGGCAGAACTACAGGAGGAACTGGGCAAGCTGAAGACCTTCGCCACCCTCTCCCCTGTTCCCGGCTTTCGCACCTGGCTTGAAGCGAACGCGCCACGGTTCGCCGCGGTCGGGGGCGGAAGCGCGCTCGCTTCCTGGGTGGAAAAGACGAAGGGGCAGACGGGCCGGCGCGCAGTCGCGCCCGGCGAGGAACTGCGCGAACTTCTGCTGCAACTGTGCGCGCACTACCTCACACGCGAGCGGCGCGACGACGGCAGACCGCTCAATGCCGTCGCCCGTTTTCACTTCCGTAACGGCGCGCGGCTCGAACGCATCAATTGGGCCGCCGACGGCTCACCCCGCGGACTCGCGCAATCGGCGGGCATCATGTTGAACTATCTCTACGAAATCGACGAGGTCGAACGCAACCACGAGGCCTACGTCAACGAGGGAAAAATCACGGTCTCGCGCCGGGTTGAATCGCTGGCGCGCACACTGCGCTGGCCGGAAGGCCGCGCGGCGACGCAAGCTCAGTCCGCGTAACGCGGCCGCACTACGGCGGGTCGGTGGTGCGTGTGACGCACCCTACAACTGAGGATTCAGGATTCAGTAGAACCCAGTCACGGGTGACTCGCTGCACGTCTGCAACGGTTCGCCGAGCACGTTACGGGCGTGTTCTCCGGGATCGAAACGTCTCACCCCAAAAACGGCGATTAAACGCAAAGACGCAAAGCACGCAGAGGAACGCAAAGGAAATTATCGAAAAACGATGCTCACCAGATTGGTGATCGTCATATTTGAGTTAAGGCTCTGACTTTCTTTGCGACCTTTGCGTCTTTGCGTTGAAATAGCTTTTTCTAGGCTCACGGAAGGTCTTTGGTGATGGGTGATGGGTGATGAGTGATGAGTGATGAGTGATGCGTGTACCCCCATTACCCATTTCCCATTACCCATTACTCGTTAAGTGCCGCGCCTGGCGCAGCCGGTCGCGGCGGCTGGCGGCGCGGTGCGCCTCCGGTCGAGCGCCGCCGTTGATAAATTCCAATCGGCCTTTCGCGCCGCTCGTCTCGTAATCATCCTGCAGCGCGTGCACGGCAACCGGGTGATCGATGTGCAGTTCCTCAACGAGAAAACCGTGAACCAGTCCGAACAGGCGTTCCAGCGCGATCTCGTGGGTCTTGCCGGTCCTTGCAAACAACCAGTCCGCGAAGCGCATGAACCGCGCAAACGGCCTGTCCTGAGCGGAGTCGAAGGGCGCATCACCCAGCATGAGCGGTAACGCGCGGCGGAAGCGCCCTGAGTTGCCGACCATCTCCCAGTACCGCGCGAAGCGCGCGATGCGCTGCATGTCGGCGAATCCAACGCGGTCGGTCGCCAGCACGTTGTACGGCGGGTCGGGGTTGTAACGCATGGCGAAGGCTTCGGTGTGGCGCGCGATCGGCGTGCCGCGCAGGCGCTTCAGGACCCCGACCTGGATTTCGTGCGGCGCAAGCGCGTAGAGCCGATCGAACCCCCGCCCGAAGCTCTCCAGGTCTTCGCCCGGGAGTCCCGCGATAAGATCGACATGGATGAGGGCATTTGAATGATTCCTGAGCCACGCGAGATTCGCTTGCGCTCTGGCGTTGTCCTGCTTGCGGGAGATCAGCGCCTGCACTTCCGGGTTCCACGTCTGAATGCCGACTTCGAACTGCAGCGACCCCGCCGGAAAGCGCGCGATCGCTTCCTTGAGCTTGTCGGGAAGATGATCGGGAATCACCTCGAAATGCACGAACAGCCGCTCGTCCAGGCGCACGAGGAAAAACTCGAGGATCTTCACGCTCGCGCTCACCTTCAGGTTGAAGGTGCGGTCCACGAAGCGGAAGTGGCGCGCGCCGCGGTCATGGAGCCGCGCGAGCTCCCCGAGAAAACGGTCGAGATCGAACGGCCACGCGGTCTTGTCGAGCGCGGACAGGCAGAATTCGCACTTGAAAGGACATCCACGGGACGCTTCCACATAGAGGAAGCGTCCCGTGATGTCCTCATCGGTATAGAGATGGTACGGAAAATCGACCCGTGAGAGATCGGGCTGTTCCCCAGCGATAACCTTCTGTCTAGGTGGCCCGCCCGTGAGGATTTCGCGACAGAGCTTTGGAAATGTTATGTCCCCCCAGCCGGTGATCACGAAATCGGCAAGCGCGCAGATGCGCTGTTCTTCAACCTCGTGGCTCACCTCCGGCCCGCCGACGACGACGGTCACCTCGGGCGCGATGCGTTTCAGCAGCGCCACCGCCTTGGTCATCTCCTCCGCGTTCCAGATGTAGACGCCAAAGCCGACGATGCGCGGCTTCTCAGCGAGCACCTTTTCGACGATGTCCACCGGGCGCGCGCCGAGCACGAACTCCACGATCCGCGCTTCGCTTCGTAACTCGCCCAGATTCGCAGCCAGATAGCGCAGGCCGAGCGCGGCATGGGCGTAGCGCGCATTGATGGTGGACAGGACGATCAGCATGCTGAAAGTTTATCCCAGAAGGCTGCCACGCGGCGCCTATTGAGCATTACGTACACGTCTTGACGGCCCGTGGAACCGCGTCCTATGCTTGCCGCATTCCCCACAATAACTCGAGAAAACGCCGATGCCCGCCGACAAATCCCCCGCTACCGATCGCTTTGGCAACCCGGTCGATCCCATCGTGCGCTATGCGCGCGGCAGCATACTCAAGAGCACCGACGAGGAAGTCACACGCATGCTGCGGGCCCGGCACATGGTGGGCGAGCGCGTGCGCACCAGGGGCAAGGACAGCGTTTACGATCTCTCGGGCATGAACCGCGGCAGCGGGCTCGGAACGGAAGAAGTGCCGCATCTCACCAGCCACGTGCCATTCTTCGAGCGCTTCGAGGGCAAGACCGAGCCGCTGGCGTTAAAGCACATGGGCGCCGATCCCGCCCGGCACAAGGCCCTCATCCTCAACCGCGTTTCGGCCGCGAACTTCGTCGCGCTCACGACCGTGCTCCAAAGCGGCGACCGCGTGTTCGGCCTCGCGCCAGCGGGCGGCGTCACCCACCCTTCCGCGGTGCGTCCCATCACCATGGCGGGAGCCCGGTTCGAGGAATTCTTTTCGTTCGCGGACCTGGAAAAAGCGTGGCACGAAGAAGGCGCGCCGCGGCTGCTCGTCATCACGCCGATCAGCGCCTCCAAGCGTCACATTGAGTTTGCCGACTTCAAGCGCGCACTCGCCTTGCCGCGCGCGCCGCACACGCTGGTCTTCGTGGATGACGCGCACATGGCTTCCCGCATCGGCTTTTTCGAAGAGCCGCGCACTTTCGAGGTGGGCGACATTGATTTTGCGGTGTGCTCTGCCGACAAGCATGTCGCCGGTCCCCGCGCGGGTGTCTTCGTCGGACGCCCGGACCTCGTTACCATGATCGGTTCGCGCGCCTACGAACTCGGGCTCGAAGCGCAGGCTGGCCAGTACGTGGGCGTCGCCAACGCGCTCAAGAATTTCGATCCAAGAGTCATCAAGCTTGCCGGCGAACTCGCGAAGCAGCTCGTCGAGGTGCTCGCCGCGCAGTACGGACCGAAGCGCGCCTATCTCGGCGGACCCGGCGTTTCGATTTCGGGTGACGACGTGATCGACATCGCGCGCGAGCAGCGGAGCACGGACCACAAACCGGCGCTGGTGGCGGTCGAGGCTGCGGGCCTGGTGGCGATGGAAATGCTGGAGCGGGACGGGATACTCACCATCGGCGCCGTGTCGATGCCCGGCAGCGCGCCCGTGGTCCGTCTCATGATGTATCCCGATGGCCGGAAGCTCGGCGTCGAGAAAATCGCCGCCTCGCTCGAAAACGGCATCTCGCGATTGTCGGAAGTCCTCGACGACGTGGACCAAGCGCGCGCGCAACTGCTCGGGGAATAGTCACTCCGTCAGTTGGCAGGCCACAAAGGAGGAGCATCATGACAAAAGGATTGCGTGCGGTAATGGCCGCATTGTTCGCCGTCGTACTTGCACCGAACCCTGTCGCGCTCGCCCAAGGCTATCCTGCCAAATCCATACGCCTGATCGTGCCGTTCCCGGCGGGCGGCGGCTCGGACATTGTCGGCCGCATCATGGCACAGCGGCTCACCGAGCAGATGAAGCAGCAGGTATTCGTGGACAACCGCGGCGGGGCGGGCGGGTCGATCGGCACCGAGGCCGCAGTGAGATCGGCGCCCGACGGCTACACCATGGTGCTCGCCTCCACCTCGGAGATCGGGGTCAACCCGGCGCTTTACACCCGGCTTACCTACGACACCGCGCGCGACCTTGCGGCGGTGGCAATGGTTGCCTCCACTCCGGTAGTCGTCGTCGTGCATCCTTCGATGCCGGTGAAGACGGTGAAGGACCTCGTTGCGCTCGCCAAGGCGCGGCCCGGCGAGATCAACGTGGCTTCCGCAGGCAACGCACGTTCACGCACCTATCGAGCGAGCTGTTCCGTTCGATGGCCAACATCAAGTGGACGCACGTGCCCTACAAGGGCGCGCCGACCGCGCTCGGTGATGTCGTCAGCGGACAGGTGCAGGTGATGTTTTCCTCGCTACCAGCCGCGGTGGGGATCATCAACGGCGGGCGGCTCAGGGCGCTCGCGGTGTCCACCGTCAAGCGCTCGGAAGCGCTGCCCGAAGTGCCGACGGTCATGGAATCCGGCGTCCCGGGCTACGAAGTTCTGTACTGGTACGGACTGTTCGTGCCGGCGGCCACCCCTGGGGACATCATCGCCCGGCTCCACAACGAGATCACGCAGGCGCTGCGCGCCCAGGACGTGATCGGCAACCTCGCCAAACAGGGCGCAACTCCCGGCGCGTTCTCGCAGCCGCAGTTCGCCAACTTCGTCAAAGCCGAAGTCGCAAAGTGGGGCAAGGTCGTCAGGGATTCCGGCGCGAAGGTGGATTGACGCGTTTGAGGGTACTCGGCTGGGGCTCCTACGCAGGCATCGCCCGGCCGTCGTTGAGCGTGATCCAGCCGCGCGCGATGCGATAAAGCACCCAGATACCGACGATCACCCCCATCAGCCAGACGAACGGGATGCCAACGATGGTCAGAATGAGCGCGACCATCACCAGCACCCATAGCAGCGCATACCAGAAGGTGCGTATCTGCCAGCCGAAGTGCGAATCGAGGAAGGTGCCGCGCGCATCGCCCCGTTTCACGTAGTTGATGATCACCGCGATGATCGACGGCCAGCCCGTGAGGAAGGCGGTGACGATGAACGCCGGGCCGAGCATCCCCATCACCGCGCTGAAGGCATGCAGGCCGTAGATGACATGCGTGAGCCGCACCAGGCTCTCGGGCGGCACCGCCGTCCGCGTCTCGGCATCGATATCAGCCATGCCTATTCTTTCCCGTCATTCAATAGTGCAGTTACCAGCGCCTCCCACTCCTTTTCGAGCGGGCCGCGCGGGCGCTCGCTACCGGCGCGTTCGTACCAGTAGTCGGCATTCGAGAGATCGCCTTCCTTGCGGTGCAGATAAGCGTGCACCGCCGCCGCGGCCTTGCCCTTCTGCGACTGCGCGAGCTTGTGCGCGCGGTCCCAGTCGCCATGTGCCTCGTACCACAGGGCTTGCGCCAGCTTGCCCAGGCCGGCGGGCGGCGCCTTGGCGGAGAGGGATTTCCGAAATTCACCGAGATCCATGGTTTCATGCATTTTCGGCCAGCGGCTGCCGTTTGTCACGGCGCGCTCTCAATTTTTTCCGGTTTTTCTGCTACGCTTGCGCCTTATCGATATTTTTTGGAGCAACGAGGCAAACATGGCTGTAAACCCGAACGGAAAGGCGACCGACGCCAAGATGAACCCCGCGGCGTTGTATCGCGAGGAAATCTATACCGACCGCAAGGTCGGCACCATACGCACCCTGACCCCGGTCAAGAGCGACGGCTCGCCGGATGCGGCCCGCAAGACCGTCTATGCAGGCGAAGCGCAGATCATGACCAACGCCGGCCCGCTTCCCATCAACTTCGAGATCGACGCCAAGTCCCTCGAGGAAGCGGCGCAGAAGTTCGCCGGCGCAGCCAAGGAAGCGATCGAGCGCACGGTGCGGGAACTGCAGGAGCTGCGTCGCCAGGCAGCCTCCTCCATCGTCGTCCCGCAGGGCGGCATGGGTGGATTGGGACCCGGCGGCGTGCCTGGCGGCGGGAAAATCCAGATCCCCTAGGAGTTTGTCGGACTTAGGTCGGACAAACTCCTAATGCAAAACCGCCTGACCATTCATAATAAACCCAGTCGAAGCAGTCGAATTTAAGGAAAAGCGCCGGTGAATTCGCATATCGGTCATCCTCTTCTGCAATTCTCCCAAGGCCGGTTTTGCATTAAGAGTTTGTCGGGGCTAGCAGCCTGTCGGACTTACCAGCCCGACAGGCTGCTAAAAGCAAAACCGGCCGACAATTCCGAAAAAAAACCGCCGAACGGGTCGAACGTGAAGGAAACTGAGGGTGAATTCGCATATTTATCATTTTCTCTTGCCATTTTCCTCACGCCGGTTTTGCATTAGGAGTTTGTCGGGGCTAAGTCCGACAAACTCCTAGGTCCGACAAACTCTTAGCCACTTGCGTGCCCGGCCGGGGTCAGGCACACTGTTTTTCAGAAGAAAGAAGCACACAACCCGCCGGCGCAGCCCGCGCCCGGCACTCTGTGGAGGAACATCGCGATGAAACCCGTACTGGCCGGCATTTCTCTGGCAATCCTGCTTGCTGCGCTCCCGACAATCGCCGCCGCGCAGGCCTATCCCACCAAGCCGATCCGCATCGTCGTGCCGTTCCCGCCGGGCGGCACCTCCGACACCATCGGGCGCATACTCGGGCAGAAGCTGACCGAGGCGTGGAAACACCAG